>OQVS01001691.1_pt1 | contig 14775 bp, 10 predicted proteins | sample 1691601 | NCBI WGS metagenome assembly OQVS01 (sample SAMN03418268, study PRJEB22391) | human gut metagenome | biome: human-gut; feature: organic feature; material: feces | host: Homo sapiens | place: Tanzania | collected 2013-01
AACCTGCTGCTTAAATCCTGCAACAAGCACACATCGTCAGATGAATGATGAGCAGCTTAAGGAGGCAGGAGTACCGGCAGAGCTTATCAGAATAAGCTTAGGACTTGAGGACAAGGTGGATTTGATTGCAGATATCTCAAACGCACTTGACGCCATAAAATAATACATATATTCATAAAATACACAAAAAAAACAAAATTAGTAAAAACAAAACTTTACGAAATGGCTTACTAATGATATAGTAGTGATAGATATGAAAGAGTTTTGATAATTATTTTTTGTGGGAATTATTATGAGTAATAGATTTGATGATGAAAATAATATAGAGATGGATATAAAGACCGCATTCGCATCCTGGGGGAAGTCTGTATTTAAGTGCTTTCCGCAGGAAGGGCGTTTGAGGTCTTTTTTATCAGAGGATTCATCAGATGACTCAAAAGAGAAAACTGTGGATATTATAAACAATCCGTTTATAGACAGCATGGTTGACAGAAATAATCTGATGAAGGCTGTTGAACAGATTGCAGCGGGAGAAAAATTTGCTACTGTAGTATTGCATGCCAAGGAAGGAACAGATACCTACAGGATATCGTTCAAGTCGGTTTGCTTTGATGATGATGGCAGAACAGTTGAGGCAATAGGGCTTGCCGAGCAGCTTGATGACCGTCTAAACGAGAGTGAGATGGTGAATGCTTTAGGCAGCAACTTCAACAGTATCTACTATATAGATGTAGACAACAACAAGATGTACCCGTACAGGATGAATCCTTCTGTCCATGCTATGTTTGGAAAAGCGCTTGAAGCAAAACCGGGCTATCAGGAGATGATGGAAAAGTATGTAAATGCTATTGTCTTAGAGGAGGATAAGCTTCACATGCTTTTAGAGACATCAATTAATAATCTGCGCAGGCAGTTTTTGATAAAGGATACCTATCAGCATGATTACCGCATCGTGAGGGATGGACATGTACAGTATTGCAGAGCCAAGTTTGTCAATGTGTCGGGTGTTGGAGAACTGCATAAGATGATAGCTGGCTTTTCGGATATAAGCCCGGAGAAGCAAAGAGAGCTTGAGCGTATAGCGTACGTGGATACAGTGACCGGAGGTAACAACTACGAGAGCTTTAAAAAGAAGCTGCGTGACAGAAATGTATCAGGGTATCTGATTTCCATGGATATTCACTCCTTCAAGATAGTAAACTCCATCTGTGGTGTGGCAAAGGGCGATGAGGCACTCAGATGGATTTCTGAAAACATACGCGGTGTCGTAGGACATAATGACATATCAGGTCATATAAATGCAGACAGATTTGTTATTTTCTGTGCGGACGACAAGATAAATAAGGTTATCAAAAAGATAGAGACCATCAATTTACAGCTTATTAAGGTCTCAGAATCCTTAAAGCTTCCAAAGATTCAGCCATACTTTGGTGTGACAAAATGGGAGCCGGGCAAAAAGGTTGAGGAAGCCTACAGCGAGGCCAACTTTGCCAAGAATCGTATCAAGGAGCGAAAGGACGTGCTCTATCAGATATACAGTCAGGCCGATACAGAAAGAATTGTCGAAGAAAAGCAGATGGAGGATAACTTCTATAGGGATTTAAAAGACAATCGTTTTGAGATATGGTATCAGCCAAAGTATGCTCCAAAGACCAACAAGCTGGTCGGTGCAGAGGGGCTTGTCAGGTGGAGAAGAGGAAATAATGAGATTATTCCGCCATCCAAATTTATACCGCTTTTTGAAAGAAACGGCATGATTAAGGCGCTTGATGAGTATGTGTTCCGCGAGGTGTGTACACACCAGAAACGATGGCTTGATGAGGGCAAAAAGATAGTTCCTATCTCTATAAACCTGTCCAGAGCGAGCCTGTACTTTGAGTCTGTGGTCAAAAGATATCATGATATAGCAAGAAGAATCGGTGTATACACTCATCTGGTGCCTATAGAGATTACAGAGAGTGCAGCCGTCGATAATGATGAAATCAAGAGTATTGCGGATAGGTTCCATGGTAATGGATTTCCGCTTTTGGTTGATGATTTTGGCTCAGGCTATTCATCACTTGCCACACTCAATATGAAGTGCTTTGATACACTCAAAATCGACAAGAGCCTGATTGACTATATAGGAGATTCAAATGGTGAGAGGCTGCTTGTGCATACGATAGCGCTGGCAAAGGAGCTGGGAATCTGTGTGACTGCCGAGGGTGTTGAGAGCAGAGAGCAGGTAGAGTTTTTGAAGAATATAGACTGCGACAGTATACAGGGCTTTTATTACTCAAAGCCGCTGCCATTAGCAGAGTATGAGATGCTTTTGGAGGCATGATACAAGAAAATATAAGCAATATAAAAGAGCCGGTCACGTGACCGGCTCTTTTGAGGGGAGTATAAATAATTAATAAGAGGTATAACATTGAAAAGATTTCTCTCTTCGCAAAATATTATAAAATAACAGTAATTAAAAAGCAATACTTTGAAACACAAAATAATATAATCTTAATAAAATGGGGTGATTCGTTAAAGAATTAAAGTACTAAAGTGCCAAAGAGCCAAGCACCGGTATAATGATTTTGGTAATTTATCATGGTTCACATCTCATAATAAAATGAATATCATAATGTAAATTCGTATTTTAGCGTATGGATGTATGAAATTTAAAATAGTTTATGCGGATGAGCTTTATAAGGTGCAAAAAGAGATGAATGCACTGCTTATAGATATAAGAACAAGAGAGGAATACGACAGGTCGCACTGGAAAGGCGCGATCAGCATGCCGATGGATATCACAGATTCGTATGAGAGTGAACTCGATGTGTCACAGAGTGTGATTTTCTACTGCACGCATGGTGGAAGCAGCATGAAGCTGGCCAGATATCTGGGAAACCGCGGTTTTGATACAGCGACAGTCATAGGTGGCTACAATGCTATGTGCGGATATCAAAAAAAGTTGCAGAAATATGGCTGAAACTATTTAAAAAAAACTAAATTTATGCAACAATATTAGATAACAATGTAAAGTACAATTATAGAAAGGCAGTTATACAATATATGGATAGATTTGAGCTTGTTGTGCCATGTCATTTTGGCCTTGAGGCAGTAGTCAAGAGGGAGATATATGATCTGGGATATGAGATAACACGTGTGGAGGACGGCAGGGTATCGTTTGAGGGTGATGCTGAGGCAATATGCAGAGCAAATATATTCTTAAGAGGCGCAGAAAGAGTATTACTTCAGGTAGGACGATTTAAGGCTACCACATTTGATGAGCTTTTTGAAAATGTAAAGGCTCTCCCATGGGAAAATTATATCCCAAAGGATGGCAGATTCTGGGTGAAAAAGGCTTCATCCATAAAGAGTAAGCTTTTTTCATCATCTGATATACAGTCTATCGTGAAAAAGGCTATGGTTGAGAGAATGAAGAGGTCTTATCACATTGACTGGTTCCCGGAGGATGGAGCACAGTATCCGGTAAGGGTTTTTCTGTACAAGGATGAGGTGATGGTGACACTTGATACATCGGGGGATTCCCTTCATAAGAGAGGATACCGTCTGGCAACGAGCAAGGCACCGCTGACTGAGACACTTGCGGCATCACTCATCATGCTTACACCATGGCATGCGGACAGAATACTTGTGGATCCGTTTTGCGGCAGCGGTACATTTCCGATAGAGGCAGCCATGATGGCAGCAAACATAGCACCCGGCATGAACAGGGAGTTTACAGCTGAGAGCTGGACCAATATCATACCAAGAAAGCTGTGGTATGAGGCTGTGCAGGAGGCTGAGGATATGATAGATAGAGATGTGCAGGTGGACATCCAGGGCTATGACATTGACCCTGATGTGGTGGCTGCAGCCAGGGAAAATGCAAAGCGTGCCGGAGTGGAGCACATGATTCATTTCCAGCAGAGGGCTGTGGCAGATCTGCATCATCCTAAGAAGTACGGATTTATTATCTCAAATCCTCCATATGGTGAGCGTCTTGAGGAAAAATCAGCACTTCCGGCACTGTATTCACAGATTGGAGAGGCTTATAAGGGGCTTGATGCATGGTCAATGTATCTGATCACGAGCTATGAGGATACAGAGCGCTATATCGGCAGAAAAGCTGACAAAAACAGGAAAATTTACAATGGTATGATAAAGACATACTTTTATCAGTTTATGGGACCTAAGCCTCCAAGAAGGAAAAAGGATTAGCAAAGTATATGAAATATTCAAAGAGATATATTGCATTTACATTTATATTGGCACTTATTTTTGTGTCAAATTTCTACATTTATGCAAATGACAGCTCTACGCTTGGCGCGTTCAGAGGAGCACAGATAGATAATAAAGTATGGAGCCCACTTGTGGCTGCTAATGTAAATGGCACTACCATCAGGCTTAAGATAGAAAATAAAGAGTATACGAGTGAGGATGAGCATGTGTACATGGATGAGAACAGGAATATAATGGTTCCCGTGTCAATGCTTCGCGATGCACTAAACAGCAGTGCCCATGTATACAATCAAAATGAGCTTCTGGTGGAAAAGCACAGTCTGACAGCTGATTTTAAGCTGGCAGACGACAATGGCTTTGTACAGTATAAGGGGCAGTTTTATGCAAGCTTAGACAAGCTGTCTAAGCTTTTGGATATGACCTGCAGCTTTGATACTGCGACAAATACACTGACTATGACAGACAAATCCGAGGGTGTATCAACGGTGCCTACGAAGTACGATCTGAGGGATAGACAGCGTGTGTCACTGATAAGGGATCAGGGCAGCTATGGCACCTGCTGGGCTTTTGCGGCCACAAGTGCACTCGAGTCAGCACTTATGCCGGAGGAGCAGCTACAGTTTTCAGTGGATCATATGAGCATGAGCAATTCCTTCAATGTCAATCAGTATGACGGTGGAGAGTATACCATGGGAATGGCATATTTAGCAGCATGGCAGGGACCGGTTTATGATGCGGATGATCCTTACGGAGACGGAGTGACCCGCGATGACCTTACTGCGGTCAAGCATGTGCAGCAGATGCTGATCATAGATGGTAAGGATTATCAGGGCATAAAGGAGGCAGTTTTCAAGTATGGTGGTGTGCAGACATCGCTTTACAGTACAATATCAAGCTCCAAGACAAAGAATCCTTATTACAATAAGCAGACTAATTCATACTGTTATATGGGTCAGGACAGGCCAAATCATGATGTGGTGATAATTGGCTGGGATGACAATTACCCTAAGGAAAACTTCAATGTGGATCTGGAAGGGGACGGAGCCTTCATATGCCAGAACAGCTGGGGCAGCGGTTTTGGAGATGATGGAGTGTTCTATGTGTCATACTACGATACAAATGTGGGCACGCACAATGTTGTTTATACAGATATAGAGAGTGCTGACAATTATGATAATATTTATCAGAGTGACCTGTGTGGATGGGTAGGAAAGATGGGCTACGACAAGGAGGACATGTATGGAGCCAACATATTTACCTCACAGTCGGCTGAATCGTTAAGGGCTGCCGGCTTCTATGCTACAGCAGCGGATACCTCATACAAGCTGTATGTGGTCAAGAATTTTGAGAATGAGTATTCTTTCAAAAATAAGACACTGGTGGCTGAGGGTTCACTAAAAAACGCAGGCTATTACACGGTTGATTTTGATGAGCCTGTTGATGTAGAGTCTGGAGAGCGTTATGCAATTGTGCTCTATATAAATACACCGGGCTCGTCTCATCCGATGGCTATAGAGTATGATTCTGGAGAAGAATACATGTCTACGGTCAATCTGGATGATGGCGAGGGCTATATCAGCTACGATGGCGTGGCATATATCAATGTAAAGGAAAAACAGGATTGTAACCTCTGTATAAAGGCCTTTTCTGATAACAGATGATATGTACAGAAATATTCTAAAGATAATAACAGTATTTTTCGTTATGCTTGCACTTATCGTGCCGGTTACGCTTGAAAAGCTTCCGGCTATAAATGAGAAGTATGATATGGCAAAAGCACTGGAGGATAATGTGCTGCAAAACTATGTCAAGGCGTCCACAGATGAAAAGCAGGAAAAGAACCCTGATGAGATACTGCAGGAGGGGGCTGGCTTTGAGGAAGATTTAAGGATAGAGCTGCCGGACGATTCAGAAGGGGAGAGGCAGAGCATATCAGTGGAAACCGATGCCCTGACACAGACTGTCTATGTGAAGCTTAAGACTGATGTGGACAATTACTTTACAAAGTATTCCATGACAGGCAGGTCAAATCATATAGACTCCATGCAGTACTACCGCAAGGGGGCAGATGGTGTGATATCTATCACTACAGACAAGCTCTATCAGGTGAAGCAGCGTATAGAGAGCGGATATCTGTATCTGAGCTTTGTCAATCTGCATGATATATACGATAAGGTAATTATAATAGATGCAGGTCACGGCGGCCGTATGACCGGTGCCGTGCGAAACGGAATAGAGGAAAAAAGCATCAATCTGGACATAGTGCTGGCGCTTAAGGAGCAGCTGGACAGCTATTCTGGTGACAAAAGGCTTGGTATATTTTATACCAGGACAACAGACACCAATCCTACACTGCAGCAGAGGGCGGCGCTTGCCAATAAGGCAGATGCGGATTTATTTATAAGCGTGCATTGCAACTCATATGAAAAGGGCAATTTCACTTCAGTTTCGGGTACGCAGGTGCTCTACAGCCAGTCTGATGACAGAGAGCTTGGAAGCAGGCACCTTGCACAGATTTGCATGGACAATGTGACAGCCGCGACAGGAAACAGGGCATTTGGATTGCTTCCTGCGGATGACATATATATAATAAGAACAAGTGAAGCCCCGGTTGCACTTGTGGAGGTGGGCTTCATGACAAACAGACAGGAGCTTGACAATCTGGCAAATGCAGACTACCAGAAAAAGGCGGCGCAGGGTATATACAACGCAATCATGCAGGCTTTTGATGAGGGCTACTAGCTGTACCTGGAGATTGTCTGTATAGTAATAAGAAGAAAGGAATAGATTATGACAAAAATTATATTTGCAACAGGAAATAAGGATAAGCTCAGAGAAATCAAAGAGATACTTTCAGACTGTGACGTGGATATCCGGTCAATGAAGGAAGCAGGTATCAATGTGGATATAGTGGAGGATGGAAAGACCTTTGAGGACAATGCTCTGATTAAGGCACGCGCAATAGCGGCACACACAGATGCAATCGTTCTTGCAGACGACTCAGGACTTGAGATTGATTATTTAAATAAGGAGCCCGGTGTATACTCGGCGCGCTATATGGGAGAGGATACTTCCTATGATATAAAGAATAATAACCTAATAGAGCGTCTGGACGGAGTGCCAAAGGAGAAGCGTACAGCACGCTTTGTGTGTGCTATCGCAGCAGTACTTCCTGATGGAAAGGAGCTTGTGACCAGACAGACTATGGAGGGCTACATAGGCTGGGAGATAGCAGGTGCTAATGGATTCGGTTATGATCCTATCTTCTATTTAGATGAGTACGGCTGCTCTTCGGCAGAGCTTACTCCGCAGCAGAAGAATGCCATAAGCCATCGAGGTAAGGCTCTTCGCGCCATGAAAGAGATGCTTGTGAAGGTAATCTAGAGTATATGCACTGAATTGCAACGTATACGGATAAAAAGTCTGCCGGAAGGCTATTTTAAGCTGACCGGCAGCTGCTTTTAAAAAAATATAAAAAAAATAAAAAAAGTTGTTGACATATTCTTCCCTTTGCTATATACTAATTCTTGCGTCACGGAAAGAACGCAAAACAAATCCTTCGGGGTGTGGCTCAGCTTGGCTAGAGCGCCTGGTTTGGGACCAGGAGGTCGCAGGTTCGAATCCTGTCACCCCGACTACATGCGGGTGTAGTTCAATGGTAGAACACCAGCCTTCCAAGCTGGATACGTGGGTTCGATTCCCATCACCCGCTTAGATATTGCAGTATTCGCAGTATCCCATATGTGTCTGTAGCTCAGTTGGATAGAGCACCGGCCTTCTAAGCCGGGTGTCGGGGGTTCGAATCCCTTCAGGCACATTTTTTATTTCATATCAATTCCATATGGACCATATGAAGTAAATATGGTGGGTATAGCGCAGTTGGTTAGCGCGCCAGATTGTGGCTCTGGAGGCCCAGGGTTCGAATCCCTGTATCCACCCTTTGCATTAGTGCAAATAGTGTCGTGCGCATTATATGCGTATCCGTGCGGCGCACGAGTATTACTCAAGGGCTATCGCCAAGCGGTAAGGCACAGGATTTTGATTCCTGCATTCGTTGGTTCGAATCCAACTAGCCCTGTTACAATCTAATAGATATGGGATATTAGCTCAGGTGGTAGAGCACTTGACTTTTAATCAAGTTGTCCGGGGTTCGAATCCCCGATGTCTCATTAAAATGTGCCTCTCCCAGAGAGGCGCTTTTTAATGTCAGACATCGTAGGGTTCGAACTCCGGACAACGTAGTTGGTCGGGGCGCTAGACGTCCGGGGGACGTCTGTTCAGCGCGGACCGAAGCGGAGCGTAGACCGAATCCCCGATGTCTCATTAGCGTAAAAGAAGCCGTTCCTTGAACGGTTTTTTTGTATTTAGAAGAATGGAGGGTTCGAACTCCGGACAACGTAGTTTACCGGGGCACTGGACAGAGAAAAATATGTGGGTATTATTTGCATTTGGATCCGCATTTTTTGCGGGCATAACATCGATACTGGCAAAGTGTGGTATCAAAAAAACTGATTCAAACGTAGCAACTGCAATAAGGACAATTGTAGTTTTGATTTTTTCATGGATTATGGTATTTGTGGTCAATGCGCAGGGGCAGATCTCAGCTGTGTCAGCAAAGACATGGATATTTCTGATACTTTCAGGAGCAGCGACAGGAGCTTCATGGCTCTGCTATTTTAAGGCGCTGCAGCTTGGCGATGTAAACAGAGTGGTGCCGATTGACAAATCAAGCACAATACTGACCATTATACTTGCATTTATCTTTTTAAAAGAGGAGATAAATGCTCTCAGGCTGATATGTGTGGTGCTTATAGCTGTCGGTACATATATGATGATCACCAAAAAAGAGATATCGCAGGAAGAGCAGAGTAAGGCAAAGGGCTCTCATGGATGGCTGTTTTATGCAGTGCTGTCTGCAGTTTTTGCCAGCCTCACCTCAATACTGGGAAAGGTAGGCATAGAGGGGATTAACTCTAATCTGGGAACTGCGATAAGGACAATGGTGGTGCTTATTATGGCTTGGATAGTGGTATTTGTCACAGGAAAGCAGCACACCATAAAGCATATAGAGAAAAAGGAGCTTGGCTTTATCTGCCTTTCGGGGCTTGCAACAGGCGGCTCATGGCTTTGCTATTACAAGGCACTGCAGGACGGACTTGCGAGTGTCGTAGTGCCTATAGATAAGCTGAGCATAGTTGTGTCAATTGTGTTTTCATATGTAGTATTTAAGGAAAAGCTGACGATTAAATCCTTTGCAGGACTGGTGCTCATCATAGCAGGAACATTGATTATGTTGTTTTAAATATGCTTTTTAAATATATAAAAATATCTTGACGTTTTCGTGTTTTTCTATTATCATTGTTAACCGTAGAAATAATTATAGTTGACAATGGTATCAAATGATATGTATTATACTTATTAAATGAGAGAAGAAATACAGGACACGAAGGAGAAAAAAATGGATGCAATAACACTGGCACAGGAGATTATAGACGGAAGGAGAATCACAAGGGAAGACGATTTGTCTTTTTTCCTGAGCTGTGATCTGGACGAGCTGTGTAAGGGCGCAGATATGATCAGGGAGAAGTTTATCGGCGACAAGGTAGATTTGTGCTCGATAATAAACGGAAGAAGCGGAAAATGCCCTGAGGACTGCAAATACTGTGCGCAGTCAGCACATAATCATACAAACTGTGAGGTCTATGATTTCTTACCTGAGGAAAAGATACTTGAGGCCTGCAGGATGAATGAGAGAGAAGGTGTAGACCGTTTTTCTATAGTTACAGCGGGAAAAGCACTGACAGGTGAGGAGTTTGACAAGGCAATACATGCATATGAGACCATGAAAAGAGAGTGCAGGATTGATTTATGTGCGTCAATGGGCTTTCTTTCAGCAGAGCAGCTTCACAGACTGCATGAGGCAGGTGTGAGCAGCTATCACCACAATATAGAGACATCAAAGCGCAATTTCCCGAATATATGTACCACACACACCTATGATATGAAAATAGAGACACTTAAAAAGGTGAAGGCAGAGGGCATGTATGCATGCTCAGGCGGCATCATCGGAATGGGTGAGACCTGGGAGGACAGACTGGATATGGCAGTAAGCCTTGCAGAGGTAGGAGTGGATTCCATTCCGCTTAATGCGCTTATGCCGATTGCCGGTACTCCGCTTGAGGGGCTTGAGCATATAAGCGAGCCTGATATATTGCGTACAGTGTCATTTTTCAGATATATAAATCCAAAGGCTGACATACGTCTCGGCGCCGGAAGGGCACTGCTTACAAATGACGGAGAGCTTGCATTCAAGTCGGGAGCTTCAGCCACAATCACAGGAAACATGCTTACGACAGTAGCCTGTGCCACGATCAGAAGTGACAAGGAAATGCTTGAGGGCATGGGCAGGGATGTGACACCAGAGTACATGAAATAAAGGTTACTATTCAGAATATAAAATATGTCAAAGATGTGTAAAATTATAACAATTTTGCGCATCTTTTTTAGTACAAACGACAGGTTTAGTTGCGGGGTGAAAATTTTTATTATATAATGAAAAAAGTAATTTAAGGGATTTATCCGGTACAGCATGGAGCATGAATAGGCAATGCGGGGAAGTGACATGGCTATAAGAACAGAGCAGATGAAAGAAATTCTGGACATCAGGTTTGATGATCCGCAAAAAGAAAAGAAATTGTGTGTGCAGTTGCTTTCAGAAAGCAAGGACAGGTACACGGAAGCCTTTGGCAGGACATATCTGGGAGATGCATATCATACACTTGGACAGATAGATGAAGCCCTGTGCGAGCTTAGAAGAGGACTTGAGCTGGCAGAGGCAGACGGATATGAGGAGCTGCTGTTTGTCCTGTATAATCTGATAGGAATCATATACATGTACCGTGATGATGAACAGAGTGCGCTGGACTATTTCTTTAACGGTATTGAGCTGGCAGAGAAAATGAATGACAAGATGATGCAGGCAACGCTTTTGTCCAATATAGCCTATGCATATAAAGCCGCAGGAGCCTACGATAAAGCGGAGAGGATGACAGACAGCTTTTATCAGATGATAAGCGAGGCTGCTGAAAATAAGTCAAATGTAGAGCTTGACAGAATAAGCTATGAGACAGACAAGATAGGACTTTATCTGCGAAGGGATGAGCCGGATAAGGCGTGGGAGCTGATGCAGCTTAGCGAAATACAGGCTGATACAGGTGTGGAAAAATATATAAATTTTGCATCCTACTACGGAATAAAGGGCGATCATAAACAGTGTGCCATGTATATAGATGCTGCAATGCGTGTATTGAGTGAGGACATCAACAGATATGAGAGCGTATTATATCAGTTTGAAATAATAAGGATAGCCATAGATGCAGGACTTTATGAAAAGGCATTGCAGATATCACAGATATCAGAAAAGCTCATGGATGAGGACTTAAATATCGGTAAATGGGTAAAGCTTATGGGGTACCGCATAGAGATATATGAGGCACTCGGCTGTACGGATGAGCTTGGTGAAGCCTACAAAAGGTATTTTGAATATGACACCATATACGAGGAAGAGAAAAAACAGGCGGCAGTGACCAGAATCAGGCGAAAGATAGAGCTGATTTATGAAATTGACAGGAAAAAGCAGATAGAAAAAAGGCAGGCAGCACTTTCCGATAAGCGCAGCAATGATGAACTGACAGGCCTGTACAACAGATGGGGCTTAAAGAACAGGATTAAACAGCTTTACAGCGAAAATGACAGTATGAATACCACACTTATGGCTGCCATTGCAGATGTCGATTTTTTCAAGGAGTATAATGATACATATGGACATATTGCAGGAGACCGTTGTTTAAAGAGTGTGGCAGATATTTTGAAGCATAATATAGGGGCAGACGGCATTATTTGCAGATATGGCGGAGATGAATTCCTTTTTGTGGTGAGTGATATATCGAAGGCACAGGCCGAGCAGCTTTTATCAAAAATAAGTGCAGAGCTTGCTGATAAAAATATAGAGAATAGCAGGTCAGGTATTTCTGACAGGGTGACGATAAGCATTGGGGCGGTCATGGTGAAGCCGTTTGCAGAGACAGACTTTGAGACAATTATAAATGAAGCGGATAGGGCACTTTATGAGGTGAAAAACAACTCCAAAAACAGCTACAGGGTTAAGAGATGGGGCAGGATATAGGATGGATAAGCGAAAAGAGATAATTAAATATAGATTTGCAGATCCAAAAAGGGCCTACGATATATGCTGTGAGCTGCTTGAGCAGGGAAAGCAGTCGGGAAATGACTATGATATTGCATATGCATATCTTTATATGGGCGATGCATGCCTTTCACTGGGGGAAGTAGATGAGGCATTAGAATACCTTATGATGTCTGAGAAGGTGCAGAAGCATAATGGTTTTGATGAGCTGCGGATGAAGACGTACAATATAATAGGTGTTATTTACTCAAATATGGGTGATGCACTGCTTTCGCTTGACTATTATCATACTGCGATAGAGCTCGCAAGGAAATACAACAATACTGAGCTTCAAGCCAAGATTTACAACAATGTGGGAGTAGTGTTGACAAATGCAGGCGATTATGCAAATGCCTCGGAATATTTTAAAAAGTCATATGAATGCTTCAATCAGGGAAATGATGGGGATAATGAATTATCATGCAGTATGTTAAGGCTTTATCTGAATATTTGCGAGGGACTGCGGAATAAAAGATGTTATGCCGAGGAAAAGGCTTATCTGGATGGGATTATGAAAACCATAGATAAGGACGACCTCAGTACATTAGACAGGATTAAAGTGGCGCACGCATTTGGCATGCTGTATTATGAAACAGGTGAATATGAGAAAGCATTTGATATGTGTTTGGAGGCAGTGGCTCTGTGTGAAAATAATATGAATGACATTGATTCATTTGACGATTACCGGGATATAGTAGAGCTGCTTATAAATATGGATAAAATCGGGCATATACAAGGAATACTTGAATGCCTGAGTGATATGGCCGAAAAATCAGATATAGACAAAAGGAGAATTCAGGTCTGCAGATTTCGCATACAGATATACGAAAAAACCGGTGAAAAGGAAAAGTATGCAGAGCAGCTTCGCATATACTATCAGCTTAGGGAGCGAATTAATACTGAGAGAAACAACATAATAATTTCAGCCATAGACAATCGCTGCCGCTTGGAGGATGAACGCAAGAAAAACAAACGCCTAGATGAGGACAATCTGAAGCTCATGCGAGAGAGCGAGATTGATGAACTGACAGGTGTTTACAACAGGCTGGCATTCAGGCGCCGCTATGACAGAATGTATAAATATGCTTTGCAAAATGCTCATACGTATTGCATAGGAATATTCGATATAGACTTTTTTAAGGTATATAATGATTCATATGGGCATATCAGAGGTGACAAATGTCTAAAGCAGATTGCGGCGATTTTAAGGCATACAGCTGACGGCGATTTCTGTGTAGCCAGATATGGCGGTGATGAGTTTGTATTTATGGCATATGACGTATCAGAAGAAAAGGTCAGGAATTTTCTGCACAGACTGGTGGAAAATATAAGAAATGCAGCAATTGCATTTGATACAAAGCCGTGTGGTACGGATAAGGTGACGATTTCTGTGGGTGCAGTTATACAGCAGCAGGCAGAAGAAGGCACTACGCTTACTGATCTTTTAAAGCTGGCTGATAAAGTGCTCTATGAGGTAAAACAAGCAGGCAAGGATGGTTATAAAATAATGACCAAGAAAATTGCAGGTAAGAACAATATATTTGATATTTAAAAATAAGAGGTTACAGGGGAAGTATGTACAACGATAAAGGCAATACAAAGTATCTGAAGCTGTTAAAACAAAATTATTCATCAAGTCAGGATGTAATCAGGGAGATAGTCAATCTTTCTGCGATTATAAACCTGCCAAAGGGCACGGAGTTTTTCCTGAGTGATATACATGGCGAGTATGAGGCTTTTTTACATATTATGAATAACTGCTCAGGTGTGATAAAGGAAAAGGTGGATTTAATTTTCAAGGATACGATTTCTGATTATGACAGACAGGAGCTTTGCACTCTCATATACTATCCAAGGGAGAAAATGGCTCTGCTTGACGAACAGGGCAAGATAGACAGTGACTGGTATGCCATGACGTTAAATCAGCTTATACTTGTCGCAAAGCTGCTCTCATCAAAGTATACAAGGTCGAAGGTCAGAAAGGCTCTGCCTAAGGAATATGCGTACATCATCGATGAGCTCTTGCATGCGCAGGAGGATGAGGATGCAAACCAGGTCAGATATCACAAGCAGATATTAAAGACTATAATTGATTTGGAGGATGCGGATGAGTTTATAATCGCTTTGTCTGCGCTGATTAAGAGGCTTGCTGTGGACCATCTGCATATTGTTGGAGATGTATTTGACAGAGGAGGAAGCGCGGATAAGATTCTCGATCTGCTTTATGATTATCACTCGCTTGATATCGAGTGGGGCAATCATGACATACTCTGGATGGGTGCGGCATGTGGCAATGATGCATGTATATGCAA
>OQVS01001693.1_pt1 | contig 14770 bp, 15 predicted proteins | sample 1691601 | NCBI WGS metagenome assembly OQVS01 (sample SAMN03418268, study PRJEB22391) | human gut metagenome | biome: human-gut; feature: organic feature; material: feces | host: Homo sapiens | place: Tanzania | collected 2013-01
CGCAGGCCACGAAGTCAGGGGCAACTGGTAAGTCCTCTCCACGAGGGAGAGGATTTAGGTGAGGGGTAACGTGGATAAAAAAATGAGCGAGGGCCTTTTCACCTTCGCAATAGAAAACTCCCGCAAGCGAGCAGACAGTTCAGAACAACGGAAGGAACATAAAAGGAATAGCAATGGAATATCTGTCAAAGGAACGCTACGACGAAATCGTGGCAGAGTTGAACAACCTCATTGACGTGGAGTATCCCCGGATAAAGGATGCCCTGTCAGAGGCGCGTGCACAGGGAGACCTCAGTGAGAACTTCGAATACCGCGCGGCAAGAAGGGCACAGGCCAAGGCCATAAGCCGAATCCGTTTCCTGCAGAAGATCCTGCAGTATTCGAGAATCATCGACACCAAGGCATTGCCCAAAGACCAGATTTCGCTCCTGAGCAAGGTAGAGTTCACGAACCTTGCCACCAATGTACGTATGACCTACACGGTGGTAAGCCCGCACGAAATGAACCTTCAGGAAAGCAAGATATCCTGCAAATCCCCTATCGGCATTGCGCTCATGGGGAAGAAAGTCGGCGATGTGGTGGATGTCAATGCCCCGTCAGGAACATTCCAGCTCAGAATCGAGAGCGTCACAATCGCCTGAAACACAAATCGATACAAAAAATTCATACTTACGCCATCTACGAGTTATACAAACGACGCGCAGATGGCGTCTGATATGAGATGATGCCCAGCCTCGTTCGGATGCATGCCGTCATCGCAGAACAGCTCAGTAAAATCCCTGCGGGAAAGAAAGCAGGTAGTTATGTCAATGAGCCTGACACCTTCTGCCGCAGCGATCCGGTACAGCTCCAGGTTATACATCTCGTGCCAGTTCCCTATCGTATTCACAGTACCGCCGAGCCACCTCAGGACATTGTTCCGCTTCTCAGTGCAGAAACCAGAGCAGATATAAGAGTAGAACTTTATGGAGTCAATGGGCGGAAGCGAAAGCATGACCGGAATGCAGCCCAGTTCCCTTACCTTTACAATCAGGCTCTCATACGTCTCGCGGAACATCGACAGCGTAGTCTGGGGCACGTGGTCCTCGTCAGGATGCTCGGCGATAGCGTTCCAGTCATAATTGCAGTCATTGCCACCGAACTCGAGAAACGCAAACTGCGAATCCCGGATCTGCCGCGTATGCCTGGCCACATCCTTCATGCCGCCTGTTACAGTATTGCCGAAACGTCCATAATTCTCTATATCAACACCCATCCGCTTGGAACAGAGAGCAGCGAATCCGGAGTCCGAAATCACATAACGGCCTCTGCCCTTATCTTCTGTATTTTTCCCGGTGATTATCCCTTTCATGACCGAATCACCGAATGAAACAATCTTGTTACCCATCATAATGTCAAGTTCTATTTTAAGGATTACTAAACACGCTGCAAAAGTAAACAAGGCCGGCAGTTCAGGGAAATAAAGGTGATGACGGTATAGGATTTGTGACAAAACAGGCGTTTCAGTGACAAAAACAGATATATAGTGACGAAAAAAGAGTATTTTTGCATTCGTCACAACATAATGTTATGAACGACATCAACGAAATATTCAGGAAATTCTGGCCGCAGACGGTGCACATTGTTGCAATTCCAGCGTTTTTCTTCTGCTTCATGATGATCTACACACCATATGGAGCAGAGGGCTACTTCAGCGACATGAAACTGGGATATCCGTTCCATCTTGCGATGCTGACATGCATAATCGCCGCAAGTGAAGGCCTGAGCAGAAGCATTCTCTACATTTTCAGGAGAAAAATCAACAGGACCGCCTACCTCTTCTGGTGCCTGATGGACATGGTATCCGCGTCACTGTTCATGGGCCTGTACATCTGGCTGATGAAACGCACCGCAATCTCTTATTTCAGCGCAGCAGCCTGGTCATTCGGGACAATGGCATTAACCACCGTCTATCCGTACGTGGTTATCTACCTGGCATTGCTCGCCCATCTGCGGAAGAAGCAGGCAGAAAAAGCCGAAGAAGGCCCGGACGACAGAATCCGGTTCTACGACTCCAGAAAGATGCTGAAACTGGTGGTCAATGTCTCGTCCATCTACTATATCAGCGCTGACGAGAACTACGTGAACATACATTATATAGAAGACGGCAAGACGAAAAAATATGTCCTGCGAAACTCTATGAAGAGCATCGAGGACATCTGCGCCAAGAATTCACTGGTACGGTGCCACCGCTCATACTTCGTGAACCCCGCGCATATCAGGATATTGAAAAAAGACGAAAACGGACTGGTGTTCGCGGACATTGACACACCGGAAACCACCAGCATCCCCGTCACCAAGAGGTATTACGCGAACGTCACCGCGATGCTGTAATCCGTTTCCTCAGATTCTTGGAGAGCGAGATGGGATAATCCTCGTCAGACCTGTCCAACCATTTGAGAGCCAATGCCTTGTCACCGAGCATATAACAAGCGAGAGCGATATTGTACTCCGCGCAGGAGCGCTTCATCATACTCTTGGTGTCAGTCAGGGACATCCAGATTTCCATCGCTTCCTTCCACTTGAAATCATAGGCCGCCAACGATGCCGCCTGCCACTGGGAAGGCGAATCGAAATACAATACCGTCAGCTGCTGATTTTTCCATTGCGGAGAAAAAATCCTTGCCGACAACTTGCCGAACTTCTCGCCAGGCTTGGAAAGGGACTGCCAGAAAAGAAACGGTACATTGTCCGGCACCGTATAGAAATCCGTTTTCAGATTATCAGAAATCGTCTTGCTGCCGGCCCAGGTATATACAGTATCCACCTTTCCCATACTGTCGAACGCGTATAGACGGATACTCACAGGGACATTGACCTTATACTGGGCGGAAAGCCCGTCGGAAGCCGCCTGCATATCGCCTACGGACAGTTCGCCGAACTCAGGAGAATCGAAAAGGAACACGATGTCCTCCCCCGTCTCCATCACCATATTCACCAGACTCTCCTTCGAAGCGTAGTTTGCAGAACCGTCTTTGGAACGCTTGTAGATAGGAATCGCCTCCTCTCCGGAGAAATAATCCTTCTCCAGGGCTGAGGCAAAACCGTTCGCCATATACTTGCAGAACACCGAATCGCTCTGCGCATTGTCCTCAAGATAAACGACCGCCACGGACTTGCCGGCAAGGTCAATGCCGGACTTCGACGGATAACGCATCTCCACATTCAAACTGAACGCCTGCGGATCACAGGATGCCAACACGACAGCAGCCACGGCTGCCAATGCAACAGAAACAATCGGTTTCATAGTCTATAATATTTACAAAGATACGAACTCGGCAACAAGGTCATAATCACCGGCTTCCACGATCTTGACGTTCATGAAACCACCCACATAAGCCTGCGGTTCCTCAGTCATCACGGAACTGTCGTAACGCACCATAATCTCACCGTCCACTTCCGGACTTTCAAATTCGCTGCGGCATACGAACACCCCATCATTGAAGTCATCGACTATCACTCTCACCTGCGAGCCCACACGGCTGGAATTGAAAGCAAATGATATACCATTCTGCAATTCCATCAGCCTGTCAAGCCGTGATTGTTTGGTTTTCGGCATCACGGAGTCCTTGAAGTTCAGGGCATCGAAAGTCCCTTCCTCCTCAGAGTACTTGAATGCGCCAAGTCTCTCGAACTTAGCCTCTTTCACGAACTGGAGAAGTTCATTGAACTCCTTTACACCCTCACCCGGATGTCCGACGATCATAGTGGTACGCAGCACGATTCCCGGCACTTTCTCTCTCATTTTCTTTATGAGAGCCCTCGTCCAGGCCCCGTCCACATGGCGATGCATCATGTCCAGCACCTTGTCAGCCACATGCTGCAAAGGAATGTCCATATACCGACACACCTTCGGATTCGTAGCCATCTGGTCGAGCACATCTTCCGGAAAATCAGCCGGATACGAATAATGCACACGCAGCCACTCTATACCGTCAATCTCAGACAGCCTCTGGAGCAACTCTCCGAGAGCGCGCCTGTGATACAGGTCCAGTCCGTAATAAGTGGTGTCCTGAGCTATCAGCACCAGCTCCCTGATGCCCTCAGAAGCAAGCACAGTAGCCTCCTTCACCAGTTCCTCGATAGGCACAGAACGATGCGCACCCCTGATGAAAGGAATCGCGCAATACGAACAGCGCCTGTCACACCCCTCCGAAATCTTCAGATAAGCGTAAGGCAGCTTCTTGCCCGTCCTCACACGCTCAGTCCGCCTATCCGGATGCACCTTCACGCCAAGAGCCTTCACTATCGGATCAATGTCCCTCGCCCCGAACCATCCGTCCACTTCCGGAATCAATGTCGGCATATCAGAAATGTAGCGCTGTGAAAGACAGCCGAATACAAATATCTTTCCGACCTTTCCGGCATTCTTGCGCTCCACCGCCGCCAAGATGGCCTGGATAGACTCCTCCTTGGCATCACCGATAAAGCCGCACGTATTCAAAAGCAGATAGTCCACATCCCGTTCCTCCCCTGCCGGCACGATTTCGTACTCGTCACGGATCTGGGCAAGAAGATGCTCGGAGTCCACTTCGTTCTTCGAGCACCCTAATGTAACTATCTGAATTGACCTTTTTTCTGACATTCTATTCCTCAGATTTCTGTTCTGCCTCTTCAGCCTCGCCTTCCTCTACGAACTCGAGAGAAGCGAAATTCTTCAGTTCATTGTACCAGTCCACTACCTTCTTCATGTGAGAAACATAGAACCTGTCCCCGTCATAATCAGGTACAGCCTTGGTAAACAGCTCCTTGAGCTCCTCAGCGGTAGCCTTCTTGGAAGACGGAGCATCAGCCTCGCCAAGCACAGCGTGAAGCTTCTCGAACACATCCTTCAATTTCAGTTCACCCTCAGAAGTATAGATGGAGATATCAGCCAATGTGGTGATCCTGTTCTTCATATCGAAACAAGTTCTGCGTTTGTCGTTCAACGCCTCTACAATTGCTCCATTACGAGCCTGAGCGATATACAGGAACAAGCCGTGCTGGCCTGACACTGAAAGAATTTTTGCCAAATCTGTTTTCATAACCTAAAAAATTTAAATTTCATTCATTTTGGACAGCACCACCTGAATCTCACGCAAAACCGCTTCGGTCTTCGCCCTGAGTTCCTCAGGAGTCCCGTCATTATCGATAATATAATCAGCCGCAGACACATCCACGCTCTGATTTCTGATCCGTTCCCGAACCGCAGCCTCATCCACACCGTCACGCTCGCAAGCACGCTTCACCCGCAACTCTTCCGGCGCCCTCACAGCAAGGACAATGTCGAAAATCCCGCTGAAAGCAGGTTTTGTCAATGCCAATGCCGACTCCATCGCTACAATTTTTCCGCCAGACTTGCCAATGTCCTCTGACACTCCCCCCGACACTTCATTCTTCCAAGCCTCAAAGTCCTCAATCACAGCAGGATAGACCACCTGCTCCATCTTGGACATATTCACATTGTCACTAAAAATCAGTCGAGCCAATGCCTTCTTGTCGAACCGCCCGTCCTCCGTCCTCAGCCTTGCACCCAACGCAGTCTCAAGCCTGGAAAGCAACTCCCCATCATAGAGGGCCTTCGTCCTGCTGTCACTGTCGTACACAGGCACGCCCAGCTCCTCCATATACCTGGAGACCAGCGACTTGCCGCTGCCGATACCGCCAGTTATGAGCAATGTCAATGACTTCATTTCCCGCTCTCCACACAGTCAAACACCTCAGGGCTCACCGTATAGTCCAACACCCCGACAGGAACAGATTCCATACGCGGAAGACATTGGCCCTTAAGCGATTGGGTAAAATCATTGTAATCCACATACACCTTCACATCGTCAGTCGGAGCCGACGAAATCGGGAACGCGCAGTGGAACGTCACTTCAGCCACAGACGGATAGATAATCAGCGACTTGCCCCGCGGAACATTCCTCGTGTCCACAGGTATCTGCACCTTGACCTCCACAAAACGCGAGACATTCAGACGGTAACGCACCGTGGCATCGGACATCCTCACGCCCTTGATCTTGTCGAGCTTCGTCTCTCCGTGAGCCGAAGCGTCCAGGTCATTGAGCGTAAGTGACTCAGTATAAACCCTGTCAATGCCGGAAAGATGGAACGGCTCGCCGTAAATCGTAACAGAATCAGGCGACACCGAGAGGGTCCCGACATTGATATACTGAGGCTTGAAACTGAGCGAATAGACCGGCTGGACCGGCACCCGCTTATGGTTCTCGAAAGGAAACCGGAAGGACAACGTATCGACCAAGAAGGTCTCCAGCTTGGTCCCCGTGCCGAAAATCTGCGCAGCATACTTGTTCAACTCGTCAGACGTGATGTAGTACATCTCCTCACTGCTCCGGTGCATATCCGACGAATTGAAACGTATGACCACAGGCTGCTGATTCTCAGCCCTTTCCAGCTGGATAAGGCCGAATCCCGTAGCACGGCACCTCGCCATTGCCACAGACGTGTTCGAAGACTGGAAAGCATGACCGTTGATGTCGCACTGCGCCTGAACCGGCACACGGACGATTTCGGTATAGTTCAATGACAGATAATGAATCAGCCATATACTATAAGCCAGCAGGAGAGAGACAATAAAAAGCTTTGCATCCCTCCCGCTGATATTCAACTTTTCCGTTATTTTTCCGAACACGTTCCGCATAGCCTGAAGTCCGGATTATGGAACTATTGCTGCTGAGTTTCAGAGAAATCCTTTACAAGAGAATTCTTGTCCACTCTGAGTTTGGTCTCACCGTCCACCTTGATGATGACAGTCCTGTCTTTGATTTCAGCCACCTCACCGTAGATGCCGCCGATAGTCACGACCTTGTCGCCCTTCTTGAGGGCATTGCGGAACTTTTCCAATTCCTTCTGCTGCTTGCGCTGCGGACGAATCATAAAGAACCACATGATCACGAAGATGAGAATCAGCATCACCCACATTGACCAACCGCCGCCGACAGGCTGCTGACCAGCCGGTGCCTGAAGAATTAAAGTAAGAATATTCATTTTCAATAAAAATTTATTCTACAAATATAATAAAAGATTTTCCTTTTACGACAATCCTACTCCACCAGTCCTGCTCCGCTCTTGACTATCTTGCCTTCAGCCACCAGTTTCGCGCAAAGCTTGTCCAGAAGGCCGTTTACGAACGAGCAGCTCTTCGGAGAACTGTAGTATTTGGAAATTTCAACATACTCATTGATAGTCACTTTCAGAGGAATCTCAGGGAAACTCTCCGCCTCGGCCAGACCGAGCGCCACAATAGATATATCTATGGAGTTCAACCTGTCCGCCTCCCAGCCTTTCACAGACGACGTGATGAGACTGTAATAGCCCTCGTATCCGGTAAAGGCGTTCTTCAACAGCCTGGTAACGAACACCTTGTCGCTCTGCACATCAGCTTCAGGATTCTTCTTCCTGAGAATGTCGCTCATATACAGATCCGGCAGACGCCAAGCCTTGCCTGCGGCCAGATCCTCCATCGTCCTGCAGCAGAAGGTCAATGAATAAGCGAGATCATCTATCCAGTAAAGTGAAATATCCTCAAGAATAGCCGCGAGCTGCGGATTGTCCACAAACTCCTTTTCAAATATCTTTATGAAAAGGCGGCAGTCCTCCTTGAGCGAACGGGACGGCTCGGCCATATAGTTCTGGAAATACTTCTTGCCCTTGAGCGAGTCCAGAACAGAGCCGATGAGCAGGTCATACTGCGACCATGAGAGGTTCTTGCGCTCAAGCATCTTCTTGAAGTCAGGATCGTTCCTGAGGATTTCAGCCACCTGATTGTCAGCGAACTTGGTATTCGGATTCAGGTCCTCCTCCGTAGGATTGAACTTGTTCTTAGCAAGGTCAATGCGGTGCTTCGCCTCATCCGTCAATGGCATAACTATCGACAGCATAAACAGATACAGGTCACGTGTCGCCTCGCAGGACAACTCCAGTTCCTTCATCGCATCATCCAATGTCATCTTGCCCACAGATGCTAGCCATACAGCACCTTGAAAGCCTTTATCCTCAAAATTCTTCTACCTAACATAATCGAATCAGTATCTTTTTCACAAAATTTTCTCAAAGATACTACCATTTTTCAGAATTATCCTTATATTTGGTAAATAATTAAATTTAGCAAGGGAGATATGTACAACGATGATTATGAGGGAGGCTACTCCCACGATCGCTCCGGCGATGAGATCTATTCAAAGCCGGTAAGAGCAGGCAAAAGGACTTATTTCTTCGATGTCAAATCGACAAAAGGCAATAACGACTTCTACCTCACTATTACTGAAAGCAAACGCAGGGTTGAACAGGACGGCAAGTTCAGTTATGACAAGCACAAGATTTTCCTGTACAAGGAAGATTTCGACAAGTTCGCAGAAGGACTTGAGGATGTCATTTCCTATATCAGAGCCAAATGTCTGAAGGATGCGCCGGAAGGAGCCGCCGAAGTAAAGGCTGCACCAGAGGTTTCTGTCAATGAAAAGGCAGAGGATTCTGACGTATTCTAATATAACCCCGTAGCATATACGAAGAAGGCGGCCCGATTTAGGTCGCCTTCCTTGTTTATGCAGCGCGTCATATATGCGCAGTGGGGATGCACCGGCCCCATCAGCACCTATTCTTTTATAGGGTCGCAGGTGAATACTACCCCCAGACGCTTGAACACCCTGCGGTCCACCTCCGAAAGCATCACCGTCGAATGCACCTGACAGCCGGCAAGCTCAGGAAGCTGGGCCAATGCCCTGCGGCACTTGTCATCCGTAATGCTCAGCAGCGAAAGCGCCACCAGCACCTCATCGGTATGCAGCCTCGGATTATGTCCGTGAAGATAAGTCACCTTAGTCTTCTGAATCGGCTCGATCATATCACGCGGCAGAAGCTTTATATTATGGTCAATGCCGGCCAGATGCTTGATAGCATTCAATATCAATGCGGCACTCGAACCCAGCAGCGGGCTGCACCCGGCCGTGATGATAGTGCCGTCGGCAAGCTCGATGGCAGCAGCAGCCAGACCACCGCTCTCCTCCTTCCTCTCTTTCGCCGCCACAGTCGTCCTGCGGAACGAAGTGTCTATCTTGGCCTGCTTCATCAGAGAGCCTATCTTATTGATTTCAGCATCATTGACAGCGCCGTCCGCCATCCTGCACAACGCATCATAGTACCTGCGCACGATTTCCTGCTTCGCGGCATTGCAGCAGATCTCCTCGTCGCACATGCAGTAGCCTATCATATTGACACCCATGTCGGTAGGCGACTTGTACGGATTCTCGCCGTAGATTCCCTCGAACAGGGCGTTCAGCACCGGGAATATCTCGATGTCCCTGTTGTAGTTGATGGCAGTCTTGCCATAGGCCTCCAAGTGGAACGGATCGATCATATTCACATCATTGAGGTCTGCGGTGGCGGCCTCGTAGGCGATGTTGACCGGGTGCTTCAAAGGAAGGTTCCAGACAGGGAACGTCTCGAACTTGGCATAGCCCGCCGCCACTCTCTTCTTGTGCTCGTGGTAGAGCTGGCTGAGGCACACGGCCATCTTTCCGCTGCCCGGCCCCGGAGCCGTCACGATCACGAGCGGACGGGATGTCTGCACGTAATCATTCTTACCGTAGCCCTCTTCGGAGTCAATCAGGGCTACATTGTTCGGGTAACCCTCGATCGTGTAGTGGTAGTAGGCCTTGATGCCCATCTTCTTGAGCTTGGCCTTGTAAGCTTTGGCGCTGGCCTGACCGTTGAAATGGGTGATCACCACGCTGCTGACAAGGAAGCCCCTGTTCTGGAACTCCGTGCGGAGCCTCAGGACATCCATGTCATAGGTGATGCCGTAGTCGGCCCTCACCTTGTTCTTCTCTATGTCATTGGCGCTGATGACAATGACGATCTCCGCGCAGTCGCTGAGCTGCTGGAGCATCCTCAGCTTGCTGTCCGGCTGGAATCCCGGCAGGACCCTGCTGGCGTGGTAGTCGTCAAACAATTTGCCTCCAAGCTCAAGATAGAGCTTGTCCCCGAACTGGGCTATGCGTTCCTTGATGTGTTCTGATTGTATCCGCAGATACTTTTCGTTGTCGAATCCGTACTTCATAACGGATAACAAAGGTACGAAATCTATTCCGCAGCGGCAAATGAAAATACACAATCACAGCCTACATTAGCGTCCGGTATTCAGATTCCGGGCAATGTAAGCTGTTGAATAATATCCCACCGAAACGGTTATAATCTCACATCAATAAGATTCGGGTAATGATCCGTGAGTTTGATGGTGTATTTCTCCATAATGCAGTCGAAGACCTTGACCTCGGCCTTTCCGCTCGGGTCGAAGATCAGGCAGTGATCGATCGCTCCAGTGGCGCGGTCAGGTCCACGTCTGCGGCTCTCGACCGAATATCCGTCCCCAGGGCTGCATATGTGATGTCCGTTGTGGTTGTCGCCATAGACGGTAGCGGCCTTGTAGCAAGGCACATAACCGCCCTGGATAAGCTGCTGGATCGGAACGGTGTCCTCCTCGCAGTTCATATCCCCCATCACAAAAACAGGAATATCCCCGTATTTGGCTCTGATGATGTCGGTCTCCGCCATCACCAGACGGAGCTGTGAGGCTCTCGCCATCGTGCTGCCCGGCTTGGACTTTTCGCTCTTCCACCAAAGGTGGGTGCCGATTATCGCGAATATCTTCCCGTCGGCCTTCCTTTTCAGCACAGCCGAGGTGAAGGACTTGGACCCGTGGTTGCACCACTGCTCGGGAGTGTACTTGTTGTAGTTGACGTACAGAGGCTCAAGCGTCTTGCTGTTGTAGAAGATCGGAGTGTTGTTCCAGTCCTTCTTCGATTTCCAGGCGATGACATAGCCGTCTTTCTGCACCAGAGGGTAGAATTCCTTGTGCATATGGCTGGAATATTCCTGAAGCGCGAAGACATCAGGAAGGTAGTCGTTTACGAGCCTGGCAAATTGCGGGGCCCTGTTGCAGTCACGCGGATCCTCTCCGATTTCCTTCCATTTCGGAGGAATGGTGTCCTTGCTGTAGTCCCAGATGTTGTCGTCAAGGATGCGAAGGTCAGCGCCTTCCGCGATCTTGAACTTAGCCTCGAACGCTGGGCTCTTCTGCGCGAAAGCGAAAGTTCCGCAGAGCAAGAGTCCGAATGTCAGCGTCGAAGCCACGATGATTCTTACAATTCTGTTCATTATTCTAATGTTTTTTAGAATCTGTTTTGACTCGTTGGTTTGAAAATTTGTTCACCTCAAAGAACATTTCAAACTTATTTGTTTTCCGGGAATATTTCCACAATGCAAAGTTAACCCTTACTGATCAGAAATCCAATTTGGCCGCGCTGATTTCTGCTGAACGGCTTTGACATCCGGAAGGGAATCACTATTTTTGCCGCGGAGATATTCATTGACAAGGGTGGGCAATCACCCTCGAACGGATTGTATTCGGCAAGTGATTGCCTGCTTGCGGAATTTGAATATTCAAGGAATATGAGAAGTGCCATCTATGGCGCCGGTTCGTTGGGAACCATTCTGGGCGCGTATATTACGAAGAACGGAGGTCAGATTGACCTCATCAACCATAACAAGGCTCACGTCGCCGCCTTGCGTGCCGAAGGTGCGAGAGTGGTAGGCACCGTGAATTTCACTCAGCCGGTGACCGTCCTGACAGATGAGGAAATGGCTGGTGAATATGATGTCATATTCCTTATGACCAAGCAGTTGCATAATGCCGAGGTTGTGAATATGCTCAAAGGTTCCCTCGCTGAGGATGGTGTGATCGTCACTCTCCAGAACGGGTTGCCGGAGCTGCTGATTTCCGAGATCGTCGGTCCGTCCCGTGTGCTTGGCTGCACTGTCGCCTGGGGAGCCACGATGCTTGGCCCGGGAGTCTGTGAGTTGACCAGTTCGCCGGACAGCCTCACTTTTTCGTTGGGCGCGGTTTCCGAGAATGTCAACAAGCATTTCGCTGAGGTCAAGGCCCTCCTTGAGAAGATGGGCCCGGTCGAGGTAGAGGAGAATTTCCTCGGAACCCGCTGGAGCAAGCTCCTGATCAACGCCGCGTTCTCCGGAATGAGCGCGGTTTTGGGCTGCACTTTCGGAGAGGCCGCCTCGGACCGTTCCTCAAGGAAGGTCGTGCAGGCCTTGATCAAGGAATGCATTGATGTCTGCCGTAAGGGCGGCATAACCATCGAGCCGATCCAAGGCAAGGATGTAGTCAAGCTTCTGGATTACAGCAATCCCGTGAAGAAGTTCATCTCCTTTATGATCATCCCGATAGCCATCCGCAAGCACGCCCGTCTGAAAGCCAGTATGCTTCAGGATCTTGAGCGCGGCAAGAAAACCGAGGTCGATTCCATCAACGGTGCCGTCAGCGCCTACGGCCGCAAAGTCGGTTGCCCCACCCCGATGAACGACAAGGTCGTGGAGATCATCCACCGCATCGAGTCCGGCTCCCTTGCCCCCACCTTCGACAACCTCCGCCTCTTCGCGTAGCCGCACTACACTGTTGCGTCTGCTTTCCTTGTTGAATGCGTGTGCTCCCTTGTTGTATATAGGTGTGACAATGCTAAACTTCCCGCCAGTCTGCTCGGGTGGGAGCTTTTGCGTTAGTTTGCCCGGTTAGGTGGCAAGGGCATATTCAAAGGCTTTGCCATAGAAGTTCATCCCATCAGCTTTTACATTAGTTTGTCCGGTTGGGAGGCAAGGGCTTTGACTTAGTTTGATTTTGTCGCCATACAAGTTTTGGCAAGAGTCGCCGTGAAATTCCCCTCGGTAGAATTGCAACGAGAAAATGACGTGCTTTATAAGTTATTGTAAGCCAGTTGATTCGGTATCCGCCTTTAGCGGATTCCCGCTGAAGATAAACCTCTATATCTCTCATTAACAATATATTATCTCCCACTCGCCTGAAACGTCTCCCTAATATATGTAAGCAGATCCATTGAAAACAACAATGTCTAGCCCTTTTTTCAAGAGCGGCTTTAGCACTGATCCGTAATAACTTGAATGTCAGCAGGTGAAGCGCCACCTCTTGATTCATAGGGATATACAGGATCCTGCCCTCCATTTTTGACTGGCAGGAATTACGAATATATTCATTATCAGTTTTTTTATGGATTCTCGATTTTTTTTCATTTAGGTTTTGATTTATTGGATGGATTTTCAGTGGGTTATAAGAATGGAAAAAAGGACGGCCTCGGATGATGTTGTCCCCTTATGCGGAATCGTGGGAGATTATCGAACTTTTATCGAGGACTTCAAGAGAGAACTGGAGTTCGTGGAATGGTTGGAAGGAAGAGTCTTGATGAAAAGAGTCTACGATATTACTTGATAATCTGAAAAGAATGGCTATCTTTGCATTGTTCTCATACGAGTTAGGAAGACAAGTAAAAGCAAGCATCTTTTCCCTAAAAGGGATGCTTGCTTTTTTTATTGTCCCATACCGAGGGGGTACTACAACAAGGACGGTTGTTCTCTCAATTTCCTAACAATGAGTATGCAGAATGAGAACAAGCCAACATCTTGTGATAGTCGCCATTGAGGTGGAGGTTATCAGACTTGTCCGTGTGCGAGCCTACAAGCGAGTACGTTTCGGCAAGGTTGAGAGAGTCCGCAACCACTACAGACGTTATTAGGGTAATGTCTGTACCCGGCTCCCGCTCTGAGCCGTAAGGCTCTCTGCTTCACCCCTCGGTTTTTATATGTCCTTAACATACAAAATACCGTTTTGCTATCATTTTGCAGGATTTGCTGTCCAATCTATCTTGATGTATTAAATCATATCTGAATTTATGTCCAAAAAAAGATGGTGATATGTATTGAAAACGTATCACCTTATCTTTTTGTATTAAAATCTTCATTCTGTCTTAACATTCTTGATGGAGACTGTGTTGTCTGAAAAATATACATCACCAGAAGCTTGTTCGAGAACCAACGCCCCGAAAGAATTAGTAGCTCGATATTTGAGTGTTACTTCATAGCATCCTTTCGAATAGTTGTAACTTGATGTATAGTTTACTTCTTCGTAAGATTTTGCATTCTTTTCTGAGTTTTTCAATTTAATATACCTATAATTCCAGATTCTCGGTTTTTGCCTTGGCTGGGCGGCCTCTCCTTCTGGTCAAGCTCTTGGCTTTGGAGACGTAGACTGGAGCGCAGTTGTCGGGGATGCTGAAGCCAAAGGCTTTGCATATGTCAACCTGAGAGCCGACAAATGGCGTAATGAACTTCATCCTCCCGGTGTGCTCCACGCATCTGATCGTGCGCATCTCGGCAAGGACTGCTTCTGTCGATGTGAACTTCTTGCGGAGTACTTCATCACTTTGCCATACGGAACGTACGTACGAAGCCAGGATGAGGCCCACAAAGTAGATGAACATCCTTCCTCTCTTGCCTCCCTCGGACCATGTCCTGAGACGGTCGTGCCCAAGAGGGCCTTTCTGTAGCGCAAAGCACTTCTCTTGCTCGTCACGCATGCCGTAGTTGTTCATTGCCTGCAGGGGGTCGAAGTCCACGCCGATAGTCTTGCTCGCGAAGAAGCCGGCCGTGAGCAGCATCGTGTCCAGTTTCTTCTGGTTCACTCCGTATGATTTGACGGTATCGTCGGCATTGAAGGCAATATCGAGCAGGTTGAACCTCTTTATCGTATCCTCGCGGTCTGCAACCGGTTCCTTGGTCTGGATCATGATGTCAAGTTCCGCGGATTGCTCCGATACCGCGTGCTGGATGTCGCATATCTTCTCACCGCGCTTTGACGGGTTGTAGTAGA
>OQVS01001694.1_pt1 | contig 14757 bp, 13 predicted proteins | sample 1691601 | NCBI WGS metagenome assembly OQVS01 (sample SAMN03418268, study PRJEB22391) | human gut metagenome | biome: human-gut; feature: organic feature; material: feces | host: Homo sapiens | place: Tanzania | collected 2013-01
CCGTATGCAGTGTCACGATGGAAAATCTGTCGTTCACATATGAGGAAACATTGAAAGATGTTCCGCGTACGATATATTCATTGTCGCGACAGCACACGATGAACAGTTTCTCCGGATTTCTCGCGACATCGAAGAATGCTTCGCCGTCCAGGTCCACGCGACGTTCAGTTTCATTGAAATCATCCGACAGCATCAATTTCGCTCCGGAATTGAGCATGACCTTCGTATTGTCAGGGAGAATCACGGTTTTCTTTTCACCGGCAGCGGCCGTATAAATGAGCGATTCCTTGCGGGCCGGGGCCGCAGTTTCCTGCGTCTGCACCTGCTCGGCGACAATGTTCTGCTCCGGAATGTCTTTCTTGTCAATGTTCATGACCAAGATAGAGACAGTGACGATGACCGCAAATGCAGCGGCAACAGCGCCGGCGTATTTTGCCCACGGATTCCTGAAGGTCTTTTTGGAACCGGCATTGGCGGAGAATTTGTCTTTCGCGAGGCGATTCCAGAATTCGACAGCATCGGAGGTCGTAGTCCGGTTTTTCTCCATGTCGCGGACGGCATTGCGGAACAATTCAGCATTGTTTCCGGACATTTTAATCCATTTGGCAAGTCGCACGGCTTCCTCATCCGACAAAGTCCCGCTGACATATTTGCTTACTAGTATTTTGATATATTCATTCATCTTCTCAATGGCCGGCATCTGTTTTCCGGTCTCATCATAATAGACACGACATTTGAAAATCCCGAACCTGTTTTTTTTCAATTTTTTATATATTTGCCGACAAATTTGAACTATGGACACGCGGTTATTTACATATTCAGAAGATGAAGTGAGGGATCTCGTTCTCAAGATCCACCCGCGTATAGTGCCGTATATCAATAGTTTACTAGCCAGAGGCGGACGACAATGCTCTGCCTCGAACAATGCCGAAGACATTTTTTACGATGTCCTTTGCGCATTTCTCGACAAGCGGATTGAAATCAGTCCAGACAAGGTTCCGGCATATCTTTTCAAGGCCGTAAGGAACAAATGTTACAATATCATCAGCCGGAACAAGGAAGAAAATTCTGCAATACGATTTGATGAACTGCCATTGTCGGCAAGGGAAATAATCGCGGCTGCCGATTTCGGAGACGAGAGCGACATCCCCGGAGAAAAAGTTCAGCAACTGCCTGACATAACGGACGTTCTGGATTTTTCGAATTTCCTGCCGGAGCGTACGAGGGACATCTTCTACATGAGCCGCATCGAGGGCATGACACACAGCGAGATAGCCGAGATTCTCGGAATCTCCACCAGAGCCGTGGAAAAGCATCTCCAGAATTCCGTCCAAGAGTACCGCCGCCATTTCGGCATCTCCGACAGCCATCACACGCCGTCATAACATTTCAAGATTCGGCCAGACAATCGACAAGAATTGCCCAAATAATTGAAATTAAGTATATTTGCAAAATCTGCCATCCTGGCCAAACATGACAAATATAGGCACTTATCTATCCGTAGTATCTTTTAAAAACGGCGGCGTAGATTCGTCCCGTTTTTTAAGGAACTCGGCATTCAAATCCTATATGGAGTCATATGCATCGAAAAGTTTCATACCGATTATTAAATTTCCTACAGATCTCTCCGGCAGTGATACTCGCAATGCGATTTTGGATTGCATTGATAACATTCTGGGAAGACAAGTGAAATTCGGAAACAATGTTCGTCAAGCATTGAAATATATTATCGGAGAAGCTGTTGACAATATTGTCGAACATGCAAATTCGAAGTTCGGCTATATTGTAGCACAAAGTTATGAAAATGGAGGCTATACCGACATCTGCATTGCAGACACAGGTAACACACTGATAGGCAGCTACGCAAGCAATCCGCGCACATCAGAGATTTCTTCCGACATAGAGGCTATTCAAGCAGCTATTAATGGTATTTCGGCAAAGAATCTACCTGATGCTGAAAATCGAGGCTATGGATTCAGGACATCTATAAATATGCTGACAAAAGGGTTGGGAGGAGAATACCTTTTAGTCTCGGGGGACTCCGCTTTTGCAGTGAACAAGACTCAAGGGCAATCACTTATACTACCATATGGTATCAGATTTGAAGGCACGATCGTTGCTTTTAGAATCCCGCATGTCGGTAATGGGTTTTATTATCTCAATTACGTAGAATAAGAATAGAATTATGACAGTTATATACATTAAAGACTTAATCGGTCGAGACATATTGAATCGAATTTCCGCGAGGGATATCTTGGATGCAATCAACAATTTGGATGATACAACCATCACACTAAATTTTGATGGTGTCCAGTTTACCACACGAAGCTTTATGGATGAGTTTTACAACATAATACTATTCCAAAAACCATCTGGAAAAGTTGTGCATATTGAGGCTATGAGTAACGATCTGGCCGCAATGCTTGAAGTTGTAAGTAAAACGCAACATAATTCAGTAACCAAGGTCGCACCTCAGCCTTATGTCACTACCAAGACAATAGACGACATGAAAAATTTGTTTGCAAAATTATCCATCTGACACAAATAAAAAGTCCAGACATCCGTTACAGATATCTGGACTTTTTATTTATATGTTCCGTCGATTATTCAGCTTTGCCGTCTGAACCGAGAACATCTTTGATCTTGTGCTCGTAGAGCTTCTTCATCTCGTCACGTGCAGGTCCGAGGTACTTACGTGGATCGAACTCGCCCGGTTTCTCAACGAATACCTTGCGGATGGCAGCGGTCATTGCAAGACGTGAGTCAGAGTCGATGTTGATCTTGCAGACAGCTGACTTGGCAGCCTCGCGGAGCTGCTCCTCAGGAATACCTACTGCATCCGGAAGTTTTCCGCCATGAGTATTGATGATATCTACATACTCCTGTGGTACTGAAGATGATCCGTGGAGAACGATAGGGAATCCAGGAAGTTTCTTCTCGATCTCGTGAAGAACGTCGAATGCGAGCGGTGGTGGAACGAGACGACCTGTCTTAGGGTCACGTGTGCACTGTTCAGGTTTGAACTTGTATGCACCATGTGAAGTTCCGATAGAGATAGCGAGTGAATCGCAGCCTGTACGGGTAGCGAAGTCGATAACCTCCTCCGGCTTGGTGTAATGAGACTCCTCTGCAGCAACCTCATCCTCAACACCTGCGAGAACGCCGAGCTCAGCCTCAACGGTTACGTCGTGCTGGTGAGCATACTCTACAACCTTCTTTGTAAGAGCGATGTTGTCCTCGTATGGAAGAGAAGAACCATCGATCATCACTGAAGAGAATCCCATATCTACGCAGCTCTTGCAGAGCTCGAAAGAATCACCGTGATCAAGATGGAGAACGATCTGCGGATGCTCCCAGCCGAGTTCCTTTGCATACTCTACGGCACCCTCTGCCATGTAACGGAGAAGTGTCTGGTTCGCATAGTTACGTGCGCCCTTGGAAACCTGAAGGATAACTGGAGATTTCAATTCAGCTGAAGCCTGGATAATAGCCTGGAGCTGCTCCATGTTGTTGAAGTTGAAAGCCGGAATAGCGTATCCGCCTTTGACAGCCTTTGCAAACATTTCTCTGGTGTTTACAAGGCCCAATTCTTTATAAGAAACCATTTTCTATAAAATTAGTAATTATTTTCAATGTCTTCGGGTCCCTTGCCGCCCAGGCCAAGTACCCTGCATCCACACTCCTGCGGAACACCTTTTTCAATACAATAATTCTGCCAATCGTCAAAGTTCCGTCAAATTGACATGTTTTTTCCTAAAAGCCGCGCAAAATTAACTATTTTTGTGAAAATAATGAAAAGAGATGAGCAATAAAGTAGTCATTTTTTCCGCACCATCCGGTTCCGGGAAGAGCACAATAGTGAATCATATCCTTAAACTGCACCCTGAAATGGAGTTTTCCGTTTCCGCGACATCACGTACACCACGCGGACAGGAGAAGGACGGCGTGGAATATCACTTCTTCACGGCCGATGAATTCAGAAAGATGATTTCAGAAGACAAATTCGTAGAATACGAGGAAGTTTACGCCGGTTCATTCTATGGCACCCTCAAGTCAGAAGTGCAGAGAATATGGGACAAGAACCATGTCATCATCTTCGACGTGGACGTTAAGGGCGGCGTTAACCTGAAGAAATACTTCGGAGACAAGGCATTGTCAGTATTCATACAGGCTCCGTCAGTGGAGGAATTGCGCAAAAGGCTGATTGCCAGAGGCACCGACAGCGCCGAGGCCATCGAAAAAAGGGTCGCAAAGGCCGCGGAAGAAATGACTTACGCTGACAAATTCGATTATATTCTTGTCAATGATGACCTGCAGAAGGCCTACTCGGAAGCCGAAGTCATCGTAGACAGATTTTTGTCCGAATAACTGATAATCTCCAAAAGAGAAACTTGAGCAAGCCATGCGAATCGCCGTATACTCAGGGTCTTTCAACCCTCTGCACATCGGCCATCAGGCCATCATGGAATACCTGACCAGAGAAGAGAAATTCGACTGGGTGTACCTCGTCGTCTCGCCCAAGAACCCGCTCAAGGACAGCATCAGCGCAGATTCAGGACGGGACAGGTACAATGCTGCAGTAGAAGCGGTCAAACGGCATCCGGACCTGCACGTATGGGTGGACGACATTGAATTGGACATGAAGCCCCCGCATTATACGATAAGGACGCTGGACGAACTCAAGAGACGCGAGCCGGAGAATGACTTCACGCTGATAATCGGCGCCGACAATCTGTCTTCCATCCACAAGTGGAGGGATTTTCCGCGCCTTCTTGCAGAATATGGCGTAGCTGTCTACCCGCGTACCGGATATGACCTGGCGGGCATCAAGAAAAAGCTGATGGAAGAATGCATGGAAAATCCTGCCATCTACGTTCTTGACGGCGCATATTCCGACCCTGACAAATTGACACTTGAAGATGCGGAACGGCATCTCTACCGGATCCAGATTCTGGACGCCCCTACCGTGGACATTTCATCAACAGAAATCCGCGACGGTCTTGCACGTGGCGAAGACATGTCGCGGTTCATGATGTAGGAATCTGTAGACTGATCAAATGACAGTGAAGCCGCCCTTGAGCTGAGCTTTGGAGTCATGACCGATGAAGACTTCGTACTCACCTGCTTCCTCGCCCCATTTGTCATCAGAGCGGAAGAATGAACGGGCTTCCGCCGGAATCTCGAATTCGACTGTCTTCGATTCTCCTGCCTTGAGGGCAATTTTCTCGAAGCCCTTGAGTTCACGCTCCGGGCGTGTACGGCTGCCGATTACATCCTTGATATAGAGCTGGACCACCTCTTCGCCGTCACACTTTCCGACATTGCTTACTTTTACGCGGACCTTCACAGTCTCTCCGAGCTGGACGTCCGGATTGAGGACCTCAAGATCGGAATAAGCGAACTCGGTATAACTGAGACCCTCTCCGAATGCAAAGAGAGGCTCGTTCGGAGTGCGCATATAGCGGGAGACATACTTCGCATTGTCCTCCGGACTTCTGCGAGGACGTCCGGTGCTCTTGGCATTGTAGTGGATCGGAACTTGTCCGAGACAGAGAGGGAAGGTCATGGTCAGACGTCCGGACGGATTGAAGTCTCCGGAAACAATGTCCGCGAGAGCCGTTCCCGCCATTATTCCAGGATGCCAGGTAACAAGCAGTCCGTCAGCCTCTTCGTTTTCCTCGGCTATAGTCATCGGACGGCCTGTCACAAGCAGGATGACCACCGGTTTGCCTGTGGCCTTCACCGCCTTGAAAAGAGCCTTCTGTGCCGCAGGAATGTCAATATTTGTCATTGATGCAGCTTCTCCGCTGTATGAGTTCGGAAGTCCGAGAGTCATGAAAACGACATCCGCTCCGCGCGCGGCAGCGACAGCCTTTGCAATGCCTCCGTCAATCGGGTCGAAGAAATCGCAGCCTTTTTCGACAGAAATGGCATTGTGAGGAAATCTGGCCTTCAAACCCTCATAGAAGCTCACCGGTTTGGAATAATCGGCAAATCCGGGCCAAGTACCGACCATTTCGGATCTGGAATCAGCAGCCGGGCCGACAATCGCGATTTTCTCCCCTCCCTTGAGAGGCAGGACCTCTGCCTTGTTTTTCAGAAGGACCATAGAACCGCGGGCGACCTTGCGTGCCGTCTCAAGATATTCCGGAAGCCATGTTTCCTTTTCCCAGCGTCCTTCACCACCATAGCGGAACGGGTCGTCGAAAAGCCCAAGTTTGAACTTCACGGTCAGGATATCCTTGCATAGCTTGTCTATCTGCGCCTCGCTTACACGACCTTCCTTCACAAGTTCTTCGGCAAATTGGTAATAGCTTCCATCCACCATATCCATATTGAGACCAGCGTTGAGAGCAAGGCAGGCAGCATCTTTCTTGTCCGCCACGACACGGTGTCTTGTCATTTCGCTGATTGAGTTATAGTCAGAAACGACAAATCCCTTGAATCCGAGTTCTCCTCGGAGCAGGTCGGTGAGCAGCCATTTGTTGCCGCTTGCCGGTATACCGTCAAAATCATTGAACGAAGACATCACGCTGAGTGCCCCAGCCTCGATTGCAGCCTTATAAGAAGGCAGATGACGTTCCCTGAACATCATTTCTGACATGTCCACGGTGTTGTAGTCCCTTCCCGCCTCGGCTCCGCTGTATGCGGCGAAATGCTTTACGCAGGAAAGTATGGTATTACCCGAGGAGAGGTCATCTCCCTGATAGCCGCGCACCATCGCTGCTGAAAGCTGTCCCGAAAGATACGGATCTTCTCCCGAGCCTTCAGAAACACGTCCCCAACGAGGGTCGATTGCGACGTCGCACATAGGAGAAAAAGTCCAGGCAAGTCCGAATGCCGTAGCCTCTGCCGCGGAAATCCGTGCGACGTCCTCTGTCATTTCCCTGTCCCAAGAGCATGAGATTCCTAAATTCTCGGGAAAGGTCGTACGGCAGCCGTGTATGATGTCATGCCCGAAGAGAATCGGAATTCCAAGACGGGAGCTGTCAACGGCAAGTCTTTGATATTCAATCAATTCTTTCGGCGACCATACATTGAGCATGGATCCGCACTTTCCGTCTTTTATCACATCCCTCACTTCAACAGGACTACCGTCCGGGCCTGTGACAACTGAATTTTTGGGAACAAACTGGTTCAACTGGCCGATCTTCTCGGCAAGCGTCATCTTCGCCATCAGTTTCTCAGCCCTCACCACATCCGCATCCTTGTTTTCCTTACAACCGGCTGCAAGAACCGCGGCCATGGACACAAATAAAAGTATCTTCTTCATTATGATAGATTTTTTCGACAATTTGACAAAGTTAATAATTTCCGGGCATAAAACGGTGCAACAATTTTATATTTAGCCAGCAAGATTTTCGTTCGCACAAACAAAAAAAATTCCGGACAATGACTTAAAACATCATTGTCCGGAATATTATTGGTAATTCAATTACTTACTTTACTGCTCGTCCGGGCCTTGGTTGTCAGGGCCGTTCTGCGGGCCGCTCTGTGGGCCGTAGTTACCGCCCTGAGGACCCTGAGGGCCACCCTGTGCGCCACCTTGTGCACCACCCATCTCGGCCATGGCAGCCTGCCATGCTTCTTCGAGAGTCTTGGTATAAGTCTCGATATCAGCGATATTCTGATTCTTGACAGCCTCTTTCAAGCTTGTGAGAGCAGCATTGATAGCATCCCTCTTCTCTGCAGGAATCTTGTCGCCGTAGTCCTTGAGGTTCTTCTCGGACTGGAAGCAGAGAGCATCGGCATTGTTGATCTTGTCGACTCTTTCCTTCTCAGCCTTGTCGGCAGCCTCATTGGCCTTGGCCTCGTCACGCATCCTCTGGATTTCATCTTCGCTCAATCCTGAAGAAGCCTCGATCCTGATGTTCTGCTCCTTGCCTGTAGCCTTGTCCTTTGCGGAAACATTGAGGATACCGTTGGCATCAATATCGAAAGTAACCTCGATCTGAGGAATTCCTCTCGGAGCAGGAGCGATTCCGTCAAGATGGAACACACCGATCTGCTTGTTGTCCTTGGCCATCGGACGCTCACCCTGAAGCACCTTGATTTCTACTGAAGGCTGGTTGTCCACAGCGGTAGAGAACACCTCTGACTTACGTGTAGGGATGGTGGTGTTGGAAGCGATAAGCTTGGTCATCACACCGCCAAGTGTCTCAATACCAAGTGAAAGCGGAGTTACATCCAAAAGAAGGACATCCTTCACGTCACCTGCGAGCACACCGCCCTGGATAGCTGCACCGATAGCTACAACCTCATCCGGGTTAACGCTTCTGTTAGGCTCTTTTCCGAAGAATTCCTTCACGATTTCCTGAACTTTAGGAATACGGCTTGAACCACCTACGAGCAGGACTTCGTCAATCTGTGACGCGCTCAGACGTGCATCCTCAAGTGCCTTGCGGCAAGGGATGATGGTTCTCTGGAACAAGTCATCGCAAAGCTGTTCGAATTTAGCTCTTGTCAATGTCTTTACGAGGTGTTTAGGAACACCGTCTACAGGCATGATGTAAGGAAGGTTGATTTCTGTAGATGTCTGGTTGGAAAGCTCGATTTTCGCTTTCTCGGCAGCATCCTTAAGTCTCTGGAGAGCCATAGGATCCTTCTTCAGGTCAGCGCCGCCGTTCTCTGCAGCGAATTCCTGTGCAAGCCAGTCGATAACCTTCTGGTCGAAGTCATCACCGCCAAGATGGGTATCACCATTCGTGGATTTCACTTCGAACACACCGTCACCGAGTTCCATGATGGAGATATCGAATGTACCGCCACCGAGGTCGAACACAGCAACTTTCATGTTCTTGTTCTTCTTGTCAAGACCATAAGCAAGCGCAGCTGCAGTAGGCTCGTTGATGATACGCTTTACATCGAGCCCCGCGATCTTGCCGGCTTCCTTGGTAGCCTGACGCTGAGAATCAGAGAAGTATGCAGGAACTGTGATGACTGCCTCTGTTACAGGCTGCCTCAAGTAATCCTCTGCAGTCTTCTTCATCTTCTGCAGAATCATGGCTGAAATTTCCTGCGGTGAATACTGACGTCCCTCGATTTCTACACGAGGAGTATTGTTCTCGCCCCTTACGACAGTGTAAGGAACCCTCTCGATTTCTTTGGTTACCTGATCATAAGTCTCACCCATGAATCTCTTGATGGAGAACACGGTGTTCTTAGGATTGGTGATAGCCTGACGTTTTGCAGGGCTACCTACTTTTCTCTCACCACCTTCGGTGAAAGCTACTACTGAAGGCGTAGTTCTCTGACCTTCGTTGTTGATTATGACTGTAGGCTGGTTACCTTCCATCACTGCTACGCAGGAGTTGGTCGTACCCAAGTCGATTCCAATGATTTTTCCCATAATATTTATCTCCTATTTTTTATTATCGTTTGTAACATCCGGACCGTCTGTCCGGACCGCTGCCTGCCATCCGACCGACAACGCCATGACATTTATCCAATGCCGTGCCAATGCTCCAAGCACAATTATTTTATGACAATTTGTCATATTTTATCTAACTTTAGCCCCGCAAACAAACAATTTGACATTACACATATTTCTGACATGGTTTACAGAACATTACCGGAATACGAATATAAAGACCTGGAATCCAGAATATTATACGAAGACAACCACATACTCGCCGTCAACAAGAAGGTCGGCGAAATCGTCCAGGGTGACAAGACAGGAGACGAACCGCTCGGCGAGAAATACAAGGCATTCATAGCAATGCGCGATTCCAAACCGGGTCAGGTCTTCATGGGCATACCGCACAGACTGGACCGCCCTGTCAGCGGCATAACCATTCTTGCCAAGACTTCCAAGGCACTGGAACGCCTGAACGCCATGTTCAGAGATGGCAATGTCCACAAGACCTACTGGGCACTGGTATGCAACAAGCCGGAGCCGGAAGAGGCAGACCTGGAGAACTGGCTGACACGCAACGAGAAGATGAACAAGTCATTCATCAGCCGTACCGGCAAGGAGAAGGAGGCCAAACTTGCAAGACTCCACTACAAGCTCATTGACAGGACTGAAAGATATTATCTTCTGGAGGTTCTACTGTACACAGGCCGCCACCATCAGATCCGCTGCCAGCTGGCAGGAATAGGCTGCTGCATAAAAGGCGACCTCAAATACGGTGCTCCCAGGTCCAACCGTGACGGAGGCATCTCCCTCATGGCCAGACACATAAGTCTCATTCACCCGGTAAGCAAGCTGCCGATAGAAATCACAGCGCCAGTTCCTGAAGATTGGAAAGGTCTTTCCCTTCAATAGCCGCCTTGTCCCTGATTTCCTTGCACCAGACCCCTGGCGTCACTTTATAAAACAGCTTGAACGCCATATTGAACGACACCGAGGAATGGAATCCTGACAAATCTGCCAATTCGCACACTTTCAAGTCATTGTCCGCCAAAAAGAGTTCCCGTGCATGGTTCACCCGGTACTTGTTGATCAGCTGGCTGAAATTCAGCCCCGTGCAGATATTGATAAGCTTCGACATATAAGATTTGTTGGAGAACAGCGCCCTTGTCATGTCATCCAAAGAATATTCCGGGTCCAGATACGGCTGTTCATTCTCCAGAAGTGCCAGCATCTTGTCATACATATAACTGAAATCTTCCTTGAATTTGGACGGATGCAAGACGCAAGAATACACGTCACGTTCGCCTAGAGGAATGCCCGTATCCGTATAATGCAGTATAGGTGAGGAAGTTATATTCCTGAGATAGATCAATGCATAGAAAAATCCGGCGAAAAGTATAGCCAGAATCCGCACCCACGACATGGCGAAGAGCATGGCGCACATGGATGTCAGCAGCCCCACGGACATGAAAACCACCAGAAAACTCATCTTGATGAGACATAACATTATCTCCCAGCCTGAAACCTTGGTCACCAGATAGTTCTCATCACGCATCGCCTTGAAAGTTCTGGAAATCAGACATGTGCATAGCGGAATCATCGAGCACAACACATATAGTATTATGCACAGTTTTTCTCCGATCAGATCCATTCCCAGCAGCAATGACACGAATACGGACAGCGACATCGTAAGCGCCGAATAAAACACGGATGACCTGTAGTCATTATACTCGTCAGGCACCATGAACAATATGGAAGCAGAAACATTGAGTCCGAACAAGGTCGTGAACAAGGCTGAGCCAAATCCCGACAACGCCCCGGCAAGAGCGGAAAGAATAAGATTTATCAATGAAATCACACGCACCGTAGCCCTCGGAGAGACGAATAGTTTTTCTAAAAACAACATAACAATTCTGGTCTTTTAGTTTTATAAAACACACTTGGTGTTCAGTTTTTTATGCAGCACAAAATTAGACAAAAAGAACTGCTTTCGGAAGAGTCCGAAAGCAGCCGGGTAAATTAATATATGTTTTTTAAATTTAAAAATCTTCCATTTAATGCCCACTTCAGTCACCTTTTCACTCATCCAATCATGTCCTTTTCAGCCTTCTTCTTTTTCTCAATACCCGTCTTCAACTGGTCAAAGCCCTCGCCGTAAACGCTGCTTGCAGGAGAAACACTCACGAAAGCCTTGTCGTCGATATGCTTGATGGCCTTGGACAACTCCGGCATCTGGGATTTTCTGGCAACGATAAGAAGCACGTTCTTGTCCTTCTTCGTGTACCAGCCGACCGCTTTCAGCGCAGTCACTCCCCTGTGCAGTTTCGCCATCATATAGTCCGCCATCTCTTCGTACTTCTGAGTAAACACGAGCACCTGTACGGTAGACTTGCTTCCGAGCAATACGAAATCAAGCATGAACGAGAATGTAATCATGGAAATATAACCATAGATCATGTCCTCGAAAGTCTTGCCTGGAATCAGCAATACAGAAGCAATGATGAATATATCCGAATAAAGATATACCTTTCCAGGTGAGATAGGCCAGAACTTGTTCAATACCAATGCTGCGATGTCCGTACCTCCGGTACTGCCTCCACGCTGGAAAATTATTCCTACTCCGACAGCCTCCAACAGACCTCCTACAATCGGTATCAATGCCCTGTTGTCAATGAACAAGAAGTTTCCCGGTACCGCCGCAACCCAGTCAAATTCAGGCAAAATCTTGAACAAGACAGATGACAGGACCACGACATACACTGTCTTGATGCCAAAGGCATGGCCCAGCACGATGACGCCCATGACAAGCAGAGCTGCATTTGCAATGAAGGTGGAATAAGCCACAGGAATAAGTCCGTTGGTCGCGAATTGCAGGACGGTACATGCTCCCGTCAAGCCACCGGCAGCGATTCCGTTAGGAATCAGGAAAGCATCCCATGCCAGACAGAACATCAATGTTCCGAGTGACACGATAACATAGTCCAAGAGGACTGAAAAGATTTTTTTAGCGGAGATCATATTGCTATTTAACTACGATATTCACAATTTTTCCAGGAACGACAATCACTTTCACAATGCTCTTTCCGGCAAGATACTTTTCTGTCGAAGGATTGTTCCTTACATTGCTTTCCACCTCGTCCTTGCCCATCGCCTTAGGAAGTTCCACCGTAAATCTGGTCTTGCCGTTGAATGAAACTGCGTAAGTACAGCTGTTCTCGACGGTATACGCCTCGACATATTCAGGGAAAGAAGCCTTGGAAATGCTTTCCTCATGTCCGAGCGCCTCCCACAATTCCTCGCAGATATGCGGAGCGAACGGAGAAAGAAGCACAGCCAGAGGCTCAAGGATCTCGCGTTTCGTGCATTTGCGGTCCGCAAGGTCATTGACGGCAATCATGAATGCGCTGATGCAGGTATTGTATGAGAATGTCTCAATGTCGGCCTGCAGCTTGCCTATCAGCTTGTGCAATGTCTTGAGCTCCTCCGGAGTCGCTTTCTCGTCCGTCACAATGAACTTTTCGCCTTCATAATACAATTTCCAGAACTTCCTGAGGAAACGGTTCACGCCGTCGATTCCCTTGGTATCCCATGGCTTCGACTGCTCGATAGGACCGAGGAACATCTCATAAAGTCTCAATGTATCAGCACCATAGGAGTTGCAGATATCATCCGGATTCACGACATTGAACATGGACTTGCTCATCTTCTCCACAGCCCAGCCGCAGATATATTCGCCGTTCTCCAGAACGAACTCGGCATCCGCGAACTCAGGTCTCCACTTCTTGAATGCCTCGATATCGAGCCTGTCGTTACGGACAATGTTGATGTCCACATGGATTTCCGTGGTCTCATACTGGTCTTTCAGTCCGACGGAAACGAACTTGTTAGTGCCTACGATACGGTATACGAAATTTGAACGGCCCTGGATCATACCCTGGTTGACAAGCTTCTTGAACGGCTCATCCTCACATACATAGCCCAAGTCATAGAGGAACTTGTCCCAGAAACGAGAATAAATCAAATGGCCTGTAGCATGCTCTGTACCACCGATATAGAGGTCGACATCCCTCCAGTATTTGTCAGCCTCGCAGCTCACGAGCTCCTCATTGTCATGAGGGTCCATATATCTGAGATAATATGCGCTGGAGCCTGCAAAGCCCGGCATTGTGCTGGTTTCCAGAGGATAACCGTTATATGTCCAGTTCTTCGCACGTGCAAGAGGCGGTTCTCCGCTCTCGGTAGGCTTGAACTGGTCGATTTCCGGAAGGGTGAGCGGAAGCTTCTGATAAGGAAGCGGTGTCGCAATGCCATCCTTATAATATATAGGGAACGGCTCGCCCCAATATCTCTGACGTGAGAAAATCGCATCACGAAGTCTGTAATTGACTTTTCTGTGGCCAATGCCCTGTTTTTCAACATAATCCATGGCTGCTGGAATTGCTTCCTTCACATCCATGCCGTCCAGGAATCCGGAATTGCACATCTTGCCTTCCTTCGCATCGAAGCTGGACTCGCTCACATCGCATCCCTCGATGATAGGAACGATAGGCAGGTCGAATTTCTTGGCGAATGCGTAATCCCTGCTGTCATGAGCCGGCACTGCCATGATGGCACCTGTGCCGTAACCTGCAAGCACATACTCTGAAATCCACACCGGAACACGTTTTCCCGTCAGCGGATTCTCCGCATAAGATCCTGAGAATACGCCGGTTACGGTCTTAGTCTCGGAAATTCTTTCGCGCTCCGTCTTCTTCTTCACATAAGCAAGATACTCCTCGACGGCAGCCTTCTGCTCCTCTGTGACAAGTTCAGGAACAAGCTCACTCTCAGGAGCCAACACCATGAAAGTCACACCGAAAATCGTATCCACGCGAGTGGTGAAGATGGTGACATCTTTCCTCTTGTCGCCATTGAAAGTCTTGAAAACCACCTCGGTACCATAAGAACGGCCGATCCAGTTCCTCTGCATTTCTTTCAATGAATCCGTCCAGTCAAGTTTGTCCAGACCGTCCAGGAGTCGTCCTGCGTATGCTGACACCCTGAGTTGCCACTGCATCATCTTCTTCTGTTCCACAGGGAATCCTCCACGTACGGAAAGACCTTCCTTCACCTCATCATTGGCAAGCACCGTACCGAGTCCAGGGCACCAGTTGACTGATGTTTCTCCCTGATATGCAATACGATAGTTCATCAGAACCTCTGCTTTCTTCTTCTCGTTCCAAGACTTCCATTCGCCGGCAGTAAAGGTCAATTCCTCTGTGCATGCCGCGTGAATATCCCTGGTACCGGACTGCCCGAACGCATCTTCCAATTCCGTAATAGGACGCGCCTTGTCCAATTCCGTATTGTAATAGCTCTTGAACATCTTGATGAACGCCCACTGTGTCCATTTGTAGAATGCA
>OQVS01001698.1_pt1 | contig 14719 bp, 10 predicted proteins | sample 1691601 | NCBI WGS metagenome assembly OQVS01 (sample SAMN03418268, study PRJEB22391) | human gut metagenome | biome: human-gut; feature: organic feature; material: feces | host: Homo sapiens | place: Tanzania | collected 2013-01
AGTCCGTCCGTGTGGCGGGAAACATCGGGCCCAATGCGCTTCGGGAACTCAAGAAGGCGGAAGACACCGGTGAGCTGCCGCAGGTGTGGGTGTTGGAATTGTCGAGTTTTCAGCTCGAAACGACGAAGAATCTCTTTCTCACGGCGGCGGCGTTTTTAAATCTCACGGAAGATCACATCGATTGGCACGGGTCGTTGGAAAACTATGCTGCCGCCAAGGGCAGCATCTTCCGCCATGCGGAAAATAAGATCCTCAACCGCGGTGACGACGCCGTGATGAAAAATGCCGCGGGTTCTGTGCCGGTGCGCACCTTCGGACTGACGTCGCCCGCAGAGCCCGGCGAATGGGGCGTGACGACGGACGCCGGCGTGGAGTGGTTAAGCGTCATTCCCTGTCGCGAAGGCGGCGAAGCCCGTACGAAGAAAGCCCAGTTGGCGGCGGGTGACGCGCCGCAGTTGACGCTTCTGATGCCTTCGAAAGCGCTGAAAATCCGCGGGCGACACAATGTGATGAACGCTTTGGCGGCGCTCGCCCTCGCGGACGCTGCGCATTTTCCGCTGGCGACGAGCCTCTCGGTGCTGGCGGACTACCGCGGCGAAGCGCATCGGGTGCAGCCGGTTTTGAAGGTGGGTGCCGTCGAATTTATCGACGACAGCAAGGGAACGAACGTGGGGGCCGTGGCCGCTGCCTTGGAAGGACTTGCGGCCGAAGGCGTGAAGTCGAGCATTATTTTGGGTGGCGACGGCAAGGGGCAGGATTTTGCGCCTTTGGCGGACGTCGTCCGCCGTTGCGCGCGTCACGTCGTACTGATCGGACGGGACGGGGAGGCGATCGGTCGGGCGCTGGCGTCGGCCGGGGTGCCTGTGGAGAGCGCGGGAACGGATTTTGAAAAGGCCGTGGATTTGGCATACGCCGCCGCAGAAAACGGAGACGCCGTGCTTTTGAGTCCCGCCTGTGCAAGCTGGGATATGTTCTCGAACTACGCTGAGCGTTCCGCTCGGTTCGTGGCGCGTGCCGAAGCAATTGCGGCGACCGCGGGCGAGGCTTTGCCGTCATGAAGTGGCCGTTCGGACGCCGGGACGAAGTCGGACGCATTGAAGAGGATTTGGCGGGTTCCGTCGTCCTGAGGGCCGGGGCCGGGCAGCGCATCCGCGCCGAGGGCGTGGATTGGGTGGTGGTGTTTCTGTCGTCGCTTCTGCTCGCCTTCGGTGCGCTGATGGTGTATTCGGCATCGATTGCCTTGGCGGACAGTCCGAAGTACGGCACGTCCTACATGTTCTTTTTTAAGCGCCATCTGATTTCGGCGGCAATTGCTGTGGCGGCCGGCGCTTTGGCCTATCGGGTACCGCTGCGGATTTGGTACCGTGTGACGCCCTGGTTGGCTGTAGCAGCTTTTTTACTGTTGATTCTCGTGCTCATACCGGGGATCGGCCACAGTGTGAACGGAGCCCGGCGTTGGGTGGGGGTGGGGCCGCTTTCGATTCAGGTGACGGAAGTCGTGAAGCTCGCGGCACTTTTGGGAGCTGCCTGGTTTACCGTGCGCCGCCAGGAATACATGCATTCCTTCACCAAGGGTTTTGCACCGATGGCGCTCGTGATGGCATTGGTCGCCTTTCTCACCAACCTGCAGCCTGATTTGGGGGCGACGGTTGTGATCGTGTGCATTGCGCTGGGGGTTCTTTTCCTGGGAGGACTCAACCTCCGGATATTTTTGGTCTGCGCGGCGGCCGTCGTCTTAGCCGTCATCATGGCGGTCTGGATGTCGCCGTGGCGCGTAGGGCGCGTGATGGCGTACCTTGATCCGTGGAGTAGCGAATACGCCTTGGACAAAGCTTATCAGCTGAGTCATTCGCTCATCGCGTTCGGACGCGGCGAGTGGTTCGGCGTCGGACTCGGCGCCTCCGTGGAAAAGCTCAACTATCTGCCGGAAGCACACACGGACTTTATTCTCGCGGTCGTCGGCGAAGAATTGGGGTTCGTGGGGGTCTTCTGCGTACTCACCGTGTATTACTTTTTGGTGCGCCGGGCATTTGCCATCGGCCGCCAGGCGATTAAGCTCGAACGGGTGTATTCGGGATTGATCGCCGAAGGGGTGGGGCTCTGGATCGGCGTTCAGGTCGTCATCAACGGCGGCGTTGCCACGGGGCTCTTTCCCACCAAGGGGCTCACCCTTCCCCTGATGAGTTACGGGGGATCGTCCCTACTCGCTACAATTATTGCCATTGCCATTTTGCTGCGCGTGGATGCGGAAAACCGGATTCTGATGCGCGGCGGACGAGTTTGATATGAGTGAAGAAGCCAAACACCTTGTGATAGCGGCCGCCGGAACGGGCGGCCACGTCTTTCCGGCATTGGCCGTCGCGCGGGAACTGCTTGCGCGCGGTTGGAAAGTGACCTGGATCGGAACGAAAACCGGTATGGAAGGGGGACTCATCGCAAAGTCCGCGCCGGAAATTGATTTCGTTCCCCTTGATTTCCGCGGCGTGCGCGGCAAGGGGCTTTTCGGGGCGGTGACGGGCGTCATCAAGCTCTTTAAGGCGACGGCGAAATCCAAGCAGCTCATGCGGGATCTGAAGCCCGACGTGTTTTTTACGACCGGCGGTTACATTGCCGTGCCGGTCAACAACGGTGCGAAGAAAAACCACGTGCGCACCGTCATCATGAACTGCGACGCCGATCTTTTGATGTCCACGGAAATGATTCTTCGGGATGCTTGGGCCGTCGCGTGCGGGTTTGCGGGATCGGCGCGATCTCGGGCAGCCTCAAAGGGCTACATCACCGGCAATCCCGTCCGTCGGGAAATTGAAGCGGTACCGTCCCCCGAAGAACGCCTGGCGGGGCGAAACGGCCCTCTGAAACTCTTGGTCTTCGGCGGCAGTCTCGGTGCGCAGGTTTTAAATGAAACCGTGCCGAAGGCGCTGGCGCTTTTTGAAGAGGACAAGCGGCCGCAGGTGCTGCATCAGTGCGGCGCCAAGCAGATTGAAGCCGCCAAGAAGTGTTATGCCGACGCCGGGGTGAAGGCGGACGTGGTGGGCTTTATCGACGATATGGCCGCAGCCTACCGTGATGCCGATCTTGTGATCTGCCGCTCGGGGGCGACGACGGCCGCGGAACTCTGCGCTTCCGGAAGCGCCGCCGTGATGGTGCCCTTCGTGGTGAAGACGACGCAGCATCAGTTGGGAAACGCCCGCTACCTTGCAAGCCGCGGGGCCGGGATTCTCCTGGAACAGGCGCACTTGACGCCGGAACACCTCTTCGGCCTTTTGGCGAGCATCAAGAGGGAAAAGATCCTCGACATGGCGGTGAAGGCCAGGGGCTTGATGAAGCCTCATGCGGCGCAGACCGTTGCGGATTTGATTGAAACCGTGCGCAGCATGAAAGAAAAACCGGTGTAAGGAACGTATATTATGAAATTTGTTGTCAAACACCTGCACTTTGTCGGCATCGGCGGCACGGGAATGTGCGGCATTGCCGAGGTGATGGTGAACCTCGGGTATACGGTGTCCGGATCCGATCTTGCAAAAAATGCGGCGACCGAGCGTCTGTCGCGTCTCGGAGCCACGGTTTATCAGGGGCACGCCCCCGAACATATTGCCGGGGCGGACGCCGTGGTGATTTCAAGCGCCGTTCATGAAGACAATCCGGAAGTGGTGGCGGCGCGTGCCGCGCATATTCCGGTGGTACCCCGCGCGGTGATGTTGGCGGAATTGATGCGGTTGCGCCGCGGTATCGCCATTGCCGGCGCGCACGGCAAAACGACGACGACGTCGCTCACGGCGTCTTTGTTGGCGGCCGGAGGCTTGGATCCCACCTACGTCATCGGGGGACGCCTCAACAGTTCCGGCAGCAACGCTCGGTTGGGCGGCGGCGAATATATCGTGGCCGAAGCCGACGAATCCGACGCGTCGTTTTTGAATCTGATGCCGGTGTTGGCGGCCGTGACCAACATTGATCAGGATCACATGGATACCTATGGGCACGATTTTGAACGTCTCAAGGACGCTTTCGTGCAGTTTTTGCTGCGGCTTCCCTTTTACGGGGTGGCAGTGCTCTGCGGGGACGATGACAACGTGAAGTCCATCATTCCCAAGGTGCCGCGCCGCGTGATTGAGTACGGTCTTAATGAAAATGCCGAAGTCCGGGCGATCGACGTGATGACGGCCGGTACGCAGATGAAATTTACGATTCTGCGGCCGAATCATGCGCCGTTGCCGGTGGTCTTGAATCTCGCGGGGCTGCACAACGTCCGCAATGCACTCGCCGCCGTCGCGATCGCGACGTTGGTCGGGGTGTCGGACGAAGCAATCGTGAAGGGGCTCGCCGAATTCACTGGGGTCGGTCGGCGCTTTGCGCGTTACGGCGCCGTACCGGTTACGGATGCCGACGGCAAAACGGTCGGAACGTTCGAACTCGTGGATGATTATGGGCATCACCCGCATGAAATGGCGGCGACGATCGCGGCCGTGCGGGGCGCTTGGCCCGATAGGCGTCTGGTGCTTGTCTTTCAGCCGCATCGTTATACCCGCACGCGCGACTGCTTTGAAGACTTGGTAAAAGTTTTGAAAGACGCCGACGTGTTGGTATTGGGTGAGGTGTATCCGGCGGGGGAAACGCCGATTGCAGCCGAAGCGGCCGTGCAGTGCGATAAAAGCGCGATCATAGTGACGTTAAAGGACGCGACGGAAGCCGATATCCGGGCAGCGTTGGAAACGGCCTTGAAGCTGGATCGTCGGGTGCTTGTCGAAAAACGTGTGTTTGGCCGGGAATTCACGGTGGCGATTCTGAACGGAAAGGCGCAGGCCATTATTGAAATCAAGGCGCCGGAAGGGGACTACGACTACCGGAACAAGTATTTCGGCAACGCCGTGAAGTACGATTGCCCGGCGCAGTTGACGGAGGAAAAAACTCGGGAAATCCAAGCGGCCTGCGAAGCGGCTTTTGCCGCGCTCGGCGCCCGCGGCTGGGGGCGGATCGACGTCATGATGGATGATGACGGCGACTTCGTGCTCCTGGAACTCAATACGAGCCCCGGCATGACGCCGCATTCCCTGGTGCCGATGGCAGCGCGTGCCGCCGGTATGAGTTACGAAGACTTGGTGCTCTTTGTGGCGTCCACGGCGGCCCTTGACCGCAAAGTGACCCGATAACGGGCGGCAGCGCACGGGATGAAGTTTTTTTGGATCAAAGCGGCGGTAGTGCTCCTCATTGCGGGTGCGGGAGCGGTCGGGACGGTGCGTTTTCTGCACAATCCCGACTTTGCCGTGCGTCGGCTCTACCTCTTGGGGGGTGTCGAAGGTTCGAGCGTAGCGGAGGTGTCGCAGGCGGTGGCCTCGGCAGTGCCGGGGAATCTCCTCTTCACCGATATCGACGCCGTGTCGGAGGCGGTTGAAGCCCTGAGTTGGGTGAAGACGGCGCGGGTGACGCGCGTGTGGCCTGACGGTCTGCGCATCGACATTGATCGGTACCGAGCCGTGGCGATCTGGGAAGACGGACGGCTCGTCGCTGCGGACGGCCGACTTTTTACTGCCAACGACGAGTCGATAGAACGCTTGGCGCAAATGCCGATGTTTTCGGGCGACCCCGCGTACGCGGCGCAGGCCGCGGCCTATCTGCCGGCGTTTCAGGCGGCCGTAGCCGGTTTGAAGGCGCGACTTAAGGCGGTTCACGTGTCATTTCGCGGCAGTTGGAGCGTGACGGCAGAATCGCAGACGTTGCCCGCGGTGACGATCGAACTGGGGCGTGCCTTTACGACGGGGACGCCGGTGGAAAAACTGCAGCGCGTGGTGCGGCACTTTGATCACCTTTGTCGGGTGATGCAGGGGTATCCGCAGCAAATTGATGCGCGGTACCGGGATGCCTTTGCGGCGCAGCTGCCTGATCGTGCTTCCGTCGAGTTGTGGGCGAAGGAACATGCCCCGCAGAAAGTAAAGAAAGGAGAAGGCTGATGGATTCCGGTGCACAGAGTTCCATGGTGGTGGCGCTTGACATCGGAACGAGCAAGATCGCCTGCGCCGTTGCGGACGTCAACGAACGGGGTGAACTTAAAATCGTCGGCATCGGCAAAGTTGCGGCCAATGGGATTCAGGACGGCAGCGTTCAGGATGTGGAAAGCGCCGTGGAATCCATTCGACTCGCAAAGGAAGAAGCCGAGGCGATGAGCGGCCGTGAAATCACGATGGTCTCGACGGCGCTCACGGGGAAATACCTCCATTCCGTCAACCGCGAGGGACGCCTGGTGTTGGGCGAAAACGAGGTGACGACGGACGACGTACAGCGGGTGACGCGGCTTGCGATGGCGTTTGATCCGAAGGTGGACGGCCGAAGCGACGATGATCGGGTGGTGGCGCATATCGTGAAGGGCTATACGCTTGATAACGACAACGTCCTTATTGAAGATCCGGTCGGCATGACGGGAAGCGTCATTCGCTCGCACGTGCATTTGGCGGTGGGGAGCGAATCGATCGTCGCGAACCTCGTCAAGTGCATCCGCCGCGTGGGATTGGACGTTGAAGCACTCATCCTGCAGCCGTGGGCGAGCGCCGCAAGCTGCGTGACGCCGACGGAAAAAGAGTTGGGCGTCATCGTGATGGATTTCGGCGCAGGTGCCATCGACCTCGTGTGCTTTGAACACAGCGAAATTGAAAAAACGCAGGTGATTCCTGCGGGCGGTGAATTGATCCGCAGGGATATCGCCGGCGTTTTTGAGTGTTCGTTGGACGACGCCGAAGAGATCAAACGCGCTTACGGACACATCGGGCCGCGCCCGGAAGATAAGTACGAAAAAATCCGTTACACCAAAGAAGCGTCCGGGGAAAGCGCCGTGCAGACCTGCGAGTTTTTGGAAAAAATCGTGAGTATGCGCGCGGGCGAAATCCTTCGGGTGATTAAGGAAAACTACATCGATCCGGAACGCTGGACGCAGAAAGCCGCGGCGGGCATCGTGATTACGGGCGGCATGACGGAAATGCCGGGATTCCCCGAACTCGTGCAGCGCGTAATGGGACTGCCCGTGAGAATCGGAACGCCGAGACTGCCGGGCGAACAGGCGGTAAACCTCACCGCAGCGGAAGATTCCACCGTGACGGGGGTACTCCTCGAAACGGTCCGGCGCCGGCGTTTGTCCGGTCGCATCCGCCGCAATGCGGGGCGCTTCAGCGGGTTGATGGGGGTTTTCAGGCGCGTCGTCTTCGGCGACTTCGCCGGTTGATTTTTTAATTTTCGGAGCATCAGATGGCTCTTTCAGGACAGGATTATCTGCGCCGCATACTGACGGCGCGTGTGTACGACGTGGCGCGGGAGACGCCGTTGGACGCGGCGCCCAAATTAAGCCGGCGTTTGGGTTCCAAGGTGTTTTTAAAGCGTGAAGACACGCAGCCCGTTTTTTCCTTCAAACTGCGCGGCGCTTTCAATAAGATGGTGCATCTCACCGAAGAAGAGCGAGCCCGCGGCGTAATCTGCGCGTCGGCCGGCAATCATGCGCAGGGTGTGGCGCTGGCAGCCAAACGCCTGGGGTGCCGTGCGGTGATCGTGATGCCGGTGACGGCGCCGGCGATGAAGGTGGAAGCCGTTCGGAATTTGGGCGGCGAAGTCGTCTTGGTGGGAGACAGTTTTTCCGACGCCGCGGCGCACGCCGAAAAGATGGCACAAGACGAAGGTCTCACGTTTGTTCATCCCTTTGATGATCCGTACGTGATTGCGGGGCAGGGGACGATCGCGATGGAAATTCTCCGGCAGTACCAGCCCTCGGACGGCACGCGGCCCGACGCGGTTTTCGTGCAGATCGGCGGGGGCGGCTTGGCGGCCGGCGTATCCGTGTACCTGAAGTCCATTTATCCTGACATGAAGGTGATCGGGGTGGAAACCTCGGACAGCGACTGTATGAAGCGCTCGATTGAAGCCGGACACCCCGTGACGTTGGACGACGTCGGACTTTTTTCCGACGGGACGGCTGTGAAACGTCCGGGGGACGAAACGTTCCGGCTCTGTCGCGAAAATCTGGACGACATCGTGCTTGTTGAGAGCGACGAAATCTGTGCGGCCATTAAGGATGTTTTTGAAGACACGCGCAGTATTGTGGAACCGTCGGGGGCGTTGTCGCTTGCGGGGTTGAAGGCTTGGGTGCGCCGCACCGGCGCTAAAAATAAGACGCTTGTGGCGATTACGTCCGGCGCCAATATGAATTTCGACCGTCTGCGTTTCGTGAGCGAGCGTGCGGAGTCCGGCGAAGAACGCGAAGCGCTTTTCTCGGTGACGATTCCCGAAGAGCGGGGCGCATTCCGGCGCTTCTGTGAAACGGTCGGCAACCGCAGCGTGACGGAATTCAACTACCGCATCAGCGACGATAAGACGGCCAATATTTTCGTGGGAATTCAGACCGCAAACTCCCATGATGCCGATGAGCTCGTGAAGAACTTTGAAAAGTCGCAATTGCCGACGATCAATCTCACGCACGACGAACTCGCCAAGCAGCACCTGCGGCACATGATCGGCGGCAAGAGTCCTTTGGCTACGGACGAACGGCTCTACCGCTTTGAATTTCCGGAACGTCCCGGCGCACTTTTGAAGTTCCTCTCCGCGATGTCGCCGCAGTGGAATATTTCGCTTTTCCACTACCGCAACAACGGTGCCGACTTCGGACGCGTCTTAGTGGGAATTCAGGTGCCGGGCGAAGACGACACGGCCTTTGAAGCCTTCTTAAAGACCATGGGGTACCGTTGGTGGGAGGAGACGGCAAATCCCGCCTATAAACTCTTTTTGGGTTAGTCGCCCTTCGGCATGAAAAAGCCCCGGTTCCTTCTGTTGGAGTCGGGGCTTTCGATTACGGGCGAAAGACGGATCAGTTCTTCGACTTATCGACCAAGCGGTGCGCCGTGATGAAGGGCATCATCTGACGCAGTTTGGCGCCCGTCTGTTCCAGCGGGTGTTCGGCCGTGAGGCGGCGTTCGCTTCTGAGCTGCGGGTAATTCAATGCGCATTCCGTGAGGAAGCTCTTTGCGTATTCGCCGTTTTGGATTTGGCGCAGGCATTCGCGCATCGCCTTGCGGCTTTCTTCGTTGATGACCTTGGGGCCGGTGTAGTACTGACCGTATTCGGCGTTGTTGGAGATGGAGTAATCCATCGTCGCGATACCGCCTTCGTAGATAAGATCCACGATGAGCTTCATTTCGTGGCAACACTCGAAGTAGGCCATTTCGGGGGCGTAGCCCGCTTCGACGAGCGTTTCGAAACCGGTCTTAATGAGCTGCACCAAACCGCCGCAGAGCACGGCCTGTTCGCCGAAGAGGTCGGTTTCGGTTTCGGCGCGGAACGTGGTTTCGATGATGCCCGCTTTGCCGGCGCCGTTGGCACAGGCGTAGGAGAGCGCCACGTCGTGTGCGGTACCGGAAACGTCCTGATAGACGGCAATCAGCTGCGGAACGCCCTGGCCTGCGACGAAGGTGGAACGCACCGTGTGGCCGGGGGCCTTCGGGGCCACCATGATGACGTCGAGATCCTTGCGGGGTTCGACCTGACCGAAGTGGATGTTGAAGCCGTGGGCAAACGCGAGCGTCGCACCTTCGCGGATGTTGGGAAGGACCTGTTCGTTATAGACCTTGGCAATCGTTTCGTCCGGGATCAGCATCATAACGACGTCCGCGGCCTTCACGGCGTCTTCGACCGTCGCCACGGTAAGGCCCGCGGCCTGAGCTTTTTTCCAGGAAGCGCCGTTTTTGCGGACGCCCACGACGACGTCAACGCCGGAATCGTGCAGGTTCTGAGCGTGGGCGTGGCCCTGGCTGCCGTACCCGATGATGGCGACCTTCTTCGACTTGATGAGCGAGAGGTCAGCGTCCTTATCGTAGAAAACTTTCATGATGACTCCTTTGTAAAGAGAAAATCGAAATAAAAAATCAGAGACGGATCATGCGTTCGCCGCGGGCGATGCCGCCTGCACCGGTGCGCACGGTTTCAAGAATGAGACTGTGGTCGATCGCTTTTAGGAAGGCGGTGTTTTTATCCGTCGTTCCGGTGACTTCGATCGTGAAGGTTTTTTCCGTGACGTCCACGATGCGCGCTCGGAAAATTTCCGCAATGCGCATCAGTTCGTCGCGGTTGCGGCCGACGGCGCGAACCTTGACGAGCATCAGTTCGCGTTCCACGTACTCGTTTTCGGTGAGATCGAGCACCTTGATCACTTCGATGAGGCGGTTGAGGTGCTTCATGATTTGTTCGACCGTAGGCGCATCGCCGCGGCTGCCGATTGTGATGCGGGTGACCGTGGGGTTTTCCGTGGGGGCCGCAGAAATGGATTCGATGTTGTAGCCGCGGGCGGCAAAAAGGCCTGCGACGTGCGCCAGGGCGCCGGACGTGTTTTCGAGCAGGATCGAGAGAATGTGACGTTCGCTGTTCATTTGCCGGCTCCTTCGGGCAGTACGATTTCCGTGAGACCGCGGCCCGGCCCCACCATCGGCAGCACCGGTTCCTCCGGCGCAATATGGACGTCGATGAAAACGAGTTCATCCTTGTAGCGGCCGAACGCGTCTTTGATGCACTTATCGAGTTCGCCGTACGTGGTGGCGCGGAGTCCTACGTGACCGTAGCTTTCCACGAGTTTCACGAAGTCGGGCTGAACGTCCATCACCGATTCCGAGAGGTGCCCATCGTAGAAGGTACGCTGCCAGAAGGCCACCATGCCGAGGTAGCCGTTGTTGAGAAGGAAAATCTTCGGCTTGAGCCCGTACTGTTTGGCGGTGGCTAATTCCTGGATGTTCATCTGGATGGAGCCGTCCCCCGTGAAGAGGACGCTCGGCGCCTCGGGGTGCGCCACCTGAACGCCGAGGGCGGCAGGAAAACCGTATCCCATGGTGCCCAAGCCGCCGGAGGTGCACCAATGCCGGGACTTTTTAAATTTCAGGTACTGCGCGGCCCACATCTGGTGTTCGCCAACGTCGGTGGAGAAATAGGCGTCGCTGCCGGCGACTTCAGCCACTCGTTCAATGACGGCCTGCGGCTGAATCGGACCGGTCTTCTTGGTTTTATAGGCGAGGCACTTTTTGTTGCGCCAAAGAGTGATGTCTTTTACCCACTGCGCCGTGGCGGCGGGATCGGGATGATCGCCCGATTCCTTTAAAAGACGTACCATTTCCGACAAGACTTCCCGCACGTCGCCCACGATGGGAACGTCTGTTTGGACGTTTTTCGAAATTGAACTCGGATCGACGTCCACTTGAATGATGGTACGGGACGGACGTTCGAAGTCCGAGGGGTTTCCGATCACGCGGTCATCGAAACGGGCACCGACGGCAAAGAGGACGTCGCATTCCTGCATGGCCATGTTGGCTTCGTACGTGCCGTGCATCCCCACCATGCCGAGGCTCAGGAGGCTTGTGCCGTCAAAGCCGCCGATGCCGGTGAGCGTGGTGACGACCGGGTAGTTGAACATCGCGGCGAGTTCGTTCATCGCCTCGGCGCCGTCGGAGAGGACAGTACCGCCTCCTACGTAGAAAAGGGGTTTTTTGGCGGCAAGAAGCAGCTGCAGCGCCCGTTTGATCTGACCGGGATGCCCCTTCACAACGGGGCGGTAGCTCACGATGTCGATCGTGTCCGGGTATTCAAATGGTGCCTTGGCATCCTGGATATCTTTGGGAAGATCGACGAGAACGGGACCCGGTCGACCGCTGCGAGCGATGTAAAACGCCTCTTTCAGAATGCGCGGCAGATTTTCGATCTTTTTGACGAGATAGTTGTGCTTCACGCAGGGGCGGGTGATGCCGACGGTATCGCATTCTTGGAAAGCATCTGAACCGATAAGGGGTGTGGCGACCTGGCCTGAAAAAACAACGAGCGGCACGGAGTCGGCGTAGGCCGTGGCGATCCCCGTGACGGCGTTGGTGGCGCCGGGGCCGGAGGTGACGACGGCAACGCCTACTTTGCCGGTGGAACGCGCGTAGGCGTCGGCCATATGCAGTGCGGCCTGTTCGTGGCGCACGAGGATATGCTTGAAATAAGTCTGACGGTAAAAGGCGTCGTAGAGAGGAAGCACGGCGCCGCCGGGATAGCCGAACACATGTTCGACGCCTTCCCGATGAAGCGCTTCAACCACCATCTGAGCGCCGGAGAGGCTCTCGGGGGCGGTGTCGGAAGTCTGTACGCTGGACTGCATAGTGACTGGCGATCCTTTTTGTACGGTTGACGGATCAACAGAGACGACGGGAAGGTACTGAGTTTGAGTCCCCGTCCGCAGTGTCCTCCCCTTTTTTTGGGGAGCCGCTGCGTCAGCGAAAGTACAGATTTTCCGAACTGAGGAAAAACGCTTCCGGTAAGAAGAGTCTCTGTCGGGTGACGGCGTTCCGGGTAAGAACCGCCGTCCGATTTGAGAAATTTACCGAAAGGAACGATCCGGGGGTATCAGGAAAAATGCTCAGTGGGTAACGGATCGGCGGTAGTTCGGTGATGGCGATGGCAGGAGATAAGAAAAACTGAACGTAAAGGATCGTTTTTCTGAAACTCTGCGTGCGACTTTTTACGTAGAAAGATAATGCCGTCGGACGAATAAGTACGTCTTTCGACTGAATTCAATGGGGTGAAAGGCGCTTCTGACGGCTAGGTTTATTAAAAAAACGGAAGCTGACGGAAATGGAAATTTGCCTCGTCATAAAAATGACTTCAGTTTTCTTAAACCAAAGGCGATTCCCGGTCGCCGGAGAGACAAAATGATCTATTTGGAAATAGCGTTGCTCATCGGTTGTATTGTGTATGCAGCTCGATTGGGCGGTATCGGCGTCGGTATGGCAGGCGGTATCGGTATGGCGATTGCCGTTTTCGGTTTCGGCATGAAACCCGGTGATCTGCCGATTGACGTGATGCTCATTATTCTGGCGGTGCTTTTCTGCATCAGCGTCATGCAGAAGGCGGGCGGTCTCTCCTATATGGTGAAGTGCGCGGAACGCGTCCTCCGTAAGAATCCCCGATACATCAATATCCTCGCACCGCTTGTTTCCTTTGTGCTTTCGGCTCTCGGCGGCACGGGGTATATGGCGATGAGTATTCTTAACGTGGTGCAGGAAGTCGCGAAGGAAAACGGCGTTCGTCCCTCACAACCGTTGACGAGCGCGGTGATCGCGAGCCAGCTCGCCGTGACGGCGTCTCCGATTTCGGCCTGCACGGCGGCGATGTACGTTGTGGTGGAAAAAATGGGAGTGCCGTTCGGCAACGTTCTCATCGTAGTCATCGCGACGAGCCTTTTTGCCACCGTGATCTGCTCGCTCATCTCGAGTTTCCAGGGATGCGACCTCGCCAAGGATCCGATTTATTTGGATCGTATGAAGAAGGGATTGGTGTCCATGGCTTCCAAGGAAGAAAAGACGCAGCCGTCGTCCCGCGAAGCCAAGCTTTCGGTGGTGATCTTCCTCTGTGCCGTGGCGTTCATTGTGCTGATGCTTCTTTTTAAACCGGTACTCGGTCACACGCTGGGCAGCCGCGACATTATCCTCATCACAATGTTGGTGGCCGGTTGGCTGATTTACAAGACTTGCGGCGTGAAGCTTGCCGAAATCAAGGATGCGCCCATTTTCAAGAGCGGTGCGGAATCTCTCATCGTCGTACTGGGTATTGTGTGGATTGCCGCGACGATCATCGGGGCGCACATTCCGGAAGTGAAGGAACAGGCGGTGCTTCTCATTAAGGATTATCCGTACTTGGTGGCGGTGGCGTTCTTCCTCGCGTCTTCCGTCCTCTTCAGTCAGGGGGCGACGGCGGCGCTTCTCGTGCCGGTGGCGGCTTCGATCGGTGTGGATGCGGCGACGATCGTCGGGAGCATTGTGGCGTGTTCGGCGCTTTATATCACGAACATCTATCCCACGACGGCGTTTGCCATCGCCTGTGACGATACCGGTTCCTATATGGATAAGAAGTGGAACGGCTCTTGGGTGGTGAATCATCCCTTCTTCCTCCCCGGCTGCCTCAGCCTTGCGGCAGCAGTACCGTTCGGTTTGATGGTGGCGAAGTTCGTGATCGGATAAAAGGAAGTTTCTGATCAGGGAAAAGACAGCCGGTGACGTTCGCAAAGGATGTCATCGGCTTTTTTGATAACGGAGAGATGGCGATGTCAAAAGAAGCGATGTTGGTGTCGATGGCTCGACTGGTGACGGAAACAACGTGGGAGCAAATCCCGGAAAAGGAGAAACTTTGGGCGCGGCTCGCTTTTTGTGACTTCACGGCGGTGGCGTTGGCGGGAAGCACGGTTCCGGTAGTTCAGAATCTTCATCGGTGGTTGCAGTCGCAACACTTTGACGGACGCTCTGTCTTGATCGGTACGAACGAAAAGACGGACGCGGTGAGAGCGGCTCTTTTAAACGGTACGGCCGCTCATGCGTTGGACTATGACGACGTGAGTTGGACGACCATCGGTCATCCGACGGTGTCTGTGGCGCCGGTTGCCTTAGCTTGTGCTCAGGAACGAGGGGACGATGGTAAAGCGGTTATTCAAGCCTACATCCTCGGCGTGGAGGTGATGCATCGGATAGCGAGGTTGACTATGCCCGCATTAAGCGAACGCGGATGGCACACCACGCCGGTTTATGGCGTTTTCGGTGCGGCAGCGGCGGCCTGTTTTATTTACGGGGCCTCGCTCATGGAAACGGTGAATGCCTTGGCGATTGCCGCGAGCCGTGCCGGTGGCGTTCGGGGAAATTTTGGAACGCAGACGAAGGCGCTTCATGCCGGTCTTTCGGCGGCCGAT
>OQVS01001699.1_pt1 | contig 14718 bp, 10 predicted proteins | sample 1691601 | NCBI WGS metagenome assembly OQVS01 (sample SAMN03418268, study PRJEB22391) | human gut metagenome | biome: human-gut; feature: organic feature; material: feces | host: Homo sapiens | place: Tanzania | collected 2013-01
CTACGGCACGGGGATACCTATCTATTTGTCTTATTTTCTCATCAATGCCGCCTTGCTGCTTGCCGCGCTGAAGATTCTGGGATTCAAGTTCATGGTGAAGACCATCTATGCCATCATCATGCTCTCCCTATTTTTGGCTCTGGCGCAAGACTGGATGATAGGTGAAGATGGCAAGATGGTGCAGATATTGGGAGAGGGACAGGACTTCATGTCGCTCATCATCGGCTGTCTGTTTACAGGCTTGTCGCTCGCCATCGTCTTCCTGCACAATGGAAGTACAGGTGGAACGGATATCATTGCTGCCATCGTCAACAAATATCATAACATCTCGCTGGGCCGTGTGCTCATCTTCGTGGACCTCGTCATCGTGGGCAGTTCTTTCTTCGTCTTCAATGCGAAACCTGATTTCACTACGATTGATGCAGTAAGAAAGGTAGTATTCGGCCTCTGTACGATGGTGATAGAAAACCTGGTACTCGACTATGTGATGAACGCCAAGCGAGAGAGTGTACAGTTTATGATATTCAGCAAGAAATATCAGGAGATAGCCAACGCCATCGGTACGCAGATGGACCACGGTGTAACCATTCTTGACGGTCATGGCTGGTATACGGGCGATGAGATGAAGGTGCTCTGTATCCTGGCAAAGAAGAACGAGAGCGTCACCATCTTCCGTATCGTCAAGATCATCGACCCGAATGCCTTCGTCAGCCAGAGTGCCGTCATCGGTGTGTATGGCGAGGGATTTGATGAGATGAAAGTGAAAATCAAAGACAAGGATATTAAGAAACTGAAGTAGTGATTAATTATTAGTGATTATTTATTAGTGATTATTTATTAGTGATTATTGATTATGAAGATAGTATTTGCAACAAATAACCAGCATAAACTCCAGGAGATCCGCGATATCCTGGGCAGCGGCTACGAGGTGGTTTCGCTGAAGGAAATAGGATGCAACGTGGACATTCCTGAAACCGGAAACACACTGGAAGAGAATGCTTTGCAGAAGGCACAGTATGTTTACGACCATTATCATCTGAGCTGCTTTGCCGATGATACCGGACTGGAGGTAGAGGCGCTGGATGGTGCTCCGGGCGTTCATAGTGCCCGATATGCTGAGGGAACCGACCACGACAGCGAGGCTAACATGGCCAAGCTGTTGAGAGAACTGGATGGGAAAGAGAACAGAAAGGCTCGCTTCCGTACCGTTATCTGCTACATAGAGAAGCAGGATGTATGTCCTTGCGGATGTACCAGCATCAAGAAAATCCAGCAGTTTGACGGCATCGTAAACGGTTCTATCGCTACCGAAAAGCACGGCACCGAAGGCTTCGGCTACGACCCAATCTTCGTACCAGAAGGCTACGACAAGAGCTTTGCCGAACTGGGCGAGGGAATCAAGAACGGCATCAGCCACAGAGCCAGAGCCGTAGCTAAACTGGCAGAATATCTGAAAAAGAAATAAGGTATGATTAATACCCTTTCGATATTAATCCCTACATATAATAATGTATGTCTTGAGCTTGTAAAGTCCTTACAGGCTCAAGCATCCTTATTGTCTTCCTCTTCGGAAACACCCCCTTCTTCCCCGGAATCATCCTCCCCTTTCGAATACGAAATATTGGTTGCCGATGATGGTTCTACCGATAAGGGAACCGTAGAGGAGAACCGAATCATCAACACCCTCCCCCATTGTCGATATATAGAAAGAGAAAAGAACGCGGGCAGAGCTGCCATCCGGAATTTCCTGGCACAGGAGGCAAAATATCCCTGGCTGCTCTTTATCGACAGCAACATGAATGTGATCAGCAGTCAGTATCTTGCCAATTATCAAAAAGAAAAGGAAAGCGACGTCATCTATGGCGGATATCAGATAAAGCGGGATGCTGAAACCAGAGAACGGCTGAAGTATAACTTACGATATATCTTCGAATCTGCCGGCACGCAGAATGGAAATCATCTCCAGCGCCAGGCTAATCCCTATGCAGATTTCCACACCTCCAACTTCATCGTGAAGCGGAATATCATGCTCAGATATCCCTTCGACGAAAGGTTTATCCACTATGGATATGAAGATGTACTATGGGGTAAAAACCTGAAAGACAACCATATATCCATTCTCCACGTAGATAATCCACTGGGTTATGAACACTTTATCGGCAACATGTCATTTATCCGCAAGACAGAGGAAAGCCTGCACACCCTCTATCAGTTCAGAACCGAACTGCAGGGCTATTCCAGAATCATCAGTTATGCGGGCAAGCTGAAGCGCTGCCGTCTCTATCCGCTCTGCCAGCATCTCTTTCCGCTACTGAGTCTGCCAATAAAAGCAAGGCTCACAGGCAATAAATCCAGCATTTTTCTGTTTAATATATATAAGTTATTATATTATATACATCTGGATATATGAGCAAGAAAATATTGATACTCCTTACGTTCCTGATTCTGCAGGCTGCATCCTACCGCACATTCGCTGCCATCGGCGACTGGAAAGCCTATATGGCATACAGCGAAGTGCAGGAGATAGAACCCGCAGGAAACCTGATTTTCGTACAGGCTTCCAACAATCTCTATGTCTACAACAGGAACGACCAGAGTATCCAGACCTTCAGCAAGGTAGACTATCTGAGCGACTGCGATATCCAGCACATCGCCTACAACAAGGCTGCCGGACGCCTGCTGATTCTCTACAGAAATGCCAATATCGACCTGATGAACAGCAGTAATTTCGAAGTTCAGAACCTTTCTGATTACTATACGGCTGCTACCACCGGCGATAAATCAGTAAACGATATCTATATATATGGTAAATATGCCTATCTCAGCAACGGTTTCGGCATCGTCAAGGTGAACGTGGGAGATGGCGAAATCAGCGATACCTATCAGCTCGGATTCAAGGTTGACTGGTGCGAGATAAAAGACCGGTATATCTATGCCTACAGCCAGGCGAGCGGACAATACCGTGCCCCGCTCACCAGCAACCTGCTCGATAGGAACAGCTGGAGCAGGGTGGGAGATTATGCTGCCCGGAAGCAGGAAGACAAGAGCGAACTCAGGCAGATAGTAAGCACCCTGCAGCCGGGAGGTCCGAAGTATAACTACTTTGGATTCATGAAGTTTGACCGTGGACAGCTATATACCTGCGGAGGCGGCTATAACGTGATGCAGGACATGCGACGCCCAGGCTGCATCCAGCTTCTGGCCAACCAGGAATGGAACATCTATGAGGATAATTTCCCTGAGGCTGCCGGAAATCCATCCTATGAAGACATCAACTGCATCGATTTCAATCCGCTGCATCCCGATACCCTTTTTGCATGCGGAAGAACAGGACTCTATAAGTTTGCCGACGGCAGATTCATCAAGCATTACAGCTACGACAACAGTCCGCTGGTTTCCGTATTCGGTGCTGACAAGAACTACGTGGTGGTGCAGGGTCTCACTTTCGACAGCCAGGGCAAGCTCTGGCTCATCAACAGCATGAACAAGGAGAAGAACCTGCTCACCTATCAGGACGGAACCTGGACGGCGCTGTCGCAGAGCGAGTTATCTACATTGCCCAACATGAGCCATCTGCTGATAGACAGCAGGAACATCCTGTGGTTCAGCAACGACAACTGGCAGAATCCGGCATTCTTCAGATATGACATGGCGAACAACAAGCTGTATTCTACCACCAATTTCATCAATGAAGATGATACCAGATTTACCACTTATTGGCTGAAGGATATCAAGGAAGACCGGTTGCACAACATCTGGCTGGCAACGGATGCGGGTCCGATACTGATAGAAAAGAAGGAAACAACCCAGGAATCTCCGGTATTGACGCAGGTGAAGATTCCGAGAAACGACGGTACCAATTTTGCCGACTATCTGCTGGGAGGAGTAAGCATCAGCGCCATCGCCATCGATGAGGGCAACAGAAAATGGTTTGGAACCAGCAGCAACGGTGTCTATCTCATCAGCGACGACAACATGGAGGAAATCCATCATTTCACGTCGGACAACAGTCCTCTGCTCTCAGACAACATCGAGTCGATAGCCATCAACGATGCCACCGGCGAGGTATTCTTCGGCACCGACAAGGGGCTCTGCTCCTATATGAGCAACGCCAGCAAGACCAATGACGAAATGACCAGTGACAATGTCTGGGCCTATCCTAACCCCGTGAAACCTGATTATACGGGACTCATCACCATCACCGGATTGTCATTTCAGGCAGATGTCAAGATTGTCACCTCCAACGGAGTTCTCGTAAATCAGGGCAAGAGCAACGGAGGCTCCTATACCTGGGACGGCAGAAACAGGAAGGGAGAAAAGGTGGCTAGCGGTATCTATATGGTAGAAACGGCAACAAACGAAGGTAATCAAGGAACAGTATGCAAAATTGCAATCATCAGATAAAAGATATCAACACATATATTCTGTATGTGCTCTATTTTCTCATCAATGCTTTGTTCATCACGAAGTATCTGATGAGGATAAGCCTCTCTGTCACCCTTCTGGCGCTTTCTGCCTACCTGATTATCGGTCTGCTTCTCCCCCGTCTTGCCTCTCGCATCCAGCATGTGGGCAGTCGCAGCCTCTGCTTCGCCATCCTCGGCTTCATTCTTGTTTTGGCAGGCATGCAATATCTCATCGACCCCTATCAGATACAGGTAGACAGATGGTCGGCAATCCACAATTTCATCAACTATCTGGTGCATGGCAGATACCCCTATATGGCACCAACCCATCTGGGCGGCTACGGATCTCCCTTCCCCGTCTGGCAGTTTCTGCACATTCCGTTCTATTATCTCAACAATGTAGGACTCTCCCTTTTTGCGGTCTTGGCCTTCACGCTATATACCGTCAAACGCCTGTATGGCAACAGGGCAACACTCTGTTTCCTGGCGTGTCTGTTCTATTCTCCTGCCTTTCTATACGAGATACTCGTCAGGAGCGACCTGATGGCAAACTTCCTGCTGGTGCTGGCAGTCATCAATCTGCTGCTGATAAGGCAGGTTAGTTTATCCACCCATCCCGTACTCTTTTCCCTCCTGCTGGGAATGCTGCTCAGCACCCGGTTGGCAGTCGCCATTCCGTTCTTCATCTTCCTGCTGCGCCCCTTCCTTTCATTAAACCTTCGGAGGAAAACAAGCTTCTTATTGGGAATTTTCCTGACATTCAGCCTCACGTTTCTCCCCTTCCTGCTGTGGGATATGAAGAGTCTGCTGTTCTTCGAATACAATCCCTTCGTCCTGCAGACCCGCCAGGGCAGCCTGTCGGGCATCCTCCTGCTGATACCTGTCATGATCTATCTCGCATTCAGCTGGCAGGACAGCAGAAGAAGACTGTATGGCAACATAGGCTACGGACTTTTCCTCCTCACCGCCGTCACGTTCATCATCAATATGGCAACATCCGGCAACTACCGGCTGTTCAGTCCCACATACGACATCTCCTATTTCAGCATGTCGCTGCCATTCATCATCATAGCCAACATCAGAAAGTCATGAAACTGAGCATTATCATACCCGTATATCGCACGCAGGATACCCTGGAAAGATGCCTGGAGAGTATCCTGCAGCAATCATTCACCGACTATGAGATGATTCTCGTAGACGATGGATCAGACGACGGCTGTCCCCAGCTCTGCGATGAATATGCCCGGAAAGATGCCCGCATCAGGGTGATTCACAAGGAAAACGGAGGCTTGAGCGATGCCCGCAATGCCGGAATCAGAAAGGCACGGGGAGAATATATCACCTTTGTGGATAGCGATGATACGATGGTGGATAACACCCTGGAAAACCTGATTCAGGAAATCGGGCAGCATCCCCATGTCGACATTCTGGAGTATTCTGTATCAGAGAGATACGGCAACCGGAAGAGACAGTCAGAACTCTCCTTCACGCCTGCCGAATATCAGAATCCGCTGGACTACTGGTTTGCCGAAAGGGGATATCAGCATACCTATGCCTGGAATAAGATTTACAGGCGCCATCTCTTCGACGAGGTAGAATTTCCCAAGGGCAGGACCTTCGAAGACGCATGGACCACCCCGCTGCTGATAGGATTGGTTTCCTCTCAGAAAACCGGGAAAAACTTCCCCGTCATCAGGGTCACAGATATAGGAAAATACGTCTACCACTGGAACAGTCGGGGCATCACAGCCCAGGCAAAATACGGGGATTTGAAATCCTTATACGATGCCCATATCCGCATCCTGACCAGCATCATGCACCAGTTCAAGGCGCATCCCGCCTATCTGCAGCAATATGGAGAACAGCTGCAGGACTATATGGCGCAGATACTGAACATCATGCTCGATCTCTACGACGTTTCCGGGAAGCTGGAACCTTCCCCGCCCCTCGTGGAATATCTTGCCGGGATAGATAAAGGAATCCATCCGTTCAAACTTCAACTTCTTAAAATATTAGGTTATCAACGATTATGCAAAGTCAATCATCTTATACATCAAATTCTCCGTCTGGGCAGAAAGCTCAGATGCCACTGGTAAGTTTCATCATCACCACCTACAACCTGCCGTCAGAATATCTGGAATTCTGCCTGAAAAGCATCCTGCAGCTCTCGCTCAATCCCAAGGAGCGCGAAATCATCATCATCGATGACGGTAGCAATCTCTCGCCCATCAACGATCTGATGGACTATCAGGACGATTTCATCTATCTGCGCCAGCGCAACCAGGGCTTGTCGATAGCCCGGAACACCGGCATCAAGGTGGCAACCGGCAGATTTCTGCAGTTTATTGACGGCGATGACTATCTGCTCCAGCGGGGCTATGAACACTGTCTCGATCTCGTGAGATACCACAATCCCGACATCGTATATTTCGAATTGACGGACAAGGAGATTAAGGAGGTTCCTTATTCATATACCGAACCGGTTAGCGGCAGTATCTTCCTGCACAACAACAACTTGCGGGGTTCTGCCTGCAGCTATGTCTTCCGGAGAGATATCCTGCAGAACCAGCGCTTCACCCCAGGTATCCTGCACGAGGACGAGGAATTCACACCGCTCCTCTTCCTGAAGGCTGAGAGAGTCATCACCACCGACGCCAGGGCATATTTCTACCGCACGAGAAAAGATTCCATCATGCATCAGAAGGAGAATATGCGACATAATCTGAAAAGGCTTGCCGATACCGAGCTCGTCATCTGCCATCTGCAGGAGAAGGCGGCGCTGCTGTCTGATACTGAAAGGGTGGCGCTCAACCGCAGAATAGCCCAGCTCACCATGGACTATCTCTACAACACCATCCTGCTCACCCGCAGCACCCGTCATCTCGAAGATGCCATGAAGCGGCTCCACGACAAGGGACTCTATCCGCTTCCAGACAAGAAATACACCAAGAAATACCAGCTGTTCTGCAAGGCGATAAGAAGCAAGGTGGGCAGAAGACTCATGGTCATGACCCTGCCACAACTGAAGGGATAAAATTAATTTTTTTAGATTCATAGGATATGAAAATACTACTCATGGGAGAATACAGCAACGTGCATGTCACGCTTGCCGAGGGACTCCGACTGCTGGGCCATCAGGTTACCGTACTCTCCAACGGCGACTTCTGGAAGAACTATCCGCGGGATATCGACCTGGTCAGGAAGCCTGGAAAATGGGGCGGAATAGCGTATATGGCTCGGTTGTATGCGCTGTTGCCCAAGCTTCGCGGATATGATATCGTGCAGCTCATCAATCCCATGTTTCTCGAACTGAAGGCAGAGCGCATCCTGCCCGTCTACCGCTATCTGAAACGGCACAACGGAAAGATCATCCTGGGCGGTTTCGGGATGGACTATTATTGGGTGAGTGGCTGCAGCAACGACCAACCGCTGAGATACAGCGACTTCAACATGGGAGAGACCCTACGGACCAACGCTGACGCCCTGAAGGAAAGGAAAGACTGGCTGGGCACGGAGAAGGAAAGGCTCAACAGAATCATAGCCGGCGAGTGCGACGGCATCGTGACGGGACTCTATGAATACTGGGCATGCTATCACCCCGTATTCCCCGCCAAGACCACCTTTATCCCTCTTCCCATCAAGCCCCATGACCTGAAGCCGGCTCAGGAGGATAGTGATAAGGTAAGGGTATTCATCGGCATCAACAGAAGCCGGAGCGAATATAAGGGAACGGACATCATGTTGAAGGCTGCCCAGGCGATAGCAGAAAAATATCCCGACAGGATGGAGCTGCGCCAGGCTGAAAACCTGCCCTTCCAGGAATATGTAAGGATGATGAACGGGAGCGATGCCATCCTCGACCAGCTTTACAGCTACACCCCTTCCATGAATCCACTGGAAGCGATGGCAAGGGGCATCATCTGCATAGGAGGTGGAGAACCGGAAAACTACGAGATTCTTCATGAAACCCAGCTCCGTCCCATCATCAACGTAGAGCCCAGCTACGAGAGTGTCTACGGAGAACTGGAAAAGCTCATCCTTCACCCAGAGCGGATACCTCTGTTAAAAAAGCAAAGCATGGAATATGTAGAAAAGCATCACCATTATATAAAGGTGGCACGCGAATATGAAGCCTTTTACAGGAAATAAAAAAAGAGCACTCAATCACTTGAGCACTCTTTTTTATAATTAGATTAAACTTTCTAATTTTATTTGTATAAGTAAAAGATGATGAAAAGACGTTTCACAACGTCCGTTTGTTTTAACTGATGCAAAGATACAACATTTTGTATTACCCATGTCGTAAATTTCGTCTTTTCAGGAGGTTAAAAATATTATTTTATAAAAAATAAAACAGTTTTTACCACCTATCAATCATTTTTACCACCTTATTATAAGGCATTCCTTGTATTTTTTGATAATATTTACTGCATTATTTGTTAATTACTCAAGTTTCGCCAGTAAGCTCCGCGCGCAAAGGATGCCACACACGCAAAGGAACCCACACATACCCTTTATCTTTCCGCTTCGCGTCGATGACCATTGGACCAGGGCGTGTAGGGGCAAGTGAGTGTAGATATTTATTTTTATATTATAGAACATGGAATAAAAAGGAAGAGGATTCATACCTCTTGAAAATACATAAATACACTATCTCTATCTGAAAGTATCTGTAAGAAAGAGTTACTTGTCTAGAAACTGTTGAAAGAGCGATTTTTGACTCAGTTACTCAATTACTCAGTTTTATTTTGACCGTATACATCCCGAACTTGATTATAAATTGTAAGTAAAAAAATTATATTATATATATAAATTTATTTATATATATAATATACTATCTATATAGGGGAAAAGATAGGGGTCAGATAGAAACTGAGTAACTGAGTAACTGAGTCATTTTGCAGTTGATTGATTTTTCGGATAATAAGCTTATTTGAAGACATTTAAGTCACAACTCTATGTTTTCTGCTCCGCAACTCTATGTTTTCCTTCTCTCAAAACTATGACTTGTAATTATTAACCAACTTACAATTTGAAAGCTGCTGAAAATCGGCCCTTATCACAACCCGAAATTTGGTGGAATCAAAAAAAAGTCGTATCTTTGCATCGTGATTAGGAGAAAGGCTGCCACCTCAACTTCACACCATCAATCGGAAGATATAGGCGCCAATCGGAAGAAAGATGAATCAGAGAATTATTAACAGGAGTCAGTCACTAATCTCTAACAGCGGATATTATCTCATATACTTACTGTAGATGCTGAAGTAGATATCCACCCAGGCATCACCGACGAGCGCAGCCAGATCACGGGCCACGTCCTCATGAGAATCGATAAAGTTCACCAGGTCGGGATTATACTTCGTACCGGCATCCCTGCGGAACTCCTCCATCACCATATCGAAGGTCTTGCCATCCTTGTAATTCCTGCCTACACGCTCGGTGGCAGCCTGCATGCAGTCGCTCAGAGTGATGATGTCTATCAGGATGCGCTTAGGCGACTTCGTGTTGTCGAAATCCTCAGGATAGCCGCCCTTGCCATTATACCACTTATGATGACCCAAGGTGGTATCACGAAACTTCTCATAGAGCGAAGGAGCAATCTTCAGCAGCTCGGCTCCCAGGGCAGGATGGGTCTTGATGATGGAGAACTCCTCATCCGTCAGCGGACGGTAGTCGTTGTTCACCACCGAGATGATGCCGTTCTTGCCGATGTCATGATAGAGGGCAGCCTGGTAGATGAAGTCGAGACACTCCTTAGGATCCAGGAAAATCTTGCCATGACGCTTTGTGCCCAGCGCTCCCTTCAACAAATCGGGCTGATAGTTCAGAATGCCTTCCATCAGCTTCTTGGCTATCATCGCCACATGCACGGAATGGGCATAGGTGGTGACCTGGGTAGCCACATTCAACTCGTTGAGGTTGCGGATGCGCTCCTCTTCCGTCAGGTACTTGATGGCACGGGGATTGGTGGCAAGGATGTTCAGATATTTCACGTATGAATTCTCTGCCTGCTGGTCCTTACGGTGGTGATAGATGGTGATGATGTCACGGTACATCCGCTTGACGGCAGAACGCTTCCTGTGGTAGGAAACGTCAGACAGGTCGTTCAGATAGAAATAGTTCATGAAAGGCTGCAGGGCGGTCTGAAGCTCACGATAGTCGTAATGGGTTGTTTGTATCTTCCTAATACCATTACGGTATCTGTTGATAGCCTTCCCCATCGCTTCCTTCGCCGTAATCTGCCCCATCAGCATCTGCATCACCAGGGTACGGGAATAGGAGAGTTCCGAGAGATGAGGATTGGCAAGATTCTGCGCCACAATCTGCTGCATCAGGGAGTCGGCAACCTGCTTATCCAGGACGGTGGTATCAGCCAGATAAACATTGCGGACCAGACGTTCTTCATCATGTTCCACCATTTCCTTCTGACGCTTATAATCATCCTCAGTCATCAGCTGACAGGTATGAGGCAAATTGAGCAATCTCTTGAACTCATTCACATAGGCACGGTGCTCTTTCACGGTCTGCATCTTGTAAACCAGCCAGTTGGTAACCGTCAGGTTTTCCAGCGCCATCAGGGAAGACTCCACGGGATTGGGCGAAAGAAGCCGGTCTTCAGCCACGGCACGCTTCAGATACTCGTAAGATTTTTTCAAAGCTTCCGGATTCTTTCCCAGGGTATGAATTTCATAAAGGAATTCGCCCTTGAATCCATCCACCAATCCGGCATAGTTCGATGCCTCAGGACATCTTCCGCTTCCGTAATATTCCAGAAGGATATCGCAGAACTGATTGCCCAGGAAGGGGTCCATCTTTTCTTCCAGATACAGGTGCTGCAGACCATTGCACAATCTCTGGAATGCCTCATCAGGAATCTGCTTCCTGTCCTGCTTGAAATAATCGAGTACGGTGGAGATAGCCTCCCTGTTAGCCAGGAAGAGATGCGTATTCTTCACGGCACGGCGCCTGAAGAAATTGGTCCATGCCACATGGTCCTTGAACTGGAAAATGCTGTCGTTGTATCGGTTATAGACACTGCGATTCTCTTCCAAGAGTCTGAAACACTTTTCGAAATTCGGGATTTCAGTACTATCGGAACGCACTGGGGTCTGGCAGAAAACGGGGATGCCAACCAGCCAGAATATCATTATAAAAAACAACTGCCTCAAAATCAAAAAATACTTTTACTTACTTAAGTTTATTATGCTATCTTAGAAAGTGCAAATATATCGATTTTCTTTCAGAAAACCAAATTTTTCGGTTTATTTATCTTTTTTTTAACTATATCCGTTGCTATTCATGCCTTGGCAAAACAAACTTCGCCATCATGCTCACACACCATAATAAAAAAACTGCAACCTACTCTTCGCGAGCGGGTTGCAGCTGTAGTTAACTAACTAATATCAACTATTCATTACTAACTCTACCTATATATTATTATGTTTTGACCAACACGGGGGCTTACTTGGTATACTCCTCAGGAATCTGAGGCATTGCACCATTCTGGGTACAAACGTATGCACTCACCTTTACAGCCAATTCGTGTGCCTCCTGGATGCTCTTGCCCTTCAGAATGCTGGCACAGAAAGTACCGGTGAAGCTATCACCTGCACCTACGGTATCAGCCACCTCTACCTTTGGAGTCTCCTGGAATGACTTCACGCCTGGGGCAAAGACATAGCTGCCGTTCACACCGCAGGTCAATACGAGCATATCAAGATTGTACTTGCCGAGAATCAACCAGCACTTGTTCTCGATATCCAAGCCAGGATAACCGAAGAGGCGACCGATGGTAATCAACTCCTCATCATTGATCTTCAACACATTGCAGCGCTTCAGGCTCTCGGTAATCACCTCAGGAGTATAGAAGTTCTGACGGAGATTGATGTCGAAAATCTTCAGACAATCCTCTGGAGTATGATCAAGGAACTGATAGATGGTCTTGCGACTAACCTCACTGCGCTGAGCCAAAGAGCCCCAGCATACAGCACCGGCATTGGCAGCAATCTCCTTGATATCATCGGTGAATGGGATATTGTCCCAAGCCACATTCTGCTTGATATCGTATGTAGGAACACCCTCCTTGTCGAGCTGCACCTGAACGGTACCGGTAGGAAATTCTACCTCAGGCATCACATACTTCAGCTTCTTCTCATCGAGCAGACGGAGAGCTGTATCGCCCAGGACATCCTTGCCCACAGCACTGACAGCTACAGAATGCAGACCATGCTGACCTGCGTGGTAAGCGAAATTGGCAGGAGCACCGCCAAGTTGAGAACCACTAGGGAGAACGTCAAAAAGAATCTCACCTAAACCTACACAATATTTTGTATTTAAATTCTTTGTTTCCATAATTACACCTTATTATATATAGTATAAAAGATTGCGAATGAAGATTATTACAACTTGCGGATATAAGTGAAGAGATAAACTACTCCTACAGCCATGACAGCCACAGCACCTACCTGACCGAAGGCATCGCTGGCAAAGCCCATGAACAATGGGAAGATGGTGCCACCGAAAAGACCCATGATCATCAATCCGCTCACCTCGTTCTTCTTTTCAGGCAAAGCAAGCAGCGCCTGAGAGAAAATCATGGAGAAGACGTTTGAGTTGCCGTATCCCACGAGGGCGATAGCGATGTAGAGCACATAATGGCTTGTTCCTACCCACATGCCTATCATACTCAAAGCCATCATCACAACGCTGATGATGAAGAAAGTGCGGGTCTTCATCATACGGAGGAAAACAGTACCGGTGAAGCATCCGATGGTACGGAAGATGAAGTAGAGCGATGTAGCGAAGGCAGCCTCGTTCAGCGTCCATCCCAGACGCTCCATCAGAATTTTAGGAGCTGTGGTATTGGTACCCACATCGATGCCTACATGGCACATGATACCTATGAAAGAAAGTAATACGATTGGCTTACCAAGCAATTTCAGACAATCCATGAAGCCCGAAGCTCCTCCATCCTGCTTCTCCTCGGTGATAGGTGTGCCAGCCAGGAAGAAGGTGGCAGCAATGCCGATAATCATATAGATTGGGAAGAGAATGCGCCAGTCCAGACCGAAGGTTGGAATGCTTGCCATGGCGCCCCACATGGCAATGTATGGTGCCAGGAAGGAAGCTATCGCCTTGACAAACTGACCGAAGGTCAATGTGGATGCCAGGTTCTGACCTGATGTAATCACTGAAACCAGAGGGTTCAGGGAGGTCTGCATCAAGGCATTTCCGATGCCGAGTAAAGAGAATGATACGAGCATCAACTCAAAGTTTTCGCCGAGAATGGGCAAAAGGAGTGAGATGACGGTAACGAGCAAAGACAGAAGTACTGTCTTCTTTCTACCTATTTTATTCATCAGAATTCCCGTAGGAACCGAGAAGATGAGAAACCAGAAGAATACTAGCGATGGGAACAGATTGGCTGTTGCATCATTGAGGTTGAGATCTTCCTTTACGTAGTTGGAGGCGATACCTACCAAATCTACAAATCCCATGGCGAAGAAACAGAGCATCACCGGGATGATTGTCAATTTTGATGATTTATTCATAATTGTTAGCGTTATTGTTTCATGCAGCAAAGGTAGCAGTAAACGGTATTCTTACAAACCAAGCTTATGAACCTTCAGGTTCTTGAACTCAGCCTTGCCACCCTGGGTGTAGAGCTTCACATTCTCGTATGGAGCTACAGGAAAGACGAGGTTGGTCATGGCGATGCGACCGCCATCTACGAAGAGCTCAACTGATGACTTATCTACGAAGATATCAACATGATAAGTCTTCTTGCCATCCTCACAAAGACTCAATGGAGCCCAGGTTGCCAGGGCGAAATCGTTCTTGTAATTGATGGAGTTGGTGATGCGGGCAGGCTCCTTGCCTTCTGCAGCACGCTGCTTATCCCAAGCCAACTCGATATCGTGAGGAACTGCCTGCTTGCCGAAATCGGTCAAACCACTCTCTGTTCTATCCATCACCACCTTGCCCTGCTTCATATCGAAGTAAATCATGGTGCGCTCACGCTTGTTGTTAGAAATCTCAATACCTGCAATGCCGTTGGCATCTGGAGTTACATCTGCCTCAATCTCAAAAGCTCCCTCCATATTAGCTGCAACACCAGCAAGCATCTTTTCGTCTGAAACAGAAGCATCTGCTACATTCTTGGTGTCCTTACGCAATGCATAAACCTCTGGAGCTACATCTTCTGAAATATAATACTTGCCGTTCTTTTCGTAAAGCTTCAACTCTCGAGGCAATCCGTTGGCACCACGGTTCTGCTTGAACGGAGTAAGGTTGGCATACTGCCAGTTGCTCA
>OQVS01001700.1_pt1 | contig 14716 bp, 12 predicted proteins | sample 1691601 | NCBI WGS metagenome assembly OQVS01 (sample SAMN03418268, study PRJEB22391) | human gut metagenome | biome: human-gut; feature: organic feature; material: feces | host: Homo sapiens | place: Tanzania | collected 2013-01
TAGACCTCGACGCTCAGGGCAATCCTCTGAAGTGGAAGGTTGAGAACAGCTGGGGTCCGTCGTGGGGACAGGGCGGCTGCCTCATCATGACAAACGAGTGGTTCAACGAATACATGTTCCGTCTCGTGGTAGACAAGAAGTACGTTTCTGACAAACTGCTGAAGCTCGCCGACCAGAAGCCTGTGATGGTAATGCCGGAGGATCCGCTATTTGGAGTGGACGAGTAATGCGTAAAGAGCAATTTGCACTGTATATATAAGCTAATCGGCACAAGCCTTCTATTGCAAGGCTTGTGCCGATTAGCTTTTTCCATATTTGTATTGAGCATGATATGCCCATTACACCCACTATATGTTATCCGTAGATGATCTTTCCGTTCTCGTCGCGGTTCTCATCGATGAACGACTTGTTGTACTGTGTCATACCGCGCAGCGACATTCCCATGCTTGAGAATCCGCCATCGTGGAAGAGGGTCTGCATTGTTACCTTACGGGTGAGATCGGAGAACATTACTACACAGTAGTCTGCACACTCGTCGGCGCTGGCATTGCCAAGAGGCGACATACGGTCGGAGAAGTCATACAGTCCGTCGAAACCCTTGATGCCGCTGCCGGCAGTGGTAAAGGTAGGCGACTGAGAGATGGTGTTGATACGTACGTGCTTTTCGCGTCCGTAGATATAACCGAAGCTGCGGGCGATGGATTCGAGCAGCGACTTTGCATCCGCCATGTCGTTGTAGCCGAAGAACGTGCGGTGTGAAGCCACGTATGTGAGAGCCAACACTGAAGCTCCGTCGCTCAGGGCGTCGAGCTTCTTGGCAGCCTGCAGCATCTTGTGGAACGAGATTGCCGAGATGTCGAGTGTCTTGTTCAGGAAAGAGTAATCCAGGTCATCGTATGTGCGCTTCTTTCTCATGTTGACGCTCATGGCGCAAGAGTGAAGCACGAAGTCGATTTTGCCGCCCAATGCCTTCTGCGCCTCCTCGAAGAGATTCGTGAGGTCTTCAACCGATGTTGCATCGGCTGGGATGACGGTAGCGTTGGTCTTCTTCGCCAGTTCGTCGATTGTTCCCATACGACATGCCACTGCAGTGTTTGTCAATACGATTTGTGCGCCTTCCTCCACAGCACGCTCTGCTACTTTCCACGCAATCGATGCGTCGTTCAATGCGCCGAAGATGATACCGCGCTTCCCTTTCAATAAATTATAAGACATAATTTTTTACTGTTAAAATGTTTTTATTTTCTGTTTTAGTACGATAGTTTTCTTGCCATTAATCATTATAGAACAACTTATAGCTCTGTTACAATCTTTTTTCAAAAAACGGTGCAAAGGTATAATTTTTTGCACACACACAAACATTTATGTGCAAAAAATCACACTCCAGACCCATTTTTATAGCATTCCACTCCTATTTTCTGCACAAAACAAAGGCAATGTGCAATAAAAATGAAGCTTATCCCCCACGCCATCTATGCCTTTGGCTCTTCGGGTTGCTGCGGCTTGGGGCGCGGAGCCGCCTTCTCCACATCCTTCAGTATTCTTCCGAAAGGCACCGACTCCATATATCCGGTGTTCTTCTTCAGCATCTGCGATATGTCCTGTATACTGTTCGTATAGCACGAGAGCTCGTTGCGACGCTGCGTGTCGTGTACCGCCTGCCGGCGTATCTCGTCTTCGCGCTCCTGCACCAGCCTGCTGCACACGCGCGTCACTATCGGCAGCACGATCTTGTTGAACAGATGGTGGCCCTGCATATACAGATAGGTGGTCTGCGGTGTTACGCCCATCGCCACCAGCTCACGCTTCAGCCTGAGCCACGAGTCCTTGGCATCGGGATGACGGTGCTGCAGATAGTTCACCTTGTTGCGCACCTTGCGGCGAAGATTCTCTATCGAGGCTTCCGGATTCTTCAGCGAGAAACCGCCAAGCTCGGCAATGCGGTTGAAGTCGGTAATGGTGAACTCGCCGTATATGCTGCGTCTGTAATGCCATATCGACCACACGAAGAGCGGGAACAACACCTCACTGAACTGGCGCATATATTCGTCGAAGTCGAAAATCCGGTGATCGTTCAGCGTAACCATCACGCACACGTTGTGCAGCGAAGGGGCATAGCACTGGTAATTCTCTATGGCATAGACATACGTATGCAGCACGTACGGATTGGAGATTACCATCTTCGACGTGGGCGTGGCCCCGCTTATCAGATAGTCGTAGTCGGCATCCACGCAGGCTATCATGTTCTCGCCCACGCCATTGTTTATTATGTTCATAAGAACCGATTTCTTCCCCCGCTCCAATGTTTTGTGCGACGGCAGCATCACTTCAAAATAGCGTGTGTCGTCCTCAAAGCGACTCAACACGGTGCGCCAGAAGAGCACATCATCGTAGCTTTCCACATAGGCTACGATGCGCCGCCTTGCCGATTTGGAACCGAGCTTGTTCATCGCCTCGAAATAGGCGGATGATAGATTCTGAGTCAAACGCTTACCCATAGTCTGCAACCATATTATGCTGTGTAATCACCTGTCGGCCAACGGACAGAGAGAGACAGAAACAAAGCCAGAGTCTGCCACTGACAAATGACAACAGCCAATCATCAAAAAGAAACTAATTCACCGTTATATCGCTCACTTCCGACACGTTGTCCACCCATCCGTTCATTATAACGGCAGGAGCGTGTGTGGAAAGGATTATCTGCACGTTCGGATTCAACTCCAGAATCAGGTCGATGAGCCGCTGCTGCCAGTCGACATGCAGGCTGACTTCCGGCTCGTCCATGAAGAGCACATACGGCTGATGGTCTTCTATCAGCACCGTGAGCAGTATCACGAGCATCTGTTTCTCGCCACTCGACAGCTGGTAGGGCATCAGCGTCTCGCCCATCTGCAGGAACTGTATCTCGTTCGCCGTCCTCACGATTTTCTTTCCCGTATCGGCAAAAAGATCGTCGACGAGGTCCTGGAACTTTTTCTTCGGTTCCGACAGAGCCTGTGCCCTCTGCGCCGCGTCGGGTTCGCCGCTCTGCAGGGCGGCTATGATGCGGTTGCCCACGTTCACCTGATAGTCGAGATACTTGCGCTGCAGGGTGAAGAGCTGCCAGTCAAGCTCCGTAACGAGGCTCAGCCCCACCTTGTTGAGCAGTTCCTGGTTTATCACGGGATTGTCGAACGAGCGTATGATGTCGAACCTTATCCATTTTGCATCCTCGGGCACTACGTCTATCCTTACCCCCTTGAGCATATGGCTGGGGAATTCCCCACCCTTGGAAAGCCCCTTCACTACCTTGTTTATAATGGTGCTCTTGCCCACTCCGTTCACTCCGCTCAGGATATTCACCCTACGGTCGAGATTCCACAGCACATGCTTCCTGCCGCTCCACAGGGAATCTATCTCTATCTGCCGAATATAGTCTGCATACTTTTGCATAGCGCATAAAATTTAAAGTTCATCATCCACAAAAAGACAATACAAAGATAAGATATATTATTCAAAATGACTACCTTTGCAGTTGCAAATTAACATTATAAAAGATAAAATGAACAATAATCGTCCGCTATTTGCGCACATCTGCTGTTTTTTGGCGTGCGCATTCTGGGGGCTTATGGCTCCCCTCGGGAAGGACGCGATGACACACGGTATAACGGGACTCGACATGGTTTCATTCCGCGTTGCCGGAGGCGCCCTGCTGTTTTGGATAACATCTCTATTCACAGCAAAGGAACACGTGCCCACGAAAGACAAACTGAAGCTTATAGCAGCAGGCGTGTTCGGCCTCGTAACGAACCAGTGCTGCTATACCGTGGGACTGAGCATCACGTCGCCCATCAACTCCAGTGTGGTGACCACTTCCATGCCTATCTTCGCCATGATTCTCTCGGCAATCATCCTGAAGGAACCCATCACCGGCAAGAAGGCTCTCGGCGTGCTCTTCGGATGCACGGGGGCTGTAGCGCTGGTGCTGACAAGCGCCAATGCGGCGAGCGACAAGATGGGCGACATACGCGGCGACCTGCTCTGTCTGGCAGCGCAGCTCTCGTTCGCCTTCTATCTGGCAATGTTCAGTCCGCTGGTGAAGAAATACTCCGTGATAACCGTGAACAAATGGATGTTCACATGGGCCACGCTAATGATTCTTCCATTCACGCTGCCGGGCATTATGTCGATAGACTTTGCCACGGTGCCGGCAAAGACCTGGTGGGAAAGCGGATTCGTAGTGTTTTTCGGCACATACGTGAGCTATATATTCATGATGGTGGGACAGAGCACACTGCGGCCCACTGTGGTAGGTGTGTACAACTATGTGCAGCCTGCCGTGTCGGTTACGGTGAGCATACTCACCGGAATGGGAGTGCTCAACCTGCAGAAGGGTATCGCCATACTGCTCGTGTGCTCCGGCGTATGGCTCGTGATAAAGAGCAAGTCGAAGGCTGATACGGAAAAAGCCAATGTCTCCGGCGGAAAACAATAAGATAAAGCAACATTCAGATAAAGCGAATATGTCAAAGAAAGAAAACCGCCTGTTGGCGATGATTCGAAACGGCGAACCCATGAGCGATGCCGACAAGCTACGGCTCATTATACAGCTCAGTGTACCGTCGATACTGTCACAGTTGTCGTCGATACTCATGTTCTATATCGATGCCGCCATGGTGGGATCTCTCGGAACGAAGGCATCGGCGGCAATCGGACTCATCGAAACCACCACGTGGCTCTTCGGCGGAATATCTACAGCTGTGATAATGGGATTCTCCGTGCAGGCAGCCCACTTCATCGGAGCGAACGACTTCGGGAAGACACGCCACGTGTTCCGCCTCGGCATCACCACTATGGCTGTGATGGCAACGGTGGTAATGGCTGTGTGTCTGGCGATAGCCAAGCCCCTGCCCTACTGGTTGGGAGGCGGTGCCGACATCGCACCGCTGTCGTCGAGCTATTTCCTCGTATACAGCCTGTCGCTGCCCATCTACCAGTTCGGAATGCTCGCATCATCGATGCTAAAGAGTTCGGGAAACATGAAGATACCAAGCATCATGAGCATACTGATGTGCGTGTGCGACGTGATTTTCAACTTCTTCCTTATCTTCCCCTCACACGACATCTGCATCGGCAACATCAACGTGCATCTGCCTGGAGCTGGGATGGGACTGGTGGGCGCTGCGCTCGGCACGTGTCTCGCCTACGTGGTCACAGGCACGATTCTCCTGTGGATAGCCATACGCCAGGCACCGATGATATCGCTGCGCGGAGAGAAATTCACCATTCATCCGGCAAGAGGATACCTGAAGCACGCACTGCGCATCAGCTCGCCGATGGCTCTGCAGTATGTGCTCATGAGCGGCGCACAGATCGTAAGCACAATGATTGTGGCACCGCTCGGCAACTTTGCCATCGCAGCCAACACCTTTGCCATCACTGCCGAAAGCCTCTGCTACATGCCTGGATACGGCATAGGCGAGGCAGCCACCACACTTGTGGGACAGAGCATAGGAGCAAACCGCCGCGATCTGACCAAACGCTTTGCATATATGACACTCGCACTCGGAATGGTAATCATGGCTGTGATGGGACTGGTGATGTACGTGTTTGCACCGGAGATGATCTGGATAATGACACCTGTCACCGAAATACGCGTGCTCGGCATCGGCGCACTACGCATCGAGGCATTCGCCGAACCGATGTTCGCCGCCGCCATCGTAGGCAACTGCATCTGCATCGGTGCCGGCGACACCAAGGTTCCGGCAGTGATGAACTTCGGCAGCATGTGGCTCATACGCCTTTCGCTTGCCGCCTTCCTCGCACCGCGCTACGGCCTTGCCGGTGTTTGGTTCGCCATGGCGATAGAACTCATCTTCCGCGGCATCATATTCCTCCTGCGCATAGGCAAAGGCAACTGGATGTACAAGCACGCCACGGCAAACAAATAAACCCCAATCGGTTATCAGGACGCTTAATGTGTGTGTGTAATCCCAGCAAGCCCTAATGACCGATTGGGTTTAAAAAAACGTTTATCAATGGTGAATATTCATTCAGCAATGATAAACGTTTTAATTGTATCACAATCTTCGTGTAATCTGTTATAAATCCCCACTCGGGCATTAGGATTTCTCTTTGCCTTACAACACTGATGATAGCGACATACTGATGATAGCGACATACTGATGATAGCAGCACACTGATCAGCGATACACCGTTGCTGAACAGGTTGAGCAGTACTACATACGACACAAACGTACCGCTCCATAAGCCCAACACCACGACATTAAGCACCATCCGTACAAGATGCAGCCGACTGTACCTCACGAACTGCGGCACCACACCACAAAACAAAGCTCTATCAAATCCCGTGCACAGCATATTGGAACCAACACTGTGCACGCAAACGATAGCAGTTGACATACATCAATTATATGCTATAAAACATATAAATTTCCTTTGTTTTGTTTGTTGTGTGCGTAAACAGTCGTATCTTTGCACCGTCAATAGGAAACAAACGAAGGTTATATAAATCCTTTAAGGTAAAAAGGACGAACGTCAATAGGTAAAAGTTCGAGGTAAAAAAGATTTGAAGTAAGGTTGAATAGAATCAGTAGCCAAATTAAAGGGAACTGAAAATAAGGTTGAAAGGTATTAGGAATAAGGTTGAAAGATATCAGAAATAAGGTCAAGAGGTATTAGTAATAAGGTTAAGAAAAGATTCAAGCAAGGTAGAGAAAGACTTAAAGTAAGGTTTAAAGAGATTGGAAGGATAACAGAAAAGGTATTAGGGTAAAGAAGATTAGGGATAACAAACATACAGTAAGGTATTGGATTTGAGGTAAAGATTGGATTACGCAAGGATAACAGGACGAAAAGTATTAGAGGTAAGGATTGAGGATAACAAACAGACGCAAGGTATTGGTCAGGTAGAAAAGATTGTTTAGATATTTGGTGACAGAATTGATAACGGATACAAACAGATGCTAAAGCCCGCACAGCGGGCAGGAGAAAGCGATAGAAATAAGATTTGGGAGAATAATTGATAATGAAAGTCTTCAGAAGACTTGATTTTAAAAGATAGGTTATTAATAATAGATTTAGGTAAAGGATTAGTTGTTTGATTAGCGTTGGTCACCCCTGTTTGCTGTAAAAAACAGCAACAGGTTAGTGGGTAACGGAACATGGATGAGAAAGATTATTAGGAAAGAATAAATGTTTTAGACGTTAGTAACAGACATTATATAGGCTGAGAGATTGCTCGCATAAAGCGGCAGTCTCTTTTTTTATGCCCTCACGGTGTGCCGACATCAGGAAAAATGTGTACTTTTGCACTCTCCGGCAGTACAACTAACTATCCTGAGCCATCGCGTAAGCTGTATGCACCACCGCGCAAGCAGTCTGCACCACCGCGCAAACGCCCTGCCCCACTGCCGGCAATACATAAACAAGGAAAAGAAATGACAACAATAATACTGATATTCCTACTGAGCCTTATTGGAGCTTTCGTACTGAGAGTGTGCGGCTTTGGTTTCGGAGTGTTCACAATGGCGTGGCTGCCCTACCTGCTGCCGTCGTACGGCGAGGCAACCACACTCTCGGGAATGCTCGCCATGAGCGGCTCAATCCTCGTAGCGGTGAAGAACCGCTGCCACATCAACTGGCACAAGCTCACCCCTATCCTGCTCACGTTCATCATAACCTCGTGTGCATCAATCCATTTTGTATCGCTCACCGACGACCATCTGCTCAAGCGCATCCTCGGTGTGATGCTCATAGTGGCAAGTATCTGGTTTCTTGCCATCAGCAAACGGGTGAAAGTGAAGCCCACACTGCCTGTGCAAATAAGTATGGGCACCATTTCGGGTGTCATGGGTGGACTCTTCGCCATGCACGGTCCGGCTGCAGTGCTGTATTTCCTTGCCTGTTCGAAAGACAAAGATGAATACGTGGCACTCACGATGAGTTATCTTCTGCTGGGAAATATCATAATGCTCGGCTTCCGCATAAACAACGGTTTCCTCACACCTGCCGTGGGCTATGCCTTTCTGTATGGCATTGTTGCCGTTGCTATCGGCACCTGGATTGGCAGCAAGGTGTTTCGCCGCATGTCCACCGATGTGGTCAAGAAGGTGTCGTATGCCTACATTGCCGTGAGCGGTATTCTGTCGCTCTTGATGGCATAACCAGTCCACAGGTCTTTATCCATTATTGTCAAGTCCCCAAGCCATAACCGACAATACACCCTTCAAAAAGCCCCCGACAAACAACAACAAAAAATCAAACTTTATTCAAATACGAACCAAACATTATTCAAATATTGTTCAATAAAAGTTCAATAATTGTTCAATAAAAATTCAATGATTGTTCAACCTAAGTTCAATGATTGTTCAACCTAAGTTCAATGATTGTTCAATAAAAATTCAATGATGCATCTGTCTATAACCAATAATGACCCACGGCATTGTCGTTATCAATGCTGTGAGCCATTATCATATTATGTATAAGGAATTACATCAGTTTTATACCAGCCTTTGCCTTTATGGTGTCGCTGACTGCCGGGCCATTGTTCTCCCAGTTGTTGCAGGGACCGTTGGCATTTTTCAGATATTTTTCCGTCGGTGTCCAGTTGTTACGCACGGTGATGCACGACGAGCCCTCATCCGTATAGAGATAGAACCAATGGTTCGGGTCGTGCGCATAGCCCGGAGAATATATGTCGCGCACCACGTTCTCCTCCACGAAGGAATGCGGTTGCGAACCGAGTGTATATATTCCGGCTGTGTCGTACATGTGCTTGGCGTAATGGTGTATCAGATTGCCTTTCACGAGATTGTTCGCCATCGAGCAAACCTGCTGGTTCCATCCCCAGCCCATGCTGATACCCGTGTATGACACCTCACTGATTTCGTTGTGCAGAATTCTGATGTCGCGCACGAAACCTGCGCCTATTCCCACGCATCCCCAGTCCTCGTTCGTGGCATCGGTCACAGTGTTGTTGTCAATGGTCAGCCCGGTGCAGATTATTCGGCTGTCCATCGGGTTGTACGGCAGATGCGCCTCATGGGTCTCCGGTCCGAAGCTTCCGGCAAGAATACCGTTGCCTCCCACATCGCGCACCGTACAGCGCGAGATGCTCCCACCCTTGGTATACTGGTGGAACTCGATGCCCGTGGAAGCACAGTGCTCTATGGTGCAGCTGCGGAAGTCCACGTTCTCCGCACAGTTCACGCTCACCGCGGCTGCCGGTCTGCCCACCCATCCCTGGTTGTCGAGCTTGTGGTCGCCGTTGGGTCGTGCCTGCTTCGGCCGCATCTTGTATGCCTCTATCATATACATACCTGCCTGGAGCGGTGCGTGTCCGCTTATGGAGGGGCGCATCCACGTGGCGTAGCTGAAGCCCACGCCCTCTATGCTCACGTTCCTCACCGGGTTGTCGGGCGTGCCCTCAACCCTCAGCAGCGTCTCCACCGCCGGCACCTCCACGTCGGCCTTCGCCATATCCTCGCCCTTGCGCGGCATATAATACACTTTCTGCTCCCTTGCGTCGAGATACCACTCGCCCGGAGCATCAAGCAGAGCCTTGTCGTTGGTCAGATAGAAAGCCGAATTATGTCCGTCGGCGGTCACCATCGGCGACGGCCAGGGGTGCATGAAATGTATGTGGCTCTCCGGCTGGTGGAAGCTGACGGCGGCGCTGTCGCCCTGAATCTTCACGCTCTTGATGCGCAGATTAGCCACACACCACATCTCGTGCAGCACCATCTCGGCGTGGCGTGCATTCTGTATTTTCTTCACTGCCGCCGCCGGCACATACAGTATCTCGTTCTTCTTGTCCACACTGCGTATGCGGTACATCTTCTCAAAGTCGTCCACGTCTCTCGCCCTGTCCGCCTTTCTGCCGTTCACCCACAGTTGGCGGAACTCCAGCGGTCTGCCGTTGAACTCCGGCACGTCTGCCACATACATCCTGCCCTGCTTTTTCCATCCCGTGATGCGCACACCGCCGCTCACCACGGCGTTGCCGTCGGCAATGATACGCGTGCCGTTGTCCTCGGGGCGCACCACCACGGTCTGGTTCAGCCGATACGTGCCCGGCAGCAGACGTATGCAGACGTCAGTGGCTCCGTTCGTCCTCCGCTCCTCGCGTGCCTGCTGCAGTGCCTTTTCTATGGCGTAGGGACCGGGGCTGACGGTGATGTCGGTGGCAAACGACGGCGCCACCGACATCGCTGCCAGACATGCCTGCAATATTCTTCTACTTATATTCATAAGCCTGTGATTCTCTTTTTCCTGATTTGAAGTCTATTCCTCTTTTCTCTTTTCCGTCTTCCTGTGATATATAAGCTTCCCTGTTTCAGAGTGTCGGAATCCACACCGTCATCTCGCTCTTTCCGCGGTTTCCCCAGGCGTAATACGGTATGAGGCGCACCTTCACGGTATGTTTCTCTGTCGAAGCCTCGCGGTAGAGCTGTCCCTTCCACGATTTCTCGACGCGGCACTGCACCTCTGCCTCGAGAGCCTTGATGCGGCTGCCGTCGATGGTCATATCCACGGGCGTGAACTTCGTGTCGAGCGGAATGGCAATATCGTCGATAGACACACCGCCGAGGTCGTTGCTCTCCAGACAGTACACGATAGGGCCGCGCTGCACAGCTATCTGTCCGCGGTTCTCTTCCACAAGCGGATTCGCCTCAACGAGCCGCGTGCGCATCGGCATGCTGATTGCCACCACGTCGCCCTTCTTCCATGTGCGGTTCAGTGCGGCGTATGTGCCTGCCTTTGCCTCCACGCCTGTTGCCTCACCGTTCACGGTCAGCGTTGCTCCCTCGGTACACCATTCCGGCACTCTCAGCCTCATCTCGAACTGCTTCTTGCCCTTCAGTCTGTCGATGCTGATGCTCACGTTGCCGTCCCACGGATAGTCGGTCTTCTGCGTCAGTGCCACCTCGCCTATGCCATCCACTGTCGTGCGCAGCGTGTTGTCGCCGTAGAGGTTCACGTATATAGCGTTCTTGCCCACGGAGTAGGCATAGTCCTGCACCTCGCACAGTGTGCGCAGCGTGTTCGGCGGACAGCAGAAGCAGCTGATGTATTCGGTGCGCTCCTTTGGCCAGCGTAGCGTGTAGGGCAGGTCTTTCGACATCCGCATCGGGTTGGTGTAGAAATATTTCTTTCCGTCGAGACTGATGCCCGAGAGTATGCTGTTGTAGATGCAGTTCTCCACCACGTCGGTGTATTTTGCCTCGCCCGTGGCTGCGAACATTCGCCAGTTGAAGAACAGGTTTCCTATGTTTGCGCATGTCTCGTTGTGGGCTGTGGAGTGCGGCAGCTGGTATGGGCGTCCGTAGCTCTGGTGCACCTTCTGCACGTTGTCGGGCTTATAGTCGGTGCCGTCGGGCGAAGTGCCGTCGTAGAGTGCTCCGCAAGCTCCCGTGATATACATCTTCCGCGTCACGATGTCCTCCCATATCGACTCCAGATTCTTCATCAGCTGCTCTTCGCCGCTCTCCAGATAGAGGTCGGCCACTCCGGCATACAGATAGTTTGCACGCACAGAATGCCCCATCGCCTTATACTGCTGGCGGAAGGGCACACGGTCCTGGTTGTCGTCGGTACCGTTCTCCACCTTGCCCCGAATGTCGATGAGCTTCTGCGCGAGTTCCAGATATTTCGGGTTTCCCGTCTCGCGATACATCTCTGCCACTGCCATATAGTGCGACGGACAGATGGCATTACGTGCCAGTTCGTCCGATGCCCGCTTGTAGAAATCGTAGAGGAAGTCGGTGGCCTTCACCGCACAGTCGAAGAGTGTGGTCTTGCCCGTGGCGCGCTTGTGCATGATGCCTGCCGTGATGAGGTGCCCCAGGTTGTAGGTCTCGAAGTTCAGTCTGTTGCCGAAGGCTCCGTCCTTGCCCGTGCCCACCTTTGTGCCTATGGTCTCGTTCTCCTTTGCCTCTTCCTTGGCAGTCTGCTGCCTGTTCATCTCGGCTATGATCACGGGGGTGTGCAGGTATCCGTCCGGGCGCTGCGACTTCTGTATGAGTTCCACGAATCGGTCCATAATTCTGCCCACCTCGGGGTCTTTGTTCACGGCATACACCGCCGTCAGCGCCTCAAGCCATTTATACATGTCGCCATCGTGGAATGGCGGTCCGTGGCGTTTGCCCTTCTTCTCGCCTGCGGCGATGAGGAAGTTGTTCCATCCGTGGCCCTTGTCTGATTTCCAGGTCTCCCACATGCTCTGCACCGATGTTCCGCTGAACACTCCGAAGCGTTCGCCCCAGAATCCTCCGGTCCACTTCACGGCGTCGACGGGTGTCGACGCCACCACGGCATATTTGCTCTTCCGCGTGTCGGTGATGCCGTTCTTCTGCGCCATTGTCTGGCTGCATGCCGCGAGCATTGCCATTGTTGAGAATATCAATGTCTTCTTCATTATCTTCTGATTTGTTTTGTTTCTTTTTATATTGTTCCTCCTTTAGCCTTGATTCGCTTGTACCATTCCTCGCGCTCCTTCACCAGGTCGTAGCCGCGTTTCGACAGCCAGTTGTTTATCCTTCCCTTGTATTTGCCGAAGGTCTCGTGTTTCTTCTTCGAGCTTTCCGCGTCGATGGCATATTCCCTGCCCTCCTTGAGCCAGGCCAGGATCTGCGCCTTCTCCTCTTCGGTCAGCGTAGGAATCATGTCGCACTGCGCGGTGTAGGTCACGTTCACCACGTTGTACGTCAGCACGTCCTTCACCGTTTCCACCTCCCCGTCGGTGAGATAAAGCCCGAGGTCGGCGATGAATCCGAAATGGCTCTTGTAGAGCTTCTGGTCTTTCTGCATCTCTGCATACTCCATCTTCTGCTTCTTGCTGTCGCCCTGCATTGTCTTTGCCACAGCCTTTATGCTGTCGCGCTCCGAATAGATGTCGTTGAGCCTGAAATAGCGGTTCGCCACGATGTTCTGTACCTGGTTTCCCTTTTCTGTGCCGGTGATGCCCAGCGCGTCGGTCACCTTGCGCGAGCGCTGCATTATAGTTTCCACATACTTCGGGTCGCGCCCCTTGGTGTCCGGTTCCACAGCCCTTGCCGCCATTGTACCCATTGCGAGCAGGACGGCTGCCATTACTAATAATTTCTTCATTATTCCTGTTCAAATATTTCTTTCAGATATTTCACGTTCTCTCCATAGTTTGCCTTCACGTTGCGCACCTGCTTCACGTCGCGGCTGCGCTCCACGAACAGCCATCCCGTCCATCCCGTCTTGTCGAGCAGCCGCTTCACTGCGGGCATATCCACCGCCTTGTCGTGGCGCAGCCACACGCCGTCGGTGTTGCTCGCGTGTATGGCGCAGATGTTCTCAGCCCCCAGTTTTTTCATGTCGCGCACGATATCGCGGCGGTTCTCCACGGCAGTCTGCAGCTTGTAGAATATCTTTATCCCCTTGGAGCCTATCTCACGCAGCAGCCGTCGGTTGCCCTTGGCGTCGAGCGGCGTGTCGATGCCGATCACCTTTCCGCGCCTGTGCGCCATGTCGCCGGCTATACGCAGGCGGCGCACCACTTCGGCTCTGAGCGGCAGCGAGTCTGTCCAGTTGTTTCCGCAGCCCCCGAGCGGCAGGAAAGCCACCGTAGCCTGCATCAGGTCCATCGTGTTCAGACAGTCTTCCACAAGCCACTGCCAACTCTTCTTTGCGGCGAAGCTCTGCCCATAGAAGCCCGACATCGCCACGGCTCCCACCTTCATACCGAGGCTGTCGGCCGTGTGGCGGAAGAGGCGTGCCGCTTCCGGGTCGCGCATCTTGTTGTCGAAAGAGTCGCGCCTGCCCAGTCCGCCCATGTCCATCTCCAGTCCGTCGCATCCCAATTCCTTGGCAAGCTTGAATTCACCGAGCTTCTGGCGTTTCAGCACCATCCAGTCGCACACTCCCACCTGGTAGCGTTTCTGTGCCCAGGCGCCGTCGGGGAGCATCATCCCCCCGAGCAAAACTGATAATAATATAATATTCCGAAATTTCATCATAGATATAATAAGGACGCGCGAGGCCACTGTTTGTAACTAAACATGCCGTTTACGACCCGCAAACGGCATAGTAACGGTTCGCAAACGCCCCATTTACGACCCGCAAACGGCATAGTACGGGTTGCCGCCTACAGATGCACGGTGCGCCTGTTGCCCAGTTCCTCCAGCATCCGCGCCTTGTCGGCATCGAGCGTGCCGCGCTTCAGACATCTCATGTTGTACTTCCACCAGTTCAGCAGACGGCGGTTCTCCACAATGCGCTTGTCGGGCAACTGATGATGCTCGTCGATATAGCTGCTCAGCTCGCGATAGTTGCTGAGCCATTTCTGTTTCATTTTTTCAGACATAATACATAGGTATAAAAACGTTAGCAATGTTGCAAATATAAAAAGAATATGCGGAAAAGGAAACAGAATTATGATTTTTTGGAAATCCGGGTAGTCTTTTCGGTAGAAATGGTATTGGCGCTTAGAAGAATTATCAATACCTTTGCAAGAGAAAAACAATAGACAATAAAAACAAAAGCATTATGCAGACAATAAAAGACAAACAGTTTGGCGGCGAGCGTCCGCTTTTCGGAACTCACGATTTACACATAGACAATGTACTGATTACCGAAGGAGAGTCAGCAATAAAGGAATGTCGTAATATAAAGGCCACGAACTGCCGTTTCGAGGGTAACTATCCTTTCTGGCATGTTCATGGGTTTGAAATAGAAAACTGCTACT
>OQVS01001702.1_pt1 | contig 14715 bp, 10 predicted proteins | sample 1691601 | NCBI WGS metagenome assembly OQVS01 (sample SAMN03418268, study PRJEB22391) | human gut metagenome | biome: human-gut; feature: organic feature; material: feces | host: Homo sapiens | place: Tanzania | collected 2013-01
TGAAAAAACATGATTTCGGCAAGCCGCTGTGCCGATTGATAATGGCAGTGGCAATAATGATGCTTTCGCTTCAAGCGATGGCATACGACTTTTCCTATACTCATCAAGGGAAAACACTCTACTACAACAGGACTTCCGGCAATACGGTTAAAGTAACGTATTATGCTGATGATTATTTTGGAAACGATTACGTGAGTGGTGATGTTGCCATACCGTCAACCGTAACTTACAACGGTACAACGTATAGCGTTACTTCCATCGGAGAGCAGGCGTTTGGGAATTGCTGGGGTTTGACTTCGGTAACCATTGGGAACAGCGTTACTTCCATCGGAGAGAGAGCGTTTAGAAATTGCAGCGGTTTGACTTCGGTTACTATTGGCAACAGCGTTACTTACATCGGAGGGGGTGCGTTTGATGGTTGCAGCGGCTTGACTTCGGTTACCATTCCGAACAGCGTTACTTCCATCGGAGAGAGAGCGTTTAGAAATTGCAGCGGTTTGACTTCGGTTACTATTGGCAACAGCGTTACTTACATCGGAGGGGGTGCGTTTGATGGTTGCAGCGGCTTGACTTCGGTTACCATTCCGAACAGCGTTACTTACATCGGAGGGGGTGCGTTTGATGGTTGCAGCGGCTTGACCTCGGTAACCATACCGAACAGCGTTACTTCCATAGGAAATTTGGCGTTTCGGGGTTGCAGCGGCTTGACTTCGGTAACCATTCCGAACAGCGTTACATCCATCGGAGGGGATGCGTTTTCCGGTTGCAGCGGCTTGACTTCGGTTACTATTCCGAACAGCGTTACTTATATCGGATGGAAAGCGTTTTCCGGTTGCAGCGGCTTGACTTCGGTAACCATACCGAACAGTGTTACTTCCATAGAATGGAGTGCGTTTTCCGGTTGCAGCGGCTTGACAACACTGAATTTCAATGCTATCAACTGTCAGAATTTCGATTATGCTTATGCTCCTTTTAGAGGTACATCTCTAACCACAGTCAATATAGGAGACAGTGTACAACGAATACCTGCAAACTTTGTCAGAGATTGTAGCGGTTTGACCTCGGTAAACATTGGAACCGGCGTTACTTCCATCGGAGAGAGTGCGTTTAGCGGTTGCAGCGGTTTGCCTTCGGTAACCATTCCGAACAGCGTTACATCCATCGGAGATACTGCGTTTAGAGGTTGCAGCGGTTTGACTTCGGTTACCATTGGCAATAGTCTTACTTCTATTGGTTATAGAGCATTTTACGAATGTCTTAACTTATCCTCGCTTATATCTTCGGCTACTGTTCCTCCTACTATCGGCAATGAGGCATTTCCTTATCCGAATATATGCACGGTAACAGTACCTTGCGGCAGCTTGGCAGCCTATACTGCTTCAACATGCTATTGGGGTGTGTACTTCCCTCAACGTATTACAGCGGGTTTCCCTTTTGAACTTAATGCTTCGGCAAATGATTCAACTTTGGGTACAGTTGTTATAACTACAGGAGAGAGTTGTGCCGAAGGAGTTTTGACAGCCATACCGGAATTGTGTTATCGTTTTGTCGCATGGAACGATGGCAATACTACTAATCCTCGTACCATCACTTTAACGCAGGATACGACATTGACGGCGAACTTTGAAAGAGCTGTTTATACACAAGAGATACACCATGCAATCTGCGAGGGTAGTGTTTACACCGAGAACGGTTTCAACGTCAGCGAGGCTGGAACATATACGCAAAACTTGCAAACCATCGACGGTTGCGACAGCGTTGTAACATTGACTTTGTCCGTCAACCCTGTGGAAAGTACGACTTTGTCGGCAGCGATTTGCGAGGGAACGAGTTACACGGAGAACGGTTTCAACGTCAGCGAGGCAGGTACTTATACGCAGAACTTGCAAACCATCGACGGTTGCGACAGCATCGTAACATTGACTTTGACAGTAAACCCTGTGGAAAGTATGACTTTGTCGGCAGCGATTTGCGAGGGAACGAGTTACACGGAGAATGGCTTCAACGTCAGCGAGGCAGGTACTTATACGCAGAACTTGCAAACCATCAACGGTTGCGACAGTATCGTTACACTGAACTTGACCATCAACCCTACGTACAACATCACTATAGACGCAAGCATAAACGAGGGCGAGACGTATGAGGAGAACGGTTTCAGCGAAAGCGAAGCGGGAACATACGTTCATACACTTCAAAGCGAGTTCGGTTGCGACAGCGTGATAACGCTCAACCTGACAGTGAACTCGTCATTGAACGATGTCGTTGCGAACGCAGTCGAAGTTTCGTTGTATCCTAATCCTGCGAGGGCTTATACAATGTTGAAAGTCGAGGACTTGAAAGAGCAAACGATTGTGTATTTGTTCGACATTCAAGGACGCAAACTCAAAGAGTATGTCTTGAATGCAGCTCAACAGACTTTGCGAATAGACCTCGGCGACCTGCCGAAGGGTGTTTATACCATAATGGTCGGCAACGTAACGAAGAAGTTGATTGTGGAGTAAGTTCGTAGAAAGTTCCAAATATCACAATGCAAAGAAGCCGCAGGCATTATTGTCTGCGGCTTCTTTGTTTGCATAGCAATAACCATAAAAGGCCATAAAACAAAAGAGGGAAGCACCATTACGATGCTTCCCTCTTAGGTAGCGGGGGCAGGACTCGAACCTACGACCTCCGGGTTATGAGCCCGACGAGCTACCTCTGCTCTACCCCGCACTCTTTCTTTTTGCTTTGCAAAGATACTACTATTTTCCGAATCTGCAAACTTTTCTTTCGATTTTTTGCTATTGCCGTAAGAATGAAGCCATTTCTTCTTGCAATTCTTTGGCTTTTCGAGCTGCAGTCTCTGCAAAACTCTCTTCTTTGTCGGCAAATATGATTCCTCTGGACGAATTTACCAATAAACCGCAGTCTTTCGTCAATCCGTATTTGCAGACCTGCGATAGGGAACCGCCCTGAGCCCCTACGCCGGGAACCAAAAGAAAATGTTCCGGTGCCAATTCCCTTATTCTTCCGAACATTTCGGCTTGTGTCGCTCCGCAAACGAACATAAGATTATCTTTCGTAGCCCATTGTTGCGACTTTATCAAGACACGTTCAAAGAGTTTCAAATCCTCTTTGTCCGTTATGAACTGAAAATCCTCTGCTCCCTTATTCGATGTCAGTGCAAGCAAAATCACCCACTTGTTTTCGTAAACAGTGAATGGTTTTACGGAGTCTTCTCCCATATAAGGAGCTATTGTCATGGAATCGAAGCCGAAATCGCTTTCGGGAGATAGGAATGCCTTTGCATATTGCTGCGATGTGTTTCCTATGTCTCCTCGTTTTGCGTCGGCTATGGTGAAACATTCTTTGTCGAAACGGCGAAGGTAATCCATCGTTTTCTTCAAACTGATCAAGCCCTTTATGCCTTGCGATTCATAGAACGCCAAATTAGGCTTGTATGCCACCGTATATGGCAGGGTGGAGTCTATTATCGCTTTGTTGAATTCGAATACAGGGTCTTCTTTGTCTGCCAAGCATTCCGGCAACTTGCTTATATCGCTATCCAATCCTACGCAAAGGAAACTTTTCTTGCGTTTTATCAATTCAATAAGTTCCTGTCTGTTCATGATTTCGGTCTTTTGTAACGGTTTGCAAAGGTAGCAAAATATTCAAAGCCTGTTATGCGTTCACAGAGAAAAAGTCCGAGATATGAAAAGCATGAATAAGGAAGACAAAACGGCAAAAGCGAAGCAACTGCATTCGCAGGGATTCAATTGTTCGCAATCCGTGGTGATGACTTTTGCGGAAGATTTAGGCTTAAAGTCCGAATTGGCAGAACGAATGTCTGCAGCTTTGGGTGGAGGTGTTGCAAAAATGGGTGAGATATGCGGTTGTGTCAGTGCAATGGCTGTTTTGAGCGGATTCGTAAAAGAGAACCAAACCATAGAAGGTAAGGTCGATAAGATGAAAGCCATGGCATGGACAAAAGATTTGGCAGAGAAATTCCGCAACGAATGCGGCGATATTGTATGCAGACAGTTGAAAGCACCGGAGGCAATCACCGGAAGAACTCCCAAGCCTTGTAGGGAATTGGTAGGTATTGCTGCAAGATTGATAGCCGAAAAACTGAATGCGGAAGAGTAATACAATATAATCGATTATGATTTTGTAGAGCTTTTATTTGTATTCAAGGCATTGTCATGTCGTGTCGGTTCGATTATTTCTTGTAATAACCGCTCTTTTCTATTTCTTCCCTCACACAATCAGGCAGTAAATATCTCACGGACTTGCCTTCCCTGATGTTTTTCCTGATCATGGAAGAAGAAATATCCATTTGCGGAGCATCGATCATGCTCACGTTTTCATGTTCCAGAAATTCGGAATAACCGCAGTTCGGTCGCGGATATACCAATACCTTATAATATTGCAGTATCACCTGATGGTTCTTCCATTTGCCGAAAGTCTCTATGTTATCCTGCCCCATTATGATGGTAAATTCCCTGTTGGGATATTTCTCGCCAAGATACGCCAGAGTGTTCACCGTATATGAAGGAGCCGGCAGGTAAAATTCGATATCGCAAGCTCCGAGCAAAGGATTATCCTCTATTGCCATTTGCACCAATGCAAACCTTTTTCTATCGTCGAGCAAACTCTTACGTTCCTTCAAAGGGTTTTGTTTGCTGACGACGAACCACACCTGTTCCAAATCCGAATTTTGGGCTATGTGATTGGCAAGAATCAAATGCCCGTGATGAATCGGATTGAAACTACCGAAGTATAATCCTGTTTTTTTCTTTTCCTGTTTGAGTTGCATACCGAAAAATCTCTTCTTAATCCCATGATGTGGCAAAGATACCCGTAAAGCATGCCGCAAGACTGCTTTTTCAAACGCCGTTTCACTGCGACATGAAAATATTTCTTAGCTTTGCACACTTGAAACAAAGAAGACATGAAGAGAACGGCATTTTTGGCATTTTTATTTCTTGCAAGCGGTTTGTTCGCTCAAAACATCACCATCAACGGAACAGGCAAAAACATCAACGGTCAACATATTCGTTTATTCGTATCGGAGGATAATTTTTCCGGATTGGAAGTACAGAAAGGCGATGTACGATTGTCGGACAATGAAAACGAATTTCAATTTGCTTTCACGGCAGACGGGGCGAACATAGTAACATTAAAGATAAATGCTTTCGAATACAGCTTCATCGCCAGACCCGGAAACATATACAATCTCGGCATAGACTCCATAAATTACGCCATTGCGGATTCCGTAAACGTGCTTCTCCACAAATACATCATGCCTATACGCATAACCAACCTTGCAGAAAACGATATAAACGTCAAGATGTCGGAGTTCGATGGTAAGATGGAAGACTTCATCGCCTTGCATGGCAGGGAATTATTGGTGAATAAGGATTCTCTTGCGGTGAAAGGTCTCTATGATTTGGCGAACGGATTTTTGAAAAACGAAGATTCGACATCTTATTTCGCCATATATGTAAAATATGAGTTGGGGAAATTGGAATACGTTCTAAGGTTGAAAGGAAGGAAGAAGCAACGCCTCGAATTGTTCGGGGATAAGCCGATACAATATTACAATCTTGGTTACACCGACTGCTTCAATCATATCTTCGGACACTATTTTTCTCATGGTAACAAGTACATTTCCCAAGACGAATTGGAGTTCTGGCTCTCGAACAACAACTATGACGACCTCACGGACGCACTCGGCAAAGATGAAGTCTTGAAGAACGAAGTCTTTCGGGAACTTGTGCTGATTAAAGGCATGAAAGATGCTTTCTCGGACGGGCTTTACGATGGTCAGGACATAATAAAAATGTTGGAAAAGGTCGCTTCACGAACCAAGTTCGAGGAACACAGGAAAATTGCACTCAACACAGTGGAATACCTTGTGAGAACGTCCCGCAAAGGTTTGCAATCAAAAGATTTCGCCTTGACAAACCTGAACGGAGAGAAACAAAGCCTGCAACAGTACCTCGGAAAGCCGCTCGTATTGAACTTCGTGAAACTCGATGATGTTACTTCAAAGAGAGAATTGGAGGTCGTGAATTTCATGTACGACGGAATCAAGGACGAATGCGAGGTTCTGACGATATGTTGCGACAAAAACCTCGATGCAATGTACAACTTCCTTCAAAACAATAAGACAGGTAACAAATACAAATGGAAATTCGCCTACTTCGATGCCAATTACGATTTGTTGGAATATTATCAGGTGAAGGCCTTTCCCATCTTCATTCTTATATCTCCCGACGGAAAAGTTGAAGAAAACCCGATGAAAGAACCGAGTGAGGGAAGCCTTATGAGGTTTATGCCGAAGGAAAAGCAAAAATAAGATTTGGTATTGCACCAACCCGACAAAACAAATATATCTTCCCTGACAAGCACATAATTACGCCTCTTTTCATACATATATCGGCTTATTCGCAAAATAGAACAAATCAGGCTGTCGCCGAATCGCCGTTTCAGCAAAATGAAACGGCGAAAGAAAAAAAATCGAAACGCCGCTCTACGAGAATAGAACGGCGTTTGGTTGTGAGTGAAACACAACATATTCTTACTTAACAATCAATTTCTTGTTTGCGACGCCTGCATTGGTTTTGATTTTGAAGATATACGTTCCGGGCGGATATGCGGATAAATCCATATATCGCTCGTACGCATTCACTTTTTCCTCGAATATCTTTCTGCCATTCATATCGAACACCTCCAACAACTCGATTTTGTAACGGCTTATCACTTTGCAGAAATCGGAAGCCGGATTCGGGATTATGTTGCAGTGTTGCGACACATCGACCTTTGCCAACGATGAATTATTCTTAGGCACGAGAATGATTGGATAGAATCCTATCTGTTTCTTGTAGTAGAACTTATATACCGAATCAGTCTCGAAACTCACCCAATCTGCCGAATCATACATTCTGTACAAAGGGGGCAGATACTCATAGCAACCTTTGTCCTCGTATTTGCAGGCACCCCTTTTCTGCGAGGGGTCTCCGCCGATGAAAGACATGGTGTGATCGAACTGATAAGGTTTGTTTCCCCAACCGCCATCGTAAGTAGTATGATTCTTATCGTAAGCCAATGAGAATCGATTGAGCGAATGTCCGTTTCGGAAGAAATAATACTCCAAAGGAGAAGCTGTTTCGGTATGATAATGATACATTACATAAAGAATGGGAGCATAATCCAACAGATTACCGTTGCCATCATAGATAACGAAGTACGGTATCCTCGACATAGGAGGACGATCGCCGAAAATCTTTGCTGCCACTCCTATGATAATGGCGTTGGTATCCAAATCCGGAAGATAATACGGTTGAGCGAAAGACCTTATGCCCTGCAGACTTTGGTGTCCTACAACCTTCGCGTCATGATACACATTCGGAATAGTATCTATATGGCACATCGTTCTCAAATCTAATAATCTCTCAAAGTCATGATAAGACGGCCAAAAGGTTGAATCATCTCTGTTGTCGTAATATTGGCTTTGTGCTATCGAATCAAAGAACATCGGACACTCCAATATGGTGGACGGGAAGTAAATCACCGTGTCGTATTCCTGTTGTTCATCTAAATCCTGTGCCGATGAACATATTCCTAACATCATGCAAATGATGAGTATTGCTGTTTTCTTCATTTTTTTATTCGTTTTGGTTGATTACTTTATTTCTTGCGGCGGTTCGTAAATCATATTCTCTTTCTTGTTTGTGCAGACATTGTTTATTTCTCCTTCCTCTCTTAGCAGGGGTGCAAAACTCTGCATATCCGCATTCGCAGGCAGGTCTCTCACTTTTACCCGCATGTTTATGCCTGTTCCTGTCATGTAGATAAATCTGCAATGTACCATCATGGAGTCATTGGAAAACGTCGGTTCGTAGTCCTGAATAATCCTCCGTTCGGTGATGGTGTTGCAGGCATTGCCGGAGAAGAAGCCGAACGTCTTCTTTTCGGTAAGGGTCAAGTCGTCAATGCTGCCGACGATTGTGAGATAGTCTTTATTGTGCTTCGAAATGGAAGAAGTAAAGCTGTATCCGGTTCTTCCGAAAGCACTTGCCGGCAAGTCCAAAACCTTAGCATTGTAAGGCATAAGAGTGTTGGTATTCATACTCATGTACCAGATGGTGGGATAATAGTATCCTTTTTCTCCGTCTTCCTTCAATACAAGGAGGACATTCTGCTCCTTGATGTATTCCATATCCCATACGCGTGGTTTATTCGGGCAACCGGCATCCATATAGTGAGCAATGCTTGCATGATATGGGTTTGTGTCGAGATTTATCTTATAAAGAGCATTACCGTTGCTGTTGTTACTGTTTGCTGTATAGCAAAGGGTTATGTTATTGCCTCCGACACATGTTACTTTCAGCAAATCATATACATCGGCTGCCGAAAAAGTGGAGCCTGTCATCAAATTGCTGATATGATTTGCAAAGTTGTTCTTATCTATGCGGTAAATGAGGAATTTGTTCTTCGGTGGACAGTGCGTATCCTCCTTATAATAGGAGACGACAAGGCAGATATAATCCTTTGTCATGCACATATCGCGAGCGATTTCAAATCCTCGTCTGTGGTTAAGTCTCCAAATATCGTATCTGTGGCTTGTGCCGGTTGCTTCTCTCTTTATCCTGAGAGCGGCAAAGCAATCCCAATGCCATAAGGTGTCGTTTCGCCAACCCATTCCCAAATCGTCGTACATACTGTTCGGGGATACGGTATTGCCTTCTCCTTCCACCATTCTGTATGGGTAATTGAGGTCGGGTGGGGGCAATATAGGACCGTTTATGGTGCTGTCGAACTCATGTAGCGGTTCTGGAACATACTTCACTTCTGCATAATACTGCGAAGCCATTGCGGCTACGATGCTTTCGTTTGTCGAATCATTATAGGCTATGACTCTTTGAACATTGGTAAGCGAAGGTATGTCCGTATAGGTGCATTGAACTTGCGGAGTAAAGAACAAATCGGGTACGGAGATGTAGCCAATGAAGCCTTTGCTCAAAGTGTCGCCGGAGACATAATGGCGTCCGCCGAAATAGATGGTGTCTCTCAGCAGGTCGAAGTCGTTTATCAAGTACTCCGTAGGCATATCGGCATACTTCATCATTTGTTGCCCTTTGTCGATCAGGACAAAGCGGCAACCGCCTGTGTTCAAACGGGTCAGAATGACCGATTGTTTGGAATTGTTACGCACTACTTTCTGACCATACTCCGAATTGGTGGCATCGGAGTGCGGTGTGCTTAGAAAATAATTGTTGTTCTCCGCACCGGCTGAGGACAACACTTGCGACAAGCCCTTGTCGGGCATCAGCAGAGCGGAAGCAATAAATGCAACTGCCGACAACTGCCGAAGAAAATGTGGTTTTCTACTCATAATACTTCATTTTAAGGTTAAAAAATAAGCCGTCTTGCATAAGGGACAACCGTTTGATACAAAAAGTAAACAAAGAGACGGAAATATTTTTCATCATCAATGCTTTGTTGTCTCGTTATCAGTAAATTAAATTTTAATCGAGAAGACACGAAATACCATACCGACAATACGAAATGCCTCTTTCCGCAATTCGTACGCCGTCAAACACTTACCGAATCGCCGTTCTGTTTTTTTGCAGAACGGCGAGTTATTCCTTGCCAATCGTCGAGAGATTGCATGCAATGCCTTTGTGCTGAAAATTTTCGTACCTTTGCGAACTGAAAACAAGACGGAATTATGTTGGAGAAATTGGAGGCGATAAACGAGAAGTTCATCGAAATAGAACGGCAAATGAATGACCCCGAGGTGATGAACGATATGAAGCATTATGTAAAGTTGAGCAAGGATTATAAGGACTTGCAACCCGTAATAAATGCTTATAAGGAGTACAAGAATGTTTTGAAGAACATAGAGAATGCCAAGGAGGTGTTGAATACCGAGAAGGACGAAGATTTCAGAGAGCTTGCGAAACAGGAGTTGGCAGAGTTGAATCCGAAGAAAGAGAAGATGGAAGAGGATATTCGTCTTATGCTTATTCCGTCCGACCCTCAGGACGGCAAGAATGCGGTTTTTGAAATCCGTGCCGGTACGGGAGGAGATGAAGCAAGCATTTTTGCCGGCGACCTTTACAGAATGTACACCAAGTTTTTCGAGAAGAAGGGATGGAAAGCCGAGATTGTCGATTATACGGAAGGCACAGTCGGCGGTTATAAGGAGATTGTGATGAATGTATCGGGAGAAGGTGTTTACGGACAGATGAAATATGAATCCGGAGTGCATAGAGTGCAACGCGTTCCGCAGACAGAAACACAGGGAAGAGTGCATACATCGGCTGCTTCGGTCGTTGTATTGCCGGAGGCGGAGGAATTCGATGTGGATTTGAAGATGAGCGACATCAGAAAAGATACCTTTTGTTCTTCGGGACCGGGCGGTCAATCCGTAAACACGACCTATTCTGCCATTCGTCTGACACACATTCCCACAGGTATAGTTGTTTCATGTCAGGATCAGAAGTCGCAAATAAAGAACTTCGATAAAGCGTTGACGGTTTTGAGGACACGGCTGTTCGAGTTGGAATACAATAAATATTTGAATGAAATAGCTTCCAAAAGAAAGACAATGGTTTCGACGGGAGACCGTTCCGCAAAGATACGAACCTACAATTATCCGCAATCGAGGGTTACCGACCATAGAATAAACTGGTCCATGCATAATCTTCCTGTCTTTATGGACGGTGAAATACAAGAACTCTTGGACGCATTGCAACTTGCAGAGAATGCGGAGAGGTTGAAAGAAGCCGTAAGTTGAAAAAACTATTGCAAGATTTGACTTGCAACAACAAATAACGGAACTTGCAAAATAACAAGCGTGAACCCTGCGTTTTTACGCTTGTTATTTGTATATAATATCGTTGTGATGAAGAGAGTTTCTTTTGTTCTTTTGATTTTCTTTTGTCTGTCTTTTGCAGCCAAATCGCAATATACCGCATCTTCGCTCGGACAATGGAGGGATCATTTGTCGTATTATCGTACTCATGCGGTGTTTTCCACAGGCAATTCCGTTTTGGTCGCTGCCGAATCGTCCTTGTTTTACCTCAATAAGTACACAAAGGAAACGGAACGTTTCTCAAAGGTGAACGGGTTGTCCGATGCAGGAGTGGGCGTTACGGGATACGACCCGCAGACCAAGGCTACGGTTATCACGTATGACAATTCAAATATCGACATTCTGCAAAACGGAAAAGTGTATAATATCTCCGACATAAAAGTCCGCAGCATAGAGGGAAGCAAATCCATAAACAGCATATACTTCCATAATTCCAAGGCATACCTTGCCTGCGGCTTCGGGATAGTCGTGCTGGATTTGGACAGAAAAGAGATATATGACACTTATTATGTAGGTAAAAACAATGCCAAGATAGCGGTTAATAATATCGTGATAAACGATACCGCCATATTTGCGGGAACGGTGGAGGGCTTGCTCTATGCTCCGAAGAACAGTCCCGCTTTGGGAGCAAGCGAAACATGGAAGAAGTTCCAAAGCATAGGCAATACGGGAAAGGCTGATTACAACATAAATTTCCTGCTTCAACCGAACAAAAGGCAACTTCTCGTGGGCGTTGCAATGGAAAACTCCACCAACAGCACGGTATATCTTTTCGATGGTCGGAATTGGACGACGGCTTTCGATGACGAGTACATAGCAAATCTGCGATTGTGCGACACGACTCTTATACTTACGGCTTACAGAAGTGTAAACCTTTATTCCGTCAACGATATCGCTCATAAGAAGGAATATTTCCATATAAGCGACGAATGGAACCCGATTCATGATGTAACACTCGACATAAACGACATAACCATAGACGGGAATGACCTGTGGTTGGCTCATGATTATCGCGGATTGCTGCATTATGCGAACTTCAAGCAGGGTTCGCAAACCGTGGAAGGGTATTTCCCGAATGGTCCGTTGAGTAATGACATCTTTTCTTTGACTGTTTCCGATGAAGGAAAGGTTTATGCCGCACCGGGAGGCAGGACAATACAGAATGCACCTCGCGGTCTTACGGGCAATGTTTGTTCTTTCGACGGCAGTTATTGGTGGGGGCTGGACAGGTCTCCTGCTCTCGACACGATAAAAGACATCTTGAACGTAACCATAGACCCACGCAATCCCAACCATATAATGGCATCATCATGGTGGAGTGGCGTAGTGGAAATATTGGATAACAAGGTAATCAACCTTTATACCGAGGCAAACACCGATGGCAAACTCGTGCCTCATCCTTATTGTTTCAGAATTGCACGAGTGGAATACGACGAATCGGGAAACCTGCTTATAGCAAATTCCATGGTTCAGAACGGCTTTTGCTACCTTACTTACAATAACGTATGGGGCAATTTCGATACCTATTCTTTCATAGGAATGGACGAAATACTCGGCATGACGTTGGATAAAACGGCTCATTACAAGCTCCTTTGGACATCGGGAAATAAGATTTTGGTATTGGATAACGATGGAAACAAAATCCTGCTCGACCCGAATAATGGTTCGAAAGACCTGACTACGAAAGTAAATTGCATAACGCAGGACATGGACGGAGAAATGTGGATAGGCACGGACAAGGGCATAAAGGTTGCGTACAATATCGCCGATGTGTTTGACAGCGATGACGGAGTGCATTCCAATACCGAGTGTCAGAACATAATCTATCAGGAAAACGGCATAGCACAATACCTTTTGAATTTCGAGAATATAACCTGTATAATGATTGATGGAGGAAACCGTAAATGGGTAGGCACCGAAAGAAACGGTATTTACGTCCTTTCATCTTCCGGAAACGAGCAAATACATCATTTCACGGCAGAGAACAGTCCCTTGATTTCCAACAGGGTTATCTGCATGGCTCAAAACGGAATAACAGGCGAAGTTTTCATAGGCACGGACAGGGGAATAGTTTCCTATAAGGCAGAATCCACCAAGGGAGCGGAAGAAGCAGGCAAGCTGACTGCTTATCCCAATCCTTTAAGACCGGAACATAGCGGAAAGATTGCCATCAAAGGATTCGTCGCAGACTCGGATGTCAGAATAGCAGATGTTTCGGGAAAGACTGTCGCTCACATCAAATCCATAGGAGGACAAGCCGTTTGGGACGGGAAAAACTTCAAAGGCGAAGATGTGGCAAGCGGGGTTTACCTTATCTTTTCCTCTGCCGAGGAAGGAGCCAAAACCGCAACCGGCAAGGTGCTTATAATACGCTGATTCATGATTTCAATAACCGAAGCACTTATCCTCAGCACCATACCCTATAATGATACAAGCCTGATAGTAAAAACCTACACAAAGGACTTCGGATTGCAAACCTACATATTGCGTTCTGCCCGTAAGGTCGGAGGAAGAGCGAAGGTGCAACACTTTCAGCCGTTAAGAATATTGCAATTAGAGATAAGTTCAATGCCGAAAGCAAAGTTGCACAACATCAAATCATCTTCTCTCATTGCAGGTTGCGAACAAACAAGCAGCCATATAGTCAAGACAAGCCTTGCAATCTTCATGGCGGAGGTGCTGAATTTATCTCTCAAAGAGAACACACCCAATGAGGATTTATTCTTTTTCCTGAAAGAACAAGTCATTTCCTTGGAAAAAGCCTCGGAAGCAAGTCTTCCGGAATTTCATCTGCACTTTCTGATAGACCTTTCAACCAAACTCGGTTTCAGACCATACGATAATTACAACGAAGGAACACCTTTTTTCGACCTTATTTCCGGCAAATTCACAATTTCCACGCAGGACAAAGATGTTCTTTCATTGCAATCCTCGCTTTCCTTTCACAATCTTCTTCTTGCAAACACAAAAACTCCACACCCGAAAAGCACCGCAACAAAACATGAACGCAGAGAATTAGCTGACAATCTCGCAAAGTTTTATTCCATACACATAACATCCGGAAAAATGATTCGTTCGCACGAAATCCTCGGCGTAGTGCTTTCATGAGCGTAGGCTCTTCGGAGAATCATTGTATATAAGGGCTGCAAAACTTAGTTCAACAACGGACTTATAACCTCTGTGAAGCGTTCGCTGCGTTTATGTTCCGTCTTTGCTAAGCATTAACGCCACTTCCTTTTGATGTGGTAACAATATGATGGCAGACAGTTGCTCAATGCCTATTTTTGGAGCCGCTTCCATGATTTCTTCATTGCCTTTACTTTCCAATTCTCTCCAACTCTTTCCAATGTTGAAAGAATTGGAAAGAATGCACAAGTGTTGAGAATCTTCCAACTTTGTAATCATCGTAAAGTTACGATAATTTCCGAAAGTCGATTGTGCTTTCGAGATAAAATGCAATGAACATCTTATTTTTGAACACCGGTTTAATGGCAAAAAGAGTAAAGAGTGTGTAGAGATATTTTTCAAATACGGGATAATACGGATTGAAAGAATAATCTATATATTTTACTCTTTCTACTCTTCTTACCCTCTATATGTTCTTTTCTCCCTTATCATTCTTTCCTTTTTCGGCACACAATTTCGCTTTTCACATTTTTTACCATTTGAGGATTTTTGCGGAGGAAGCGATTAACGATTTTCAAGTTCATTAACTTCATGGCTTGCGAATTTTCCGTCGAGAGTTTCTGCATGGAAATTTTCCGAGTATTTGAGGGTTTAGTAATAAGCTGTCTTGCAACTAATTGTAAATATATCGAAGACCGATCGGAAAAAGACGGCGTTTTTACGGT
>OQVS01001706.1_pt1 | contig 14704 bp, 6 predicted proteins | sample 1691601 | NCBI WGS metagenome assembly OQVS01 (sample SAMN03418268, study PRJEB22391) | human gut metagenome | biome: human-gut; feature: organic feature; material: feces | host: Homo sapiens | place: Tanzania | collected 2013-01
TTATGTTGCCGATTGTAACGAACAACAAAGATTCACAACCCGAAAGATTTGCAAGATTCTGACATTGCTGTGCCGTAATACCGTAAAGCTCCTGAGCTTTTGCAACATATTCGGGATTCATTGCCGCCATAACACCTGTCGGAATATAGAACATATTTGCAACGCAGTGTTCAAATCCGCAGACTACGAATGCACAAATCGGAAAAAATACGCCGAAAATCTTACCTATTGCCACTGTTTGACCTATGACAGTTGCGATTGCCGCGCCCTTTACTCCCAATGCAGGGAAACCAATAAGTCCAAAAATCAAGATTGGGTCAAGGATAATGTTGACGATTGCTCCCACCAATTGCATTATCATACAATCGACAGTCTTACCCGTCGCTTGCAACAATCTCTCATAGGTGATTTGGAAAAATACGCCCAGCGAGAATATACATACGACTTGGGTGTACTCTGTGCCCATTTGCACAACTTCCTCAATGACGTCCTTTTGGATAGCAAAATAATATTTTGCGCCAAATCCGCCCACAATCGCAATAAATATAAAGTTGGCAAGTGCAAGCACCAAGCTGTTGGACGCCAACTTGTTGGCTTTGTCGAATTCTCTCATGCCCAAAAATTTGGACAACAAAGCATTGACACCCACGCCAGTACCTACCGCAACGGCAATAATAATATTTTGGATAGGGAAAGCAAGCGAAACTGCCGCCAAAGCATTTTCGCTGATTTTGGCAACGAACATACTATCAACTATGTTGTACAAAGCTTGCACCAACATAGAAATTATGATAGGCAAAGCCATGGTAAACAACAATTTACCAATCGGCATAACCCCCATTTTGTTTTGTCTTAATGTTTCTCCTGTCTCTTGCATCCTAACCCCAATTTATACCGTTTGCCCAAGCAAACTCATTTTCTATTTTTTAACTATTTCTTTGACAATATCGTCGAGATAATTATTGAGATAATCTTCGATTGTGCCTGCGTCCATAGACTTGGCAAGCATTGTGTCGATTGGCAAACTGCCATGGCAAGGAATGTCATACTCTTTGCAAGCTTTATCAAGGTCAGACTGACCAAAAATATACAACTTCTCGCCACATTTTGGGCACTCATAATACGACATATTCTCGACAAGTGCGAGGATTGGAACGTTCATAAGTTGCGCCATTTTTACTGCTTTTGCCACAATAATTCCTACCAACTCTTGTGGTGTGGTAGCAATCACAATGCCATCTATTGGCAAAGATTGGAACACGGTAAGTGGCACGTCGCCAGTTCCTGGTGGCATATCCACGAACATATAGTCCACGTCGCCCCAAGCAACGTCCGTCCAAAATTGCTTGACAGTGTTGGAAATCATAGCGCCTCTCCACACAACAGGCTGGGTTGGATCGTCCAACAAGCAGTTGAGCGACATAATCTTGATACCCCTAGATGACTCCAAAGGGATAATATTGCCGTCCATACCATAGGCTTGCTCTTTGATACCAAAAGCAGTCGGAATAGATGGGCCTGTTATATCAGCATCCAAAATAGCTGTCTTATAGCCCAACGCATTGGTTTTGGTAGCAAGCAATGAAGTAATGCTTGACTTGCCTACACCGCCCTTACCGCTGACTACAGCAATAACTTTGCCGACCTTAGAGCAACTATTTGCAGGTGCTATCAAGTCAACTTTGTCGCATTTTTCTTTACAATTCGAACAATCGTGATTACACTCAGACATTTTTACCTTCCTTCTTTTGCCAATCTATTATACAACCTTGGCTCGTTTAGGTCAATCAACTATCAAGGCTTTCCACAAATACGATATACCTTTTTATTTAACATAGATTTTATCCCTATCCAAATCAAAGCTCTTGCTACAAATAGCCTTCAACCTTAATAATCTATACCTGAAAACACCGAGGGGTTTGGGTCGAGTAGCCCCCATGTATTGAGCTATGTCAAGAAATTCAATGAGCAATGCAAAAAACAAACGGGGAGACCGCTGTCTCCCCAGAAATAATTATATTTGCATTGCTATGTACAAACAAATTATTTCGGAGCAAAGGTACACAATAAATGTGTTACTCCAAAAGAAAATGAGCAAAAAAATATTGCCAAGGCAATAAATGTAGATTTATCCACCATTTATCGCGAATTAAAGCGAAATAGTGGTAGTCGTAACCATTACAACAGGGAAACAGCAGAAGCCAATGCCCGCCGCAAAAAGCGCAGAACTCCAGGCAATCGTCGCATCTCCCAGGAAGTAAGGGAAGAGGCTCTGCGCCTTCTAAAAGAGAAGCAATGGTCCCCAGAACAGATATTTGGCTACCTTGTCAAAGAAGGCAAGCGCATCTCTACGGAGAGCATCTGTCGCCTCATCAGAAAAGACAAAAAAGAGGGAGGTTCTTTGTATAGGAATTGCCGTCACAGATTGAAGCATCGTGCAAGACCTGTAGGAGGCAAACGCATTGTCATACCTAATCGTGTGAGTATCAGCGAAAGACCCAAGGAGGTTGATGGAGTGCGATTTGGTGATTTTGAGATGGATACAATCGTTGGAAAGGGGAATTGTGGAGCAATTGTTACATTGGTTGAAAAGCAAACAAATATGCTGTTTATGAGAATGTTGAAGCACGGAAAGAATGCAAAGAAATTGGCTGAGACTGTAAAGCAGCTACTTATGCCATTCAAGGGAAAAATAAAGTCCATAACAACAGACAATGGGATGGAATTTCTTGCACATGAGATAGTCAGCAAATCTCTGGGTGTACCAGTGTATTTTACTGATCCGTATTCCTCCTGGCAAAAGGGTGCTATTGAGAATGCAAACGGACTCGTTAGGCAGTACATTCCTAAGTCTGCTGCGTTTTCAAACTTCAGTCAGCAGAAAATAACAAAGTTTATGGCAAAAATTAATGAGAGGCCAAGAAAGAAATTGAATTTCTCAACACCAAAGGAGTGCTTTTATAAAAACATTTCGTAATTTTGCACTTGCTTGTTGAATTCGCGAAGAACTATTTTATTGCTTAAAGCGTTAAATGTCAGAGCGTTATTCTAACAAATTGGAGGGTGCTTCCAGACCATGTTTTTGGAACACAAAACAGGACACCCTAACAAACAATATAACTTACGTTGCTGGCGAGGTCATTAGTGACGGATTCTTCATGGCAAAAGATGCCTTTGGAGTTAAGCGCATGACACTTCATAAAGATTGTACTATCAATGGTCGCCGAATAGCTGATATGACTAAAGAAGAACTGGATGCATGGATAGCTGAGAAAGCGAAACAAGATAAGATTATCACAATCCTTTGATGATATTACTTTTGTCTTAAATATTGGTAGTAGGACTCATTTCTACTGCCTTTTTTGTTCCCTATTGTACAAAATTTGGAAAAAATCTATCTGTTTTTGCAGATAGTTACAGATAGTTTCTTTTATGTCAGCAAAAATTAGTAATTTTGCATTCAACGTTAATTATTTAAATATGGACAATACAAAAAATATTAATCGATTGAAGGCAGTGCTTGCTGATGCGAACCAGACAAACAAGTGGCTGGCAGAACAATTAGGCAAAGATACTGTTACCGTAATCAAGTGGTGTACAAATACCACACAGCCAGATTTCAGACGTTGTCAAAGATTACAGAACTCTTGAATGTTGATATTCGCGGGCAGCTTATCAGCAAGATAAATAACCTAAATGGCAGAATAGAAGGCTATCTTCGCATTCTGCTGCCATCTCTAATTCCATCAAAGAATGTCAAATACTTCTAAAAATATCACATTAGGTGAGGTTTCTGAGATAAAGAAAGGAACAGTCGAAAGCATTCAAACTTATCTTGCAGGAAAAGGTGTTGCTATTCCTGCTGACTCTAACTATGTGCTTTCCGTAGCAGAGTTAAAAGCCATTGATCCTATACTTGCATTCAACCTAAAATATAGGACTCCAAAGCCAAAATCAAATATAATTCCTACAGAACCAAAAGCAGAGGACTCGGTAAAGCTGTCCATTGAGACAAGCGAACAAAGGGTTGAACCAATGACTGATCTGGCTCAACTATCTAAACTTGTGGAATCTGATGTAAAGGAAGAAAATAATCCTCCCAAAAACGAGCAAAAGAAAAAGCAGGAGCAAAGATTAATTGGCATCATCAAGTTCTATGATAATGACAAAGGATTTGGCTATCTGGTAACAAACAACAAAGGAATAAACAATGCACGTGGTATCGAATCGGAAATAAAAGAGGTATTTGTTCATTCCTCAGGTGTAGCATGTGGATATACGCCATACGATGGACATTGGGTTACCTTTACAAAGGGAAAAGATCGACGTGGCGGACTTGCTGCTAAGAACTTGTCAAAACTGGAATTTGGCAAAGAGTCAATCATGCAAGCACTCAAATATCGTGGTTCATATGCTAAAATATTAGGTTGGGATAGTAAGCGAGAACATAATTATCAAGAGAATGTCATTTCGCATGTTTACAATGCATCAAAACGTGCCACTGGTAGTTCTGATGTATTCAAGGATGCCTTATTCGAATTTGTAGAGAATACAAAAGCTGAATATCGGGAATCTATTGTAAAGCAGTTATATCTTGACGAAGCAACAGGGAAGATTATTGACTCTATCATACGAGAGCCTAATGAAGAAGCGTCTATTGCATATACTTGCCTCAAAGCTTTTTCAACCAAGATGCTATTTACCCAAGATAATACAGATTGGGATAAAATAGCAGAATTGTTTAATGCTGACACAGATATATCTGAATACTATTTCAATATAAAAGAAAATATCGAGAGGAACTCGAACTATAGGAATATTGATATTCACCAGTTTTATGCAGCAATTGGAATCAATGGAATACAGAAGTTGTATTCTATTGACGAATTATCTACGCTAAGTGGCGATATTGTTATTCTGTTATACAATGCTTTGGGAATCGAATTCTGCGATCTCTATGATGGGGCAGACAATATTTCAAGTATAATTAAGGCTCTGCTATTCCTTTGCAATGCGAACGAAGAATATCTAGATAATATCGACGATTGGACAGAAGTAATTCAATTCCTTAAAGACAAGGAGCTTATTGATGATTTTATTGTTCGATATGCAAACTCTTCTTTAATGGTAGATGATTCTATACTGATACTTATTGGTATGGAAACTATTGCTAATGCAATATTACTTCAAGAAGAAGGCGAACAGACACAATTAATAGAATACATTGACGATGTGGCTACGGATTTCTGTATGGAACTTGTTGAAACGCACCTCAAAGATACAGAGCTCCATGAAATTTATATCGGTCAGAAATGGAAAAGATGCCAAGCCGAAGTACCATACGTAGTATTTGATATAGAATCCGATGGAAATAACATTTCGGAATTTGCTTACTTAAAAGAAGGCAATGTTAGGGAGTTTAGTTCTAATGATCAGCTTCCTAGCTTAGGTCGTGCCATTTCTAAGACAGCTATAGTTGTTGGACACAACATAAAACAGTGGGATTTACCGATATTAAATAAAAAAGGTATATCTACCTCATCTTTTATATGGGACACTTTAGAGATTGAAATTCTTCTGAACCCATGCCGCTACGCCTACTCTCTTAGGACAGAACATAACGCAAAAGCTGATACAGAATTAGAAAATGAACTTTTCTGGAACCAGCTATATAGGCTGTCTCTAGATAAAGAATCTTGTCAGGAATTGCAAGATTTCCTTCCGAAAGAAATTAATACTATATTGGCAACATTGCAGAAACCTGTGTTTAGAGAATACTTTAAGAACTCCAGCAATGTAGAAAAGCATTTCTTCCAAGAGCTAAGACCTCTGTCTAATAGAGTTCATTCTCAGATTTCAAACATAGTTGCGGAAACCGAAAATAGCAATGTCTTGGTTATCGCTCCAAAGGATTTGTGGCCACGAATCGCTCAAATTATACCTCTTCGTTTCCCTTCTGTTGGGGATGACATAGAATATCAGGCTATATATGAGGATAAACTTAACGAATATCCAATGCCTTCACATTTGTGGAATACTGTTTTGCGCAGATTCTGCAAGGTGTCTGCAACTCCTATTGTAGCAAACTTAGCACAGTATTTAAGAATCGAAAATGAAGGTAGTGATAAAATTACCTTTACAAATAGCATACTCTCACGATTTGCGGAAAAATCTAACAGCAGAATTGACTGTATTGATATAGACGCATTCCAGTCAAAGGAAATATGCTCTAAGGACTATCAACACATCTACTTTATTGGTTCTGAACGACAAGATAGAGTACATAAATGTAAAGAACAGCGTGAATGGAAGTTTTCCGATTTGTTGGAAGTCGGTAGCAAACTACCTATGCAAATGGCAGCAACCAACATTGCCGTTATATCTGATGCTGACCAAACAAAACTTGGCATAAAGAAACACCCATTGACTGCAAATGTATGGTGCGAAAGACAACCTAATGGAACTTTTGTCATCTACCAGAACTATCAGTATCAGAAATATAGAGATCATTTCCTGTCTCATTTTACTGGTATAAAGCATAATCCAATATACTGGGAAACAGAGGGGGAAAAGTCAGATTCACAGAATATTATACAGGTAAGAACACAATTAAGGGATACATACGATGCTTCTGTACTACGTGTAAATTCTGTAACTACCAGAAGAAGCAACTACTGGGCATATCAATTTGCTCTTGTTGATAAGATTCATGAGCAGAACAGAAGTCTTCCAATAGTTTATGTCGTAAATACCTTGGACGAATACGACGAACTATTCAAATATGCTACTTCTAAAGGATATTTCATTCCAGAAGAAGGTAATAGTTTCCGCAAACTTGAACATATCGGTAGCCATCCTGATGGAATGATTATTATTTCTAAGGAACAATTCATGACAGGTCTCGGTAGTTACAGAACAGATAAGCCTTTTTGTTATATATGGGACAACATGGATATAGACCGATATATGGTCATGTGGGACACGTTACCTTTTGAAGGCGATTACGAGGATTCATCTGATTCTGATGCAGATGAACAATACAAGCGCACTACTGCCAGACAGTGTATTCTTGCATCATGGCCAATATTTGAGCACTACTGTTCTTTGGCAATGGCAAATAGTCCTGAAACTAAGTTCTATATCACTGATTCTCATTTTGAAGACTATTCTGGTTTAGCGAAGGCTTGTAAAGGAAAAGCTGTAGAGTTCCAATTATGGAAAGATGATGATGAGTTCCGTCGAATCTTAGAACGTGCTTCTATATATTTTAAGGATAATGTTGCTGAAACTGATCAGTTAGGAACTGACCAGATGAAGCAGATGATACTCTCTAACTGGGGGTATAGTGGCTGGAGAAACGGTCAGGAAGAAATAGTCGATTACATGCTATCTAAGACTGGCAACTGTTTGGTTTCAATACCTACAGGTGGTGGTAAGTCCGTGCTATTCCAAGGTCCGGCTTTGTGTAGAGCAATTACGTCTCACAAATTGACATTGGTTGTCACTCCATTGCGTGCCCTGATGCAAGATCAAGTAGAGGAGTTGCAGTCAAAAGGATTCGTAAGCAATGTTGATTACCTTAGTGGCGACAGAATGATTGTTGAAACCCAACAGATTTACAGACGTATTCAATCTGGTGAGATTGCACTTCTATATATTACTCCAGAACGATTTAGAGTTAGATCTTTCATGGATGTGCTATACCAACGTCTTCGTATGGACGGTGGATTAGAGTATGTTGTATTTGATGAAGCACACTGCGTATCACAATGGGGACAGGATTTCAGACCTGACTACAGAAATGCAATAGTACGTTGTGTTGAATTGCAACAAACTTTTGACATAATGATAGCGATGTTCTCTGCAACTGTAACAACTCAGGTAGAGGCAGACTTCAAGAAGTTCATTCCAGATATTACAAGATTAGGACAATCTGCAGAAGAATATAATCCGATACGTAACCATATCGGAATTTCCTTTGCTGTAGCCAACTCAGGAAAGAGAAAACAAGGTCATAATGATGATGCACGAGTTCAGGCGATTGCTCAATACATTACAGAAAACAAGATTGATTTCAAAGAAAGCTGTATGCTTATATTCTGTAGGACGCATAATCAATGTTCCGAAACAGCCGAAGCTTTGAATGCTTTATGCGAAAAGGCTTCTGAAGATTCCGTTTTGCATAAATGTTTTGACCATATAGACTATTTCCATGCAGGTCTTGATGCAGAAGAGCGTAACGAAAAATATTGTAGATTCAAGAAAACTCGTAAAGAGAATGGTGTAGACGTACCTGTTGCAGAGTCAGAACACATTTATATTTTGTGTGCGACAAAAGCATTTGGTATGGGTATGGACATTCCAAATATTCACTATCTTGTACATTTTACACCACCTTCAGTACTTGAAGATTACTTACAGGAAGTTGGACGTGCAGGTCGAGACTATCAAGAAGATCCTTCTGAAAGACCTGAGTTCTATTTATCTCATAATGAACTACCTGCAGTGTGTATTACATCGGACGAGGACTTCCATAAGCTGAAAGATCTGCTTGTCCGTAGTCAGATGAGTTGGTCTGACCTAACAGACTGCAAGGATAAGATTGTGGCATTTATAAAACGATTTAGGACTATAGAAGAAGTCAAGACAAAACCATTGGTTGTACCATATGGTGTGTGGTCAAAGAATGATGATTCTGATCATTTTACAGATACAACAGCTTCACGACTTGCGTTCCATTGGCTTGAAACAATGGGATTCATAAAACTGAAATATCTGAGTTCTGCATATTATGACATGACTATTATGTCTAATGCTTCTGGTGTTAATTATAGGGATGAACGTCATCGAAACGTTTACGATTACCTAAAAAGGAACGCTGAACGTCTTGATGAACCATCACTGTTTTCTATCGCGGATATGAGAGCGGCATTTAAAATGTACAAAATGTCGTTCCCACAGATAATGAATGCCATTCTATACTGTCAATCACTGAATTTACTCTCATTGAATGAAATGATGCGTTGTGAGATAAAGACCAGAAGATTTTGTGAAGCAAGATACATGGTTAATCATGATGATAACACCTTTGCGCTTCATATAGCCATGGAAGGCGTTCGCAATCTGTTATATGATTGTAAGATAGGTGTTACACAAATATTTGATGTAGAGAGTCGGGAAGAAATATACAGGCATCTTCTCGATGATGTTTATTATGAAACAATTAAAGAAGAAAAGAAACGTAGGAAGAAGGTTGAGACTACAATATACATGCCTTGGAAGAATGAAATTCTGAATCCTCCAAAGGGTGCCGTTACTGTTGCGGAAACATTCAAACGTAATATCATAACGAGAGTCGGTCCACAAATATTCTCGATTCTACGCTATATACCAGGAGTAGAGTTCCATATACAGCAAGTTGAAGAGAAATTTGATTTCCATGTGAAAGTAAAGAATGAACAATGGAAGGATTTCCTTAAATTCTTTGAGGAAGACTGCTTTAAATGGATAAAGTTTGTGTGTGAGCAGGCTGGTTCTTTTTACTGGGCAGAAAAATTGCAAGAACTTGATTTCCATCACAATGGCAATATGTATGGCTATTTCGAGAAGGTTTTGACTGTTCTCAGATTGTTGGCATACATTGAACATACGCCATTGATAAGCTCGGGTATTGAGGTTCTTGCCAATGACAAGACAGTATCTGATATAGATGAGGGAACTGATAAGGAATCTGAAATGTATGATTTCAGACAAGACTTTGACGAACAGGAAAGAGTAAAGAAAGTGCGTCTTACTGCAATGCACATTTTCTCGTTGATAGGAAGGGAACAACAAGGCGAGTTCATACGTAGATACTTCATGTGTCGTAACTATCGGGATTATCTCGCTTTGGCAGGTGAGTATGCCCCTGAAAGTTCTGATATTATGTCCGAATTGACAGATGAAGCTCTTCGAGAAGAGGAAAAGAAGTTCTATGGTGACAAAGAAAAAGGATATTTGAAAAATGAAGAGCAGATAAAAATATACGAGCAGCCTAGAAATGAGACCATAAATGTATTGGCAGGTCCAGGTTCGGGTAAGACTCACATGTTGACTATGAGATGTGCAAAGCTAATCTATAAAGAACATGTTGAGCCGAGCCACCTTTTGATACTTGCATACAACAGAGCTGTTGTTGTCGAACTTAAAAACAGACTTGACAACCTCTTTACAAAGTTGGGTATGAGTCGTATCGGACATCATTTGCATATTCATACTTTCCATGCGCTTGCAAAGATCTGCATGGGAAGCCGTTTAGATAATGTTCCTACTGAGCTTTGGGAAAAGATGTTCTTACTGTTCCTTCAGAATAACACTGTAGAGTTCAGAGGAATATTCCCTCAAATTGAATACGTTCTTGTGGATGAGTTCCAGGATATAACCAGGGACAGACTACTTTCGTTACTTGAAATAAAGAAGATTTATCCTGATGTAAAGTTCTTCACTATTGGTGATAAGAATCAGAGCATCTACGGATTTGACAGATTGCCAAAGGATAGTAATGGTCGTGCACTACAGGTGAATAACCCTATAACATATGCTGCATGGTTAAATCCTGATGCATATTATAAGAAGTTGGATGAAGAGCTTCATCCTACTCAGCTGACAATGTTCACAAACTATCGCTCATATCAAAAGATTTTGGATAGTTCTGCTAAGTTTGTCCCTACTGATAGTAATATGCCTATCTCAGCAGCAACGCTAATGGCGCATGAGCCGCATGAACCATACACTATATTCAACGATACATCTACATCATGGACTGGTGATCTGTTAGTATATATAAATAATGTAAAGGAACAAAATGAAATAGCAAAATCTAATGGTAATGAGTACGCTATTATAAAAAATGTCGCTGTGTTCTTCAGAACCAACAATGAAGTCTATCGAGGATATGCTGATATAAGATCACGAGTGCCTGAAGATGTAAGAATACGTATTCAAGGTGCAAGTACGTGCGAGTTATGGCGCGAGAGAGAAGTGTATGATTTGATACATTTCCTGAATCAACATCCAGATACAGAACTGTTGCTTGATGATGATAGAACAGCTCATGGCATGAAGGATTTCTTAATGAAAAAAATTGAAGACAACCCATCTTGGGATGCCTATAACATAGATTTGGCATACACAATTGTTCTTAATTATCTGGAATCCATTCGTTCTGACGAATCTATTCATAGCTATTCTGACTTGGCTAATTATATATTGGAAGTTGCAGGAAAGGATGATGGTGGTCAAGTATATAAGATATACGACCGTTACAAAGAGCAACGCATTCTACAAGATGATACTCTTACCGTCATTCTGACAACTATGCATAAAGTTAAAGGTCTGGAGTTTGATGCTGTATTTATCACACCATCTTCCATTTCGTTGCCGATGAAACCTCACCATACCTATGCCAAAGGTCAAGAACTTCAATTAGACGATAAAGCAGATATAGAAGAGGAACGCCGTCTGATGTTTGTTGCTTATACTCGTGCAAAGAAGTATCTGCATGTTTACAAAGGACAACGTGAGGCAGCCATTGAAGAAGCTAATCAAGTTTATTTGCCAGTGGACGATGGAACCATTGTATATGCAGAACGTGAACCAGGCATGAATAAATACTATCTATCGCAAAATGTCTTTGCTAATACATTCTTTATGAATGACAAAATAGCGCAGAATGTTAAAAAAGACGATGACGTTATGGTTGTTCGAGAGTCTGATGGCAATTACTATGTTCAACATGGTAATGACTTAGTCGCTAGGTTATCAGGAGCAAGCACAATTGCAAGAAATGCGCGAAATAATGATATCCTTCGATTGCGTGGATTCTTTGTGAGTGATGTAAGTATATGGTCATGGGAAGATACCTTAAAGGCAGATGAAAGTGCTAGAGCTAAGGCAATAGCCCAACATCGCGAATATAGACCTTTCGCTAACGATTGGTGTCAAGCGGCTCGTGAACGTGGATATATCTATGTAGTACAAATTGCAGGATTTGGTACTCCTGCTTAAAATGATAACAAATGGAATCGATAAAGAATAGTTTCAAGCACGACTACAACTTAGCTGTCGATTGTTTCAACAAGAAGGATTATACATCTTTCTTTAGAAACGTTCGACCTGCTATTGAGTTATTGTGCAAACTCGTTATTTACGACATTATAAATAATGATGCCACTTCTACAGACATCGTGGAAGGTCGAAAATCAATACAAAAGAGTAAGGATAATCTCTTTTACCTTGATACAAGACCTACCTCAAGAAAGCCAACAGGTAGTATCTTTACTGCAATATTCCCTCGTGCTTACTTTATGTATCATCCAGATGTGTATAGTGCAAGAGAGGATGTACAAAAGAAAAGATTGAAACTGAGCATTGAAAGTTATAGCTCCGAATTGTGCCGTTGGTATAGCTTTGCAAGCGAGTTCGGAAGCCATACAGGTGGCTCATCAATGCAGGAAGAAGAGCAAGCAAGAGGTTGCGCAACTTGTATTCCTGGTTTTTTTGACTTTCTAAAAGGAAATTCCATACTTTCTGCAGATACAATAGTATTTCTGAATGGTTTGCAGTCATTCTCCTTTAACTCTGTAAGAGGAAAAGAGTTAAACCAAGCGAAGAATCAAATAGAGCTCGCCAATAAAACTATTGATGAGAAGGAAGCAGCTTTGATACTTGTAAAGAAACAGTTAGCAGAAGTAGAGCAACAAAACTTGGCATCACAAGAAAGAACTTCAGAAGTAGAATCCCTGTTAGCAGAAAAGCAAAAGGAAATAGAAGAACTAAAGAATTTACTATCTGCTACACAAGTACTTGAATCTCAAGCAACAGAGGAAGAGTTAGTTCCTGAAACTCCTATTGTTTATAGACCACAAAGAGAATGTCAGCTTCGGGAACGTATGCGACTTGCAGTAGATGACTGGGATTTAGACGAAGACTCTCTGGATGATGACCAACTTGATTTGATAGATATAACTATTGATCAGTCTATGTTGGTAACAGGCTGTGCAGGTAGTGGTAAGTCTGTTATTGCTATGCATAAAGCTGAACAGATTGCAAATGAGGGTAATTCTGTGATACTTATATCCCTTACACGTTCTCTTAATAGTTTTATGAAGACAGGCAGAAGCTGCAGTTCTTACCAGTTCTATCATTATCATTACTGGAAATATCTTGGTATGCCTTCCGCTGACTATATCATTGTTGATGAAATTCAAGATTTTGAACGTGAAGAAATTCAGGAGTTCATAGAGGCTGCTGCTAAGCATTATTTCTTCTTTGGTGATTCTGCTCAGTCAATCTATAACCATTTTGGCAAAAAGACTCTGTCCATTGATGAAATTGCTGATATGACAGGTCTTGTTCCTCTTAGGTTATACAATAATTACCGACTTCCACGTAACGTTGCAAAGATTACACAAGACTATGTCGGCGTAAATGTTATGAAATACGAGGAAAAGGTTTATAAAAACAAGGAGAAAGAGTTACCCCATTTCGTTCATTTCGAGACTGTAGATGAACAAATAAAAAAGATCATTGAAATCTCGAACTCCAACCCAGAAATGAGTATAGGGGTATTACTCCCAAGTAATCAGAAAGTAATTGAAGTTTGCGAAAAGCTTAAATTACAAGACTTTGATTATGAGTTCAAATTCAAAACTGAGGCTCAGGACAAAAGGGCTCAGGGCGAACTTCACTTCACAAACAACCTTCCAAAAGTAATGACCTATCATAGTGCAAAAGGTCTTCAGTTTGATATAGTTATCATACCTATGTTTGATGGAGCAAATAATGAAGAAACAAGGAAAGCGTTATATGTTGCCATGACACGTACAATGCACCAGTTGTATTTGATGTATAATACTCCTAATCTGGCTTCACCTTTAGATAAAGTGCCACCAAGATTGTACAAAAAGAATTAAGATGTAAGCCATCGGCTAACCCTGTCTTGCAATATTTTCTGAAAATCTTGTAGGAATCTTCAAAATTCTACAAGATTTTCGGAGATATTTAAAGAAATTTAGAAGAAGTTACAAGAATTTCAGAGGGAGATTACAGAATTCCCTTCTCTCTTAGCCTCAATGGCAGGAAGTTTGCCAAATCTCTCGAATAATCATTATCATACTCATGTATATGAGTCAAGAAGTAGGTTGTCCATTTTCGGAAGTCATCACCAGCCAGCTTGCAGCTTCCTATCATAGTGTACATGATGGCAGCTTCCTCAGCCGCATCATGGTTTCCACAGAACATATAATTGTATCTGAAGGAGCATGAAAGGGAATAAGTGTTGTCGTTTAAAAAGTGGAGCTGTGTAATCGGTACAGCACTATTGTCAGATAGGGATGACTTTACGATTGGTTGGTTGTATGAATAGAAAAAATATGGAAAATGAAACTATAAAAGAAAGATTCCTCGGTACCATCTTTGGACAAGCTGTAGGAGATGCTTTGGGACTGAGCACGGAGTTTATGTCCAAGCAAGAGGTGGATCAATTTTATCCTAATGGGATAGAGGATTATTCTCAAATCGTGCAGGATGATCATCGTCGTCGTTGGCAAAGAGGCGACTGGACTGATGATACCGACATGATGCTATGCATCTTAGATTCCTTTGTGGCTTGTCAAAAGGTAGATATTCTTGATATTGCCAGAAGGTTTAAGGAATGGATGATGAA
>OQVS01001711.1_pt1 | contig 14675 bp, 8 predicted proteins | sample 1691601 | NCBI WGS metagenome assembly OQVS01 (sample SAMN03418268, study PRJEB22391) | human gut metagenome | biome: human-gut; feature: organic feature; material: feces | host: Homo sapiens | place: Tanzania | collected 2013-01
GAGCCAGGATCAAACTCTACATTGTAAAATATCTTTTACTGCTAACCTCCGAAGAAGTCGGCATTTGTTTGTATCTGTTCAGAACGAGCTTCCAAATTATAGTTTAAAGTCAAACAAACTTGACGGTTCGTTTTTCTTCTACCCAAGAATGATCGTTTGATCATTCTCGCTTCTTGTACTACTTCTGTCTTATGTAAATCTTTTCAAAGAACTCTATCTTTATCGCTTCCTGTTTTGCTTCGTTTCTCTCACATTTGCTTGAGATGTCGTTGCTTCTCGAAAGCGGAATGCAAAGGTATAGCTTTTTTGCAAACCTCCAAAACTTTTGCAGGAAAAAGTTAGATTTTTAGTCGGATTTTAACAGATATTTGCAATTAAAGCGTATGTTTGTGGACGCACACATTATAATATTATACGCGGGCGGGCATGCTATTGAAGGATAAAAACCCAACGGAAGTTGTCGTGCTGCGTTCGGGGTCCGATCAGATTGCGTTCGGAGTCTGATCAGATTCCGTACGATGCCCGATCAGATTGCGTTCGGTGTCCGATGAAAATATGTAGGGGGTTGTGGAGAGAAACATTGAGAGAAATGGAATCAACCGTCAACAAGTCCTACTACTCTTCTCACATCCTTTGGCGTCACGCCATACGCTTTGCGAAAAGCATGATAGAAGCTGGAGGTGTGTTCGAAGCCGCAGAGCGATGCTATCTCGTCTATGCTCATGCGCGAGTCGGTCTCGAGCAGGTGACGGGCGCGCTTCATCTTTATCTTCAGCATGAACGAGGCTGGCGAGCAGCCGGTGAGTGCAACAATCTTGCGATGGAACTGTCGCGAACTCATGCACAGCTTGTCGGACAGAGTGTTGACATCGAGCTGTTGCTTGTCGAGCAGCAGATAGATATGGTCGACGGTCTTGGCAAGGAAACGGCGCTCGGCATCGGTGAGCGTCACCTCCTCTTCCTCCTTGTTATTGGTGTCGATGCTTTCGCTGAACTTGCTGCGCAGCGAGCGCTGGCGGTCGAGCAATCGCTCCACAACGGTGCGCAACTCGTCGACGTTGAACGGCTTAGCGAGATAAGCGTCGGCGCCTGCCTCAATGCCGGCTATGCGCTCCTGCTCCGAAATCTTCGCCGTGACGATTACTATAGGTATATGGTTCACCACGTTGTTAGCCCTGATACGCCGGCACAGCTCCAGTCCGTCGATGCCGGGCATCATCAGATCGGTGATGACGAGGTCGGGCACGATGTCGATAGCTTTCTGCAGTCCGTCCTCACCGTTCGTAGCGTACGCCACGTTGTAACGGTCGGCGAGCAGATTGCCGATGTATGCCGCGATGTCGCGGTTGTCCTCAATGACGAGCACCGTACACTGGCTGTCGTCGGCGTCGCTGTCGGCAAGCGCTTTTTCATCCGCAGGCAGGGCAGGCAGACTGGCAGAAGCGTCTAACGCAGTGTCGCCCAGTTTGTTGGTGCAAGCATTGGTTATAGGTATCTCGATGTGGAACGTGGTGCCCTCTCCCACTCTGCTCACCACGCTAATGCGCCCGTTAACGGCGTCTACCACCTGCTTCACGAGCGCCAATCCAACGCCCGTGCCGATGTGTTTCGAAGCCGTTTCGCCCTGATAGAACGGCTTGAATACATTCTCGGCGGTCTCCTCGTCCATGCCTTCACCAGTGTCGCTCACCTCTACGTTCAAGCAGTTCTCCTTTCGCCACATCGTAACGTTTATCTTGCCGTACTCGGGCGTGAACTTGAAGGCGTTGGATATGAGATTGTTAAGCACCTTGTTTACATAGTCGGGCACGAAATCCATCGTCACCGCCTCCTTAGCATAGAACTGCAGGTCGATATTCTTAGTGCGCGCATAGTCGCGGTAAGTGTCCACAATCATAGTTACGTAAGTGGTGATGTTGCCGTTTCGCCAGTCGATGTTGCCCACCTGCGACTTTATCTTTGAAATGTCGAGCAGCTGGTTGATAAGCGCAAGAAGTCCTTTTCCCTGCCGTTCGATAGTAAGCGCACGGTCGCGCACGTCCTGAGTTTCGTTCTTCTGAAGGTCGTGACTAAGTCCGAGAATGACGGTGAGCGGCGTGCGGAATTCATGCGTGATGTTGGTGAAGAATGTCTCACGCATCTCGGCGAGTCGTTTCAGAGCCAGATGGTTGCGGCGGTGGATGCGTTGCATGTAGAAGAACACGACAAGAGCGCCCACAAGAAGAAGCACAACGGCTGTGAAGATTACGCTGCTCACAAAGCGTGCCGACTTTTCGCTCGCGAGATTGAGATGCACCTCGTTGACAACCTTTTCCTGAAGGTTGCGCTCGATGAGAAGTCCGGCGTTCTGAATGCGGTTCATCTTCTCCATGTCCATCACGCTGTCGCTCATGGCGACAGCTTTCTCATGCGAAGCGAGAGCAGCGCCGTAGTCGCCCACACGCTTATAATGTTTATAATAAAGGTCGAAAATCTCGGAGAGATGCTCGTACGACTTTATCTCGTTAGCCACGAGTTTAGCCTTGTCGAGATGCTGCATAGCCTTGCTCTCGTTGCCGATAGCCATGTTCGCGCCAGCCAGTGCGATGAGCGAGTTGAGCATGTGCCACTTGTCGTCGGAAGCCTCCATCAGCTCGTACGCCTTCTCATATTCGGCGATAGCTTTATCGTACTGACGCGCGCGCTCGTACATCGAGCCGAAGTAAGTGTGGCAGAGCGATATGCCGAGCTTGTTGTCGATGCGCTGATTCAGCTCCATCGACTTGCGGAAATACGCCCATGCCGAGTCAGCCATGCCGCGATGACGGAATATAGAGCCGAGATTGGCGTAGTTGATAGCCTGCCCCAAATCGCTGTGCAGCTGCTTTTCACCCTCAAGCGCCATTCGCAAAGCGCTGTCGGCACGAGCGTAGTTGCCCAGTGTAAGATATATGTTGCCCAGTCCGTTAAGCGAAACCACACGATTCTTCTTCGCGTCATACGACTCGTTGCGCCAGTCCTTGCTTATAGCCCACGCCCTGTAATGATAGTTCTGCGCCAGGTCGAACACACCCATACGCCGATAGTCGGTACCTATATTATTAAGTGCCTGCACAATCTCCAGCGTGTCGCCGAGAGCCTCCGCCTGCTTCAGTCCTTCGCTGTGCAAGCGCAGCGCGTCGTCAAACTGACTGTCGTCGCGCATCTCCTTTCCCATCAGTCTGTAGGCGATGATGCTGCCGAGCATGTTGCCCTCTTTCTCCATGCGCTGCTGCAGCACGGAGAGCGTGTCGATGTTGCGAGAAGAAGAAATGATGCTGTCAAGCGCTTTGCGTTCGGCAAAGGAAATCTTCGCCGGTTTCTGTCCACAAGAAACCAGCAAGACACATATTATTATTAGGTTCCACCAGAAAGCGGTGTTACGATGTAGCAGTCTGTGCATAATGTCAGGTTTTTATGCGTTTTAAGTTCTTTTTGCAAAGATAGTGATTATATAGGAATATTAAGCCATTTACGAAGAAAAAAATGTTGAGCAGACTGATAAAGACCGCTGGCAGAAGCATCGCAAGAAGCGTTGTTGTGTTCGCAGGTTTATGATGATAATCAGCGCATTACGCATCTGTGATGTCCGATTAGAACAATTTCGGAATATGCAAAAAGTCCGATTAAAACATTTTTCTGTCCGATAGCAACAAGACACTTAAGCAGGTTTATGCGTAAATTTGCGACATCAACACGAGACTAACAGCTCTCAACCAACACACCTAAACAGAAACATCAAAAAACTGACGGATATGGTACATACTGACGATAAGACACGGCTTGACGACCGACAACACAAAAACGACGAGGCACAGCAGTTGCTCGAAGAACGCGCTCAGTTGCTCGACACCATCCGCGAGATGATAAACGACGAGATGGACCGTCGCACAGTAGGCGCAGAGTCAACCGACAAACACAGCAAGCCGCCTCCCCATCCTAAGCCACGCAGGAGAACATTCCTGCAGTGGCTTAGGAGTTTACTCTGAACATTACAATCACCCAAAAACTATAACAACTATGAGAACATTAAAATCTATTCTGTTAGCCGGCGCATTATTGCTGGCTACACCTGCGTTCTTCAGCTCATGCGAGGAGGACGGCACACTACTTAAGTACAAGATGGAAGTGACCGTGATAAACGATTTCACCGAAGTGGTGGAAGCCATCAACAACGGAACGCTGAAGAACGAGCAAGCTATCGCACAGCTCGTAGCAGCCATCAACAAGATGGACGCCGACCAGCAGACAAAGTTGCAGGCTATCATGGACGCCATCGCATCTGTAGACAACACGATAGCCACCAAACTGGCTGTCATAGAGGCTGCAATGAAGGCACAGACCATCTCTCTTGAAGGCAAAATGGCGCTCATTGAGCAGGTTATCAAAAACCAGAACACAACGCTCGAAATCAAGCTTGGCGCCATTGAGGCTGCGCTGAAGGAGCAGACCATCGCTATGGAGAAGAAGATGGATCTTATCAAGGGCATTCTCGCCGACAAGAACACCACGCTTGAGACCAAGCTCGGTGCCATTGAGGCAGCTATGAAGGAGCAGACCATCGCTTTGACAGAGAAGATGAAGCTTATCGAGTCGGTTATGAAGGACCAGCAGTCAGCGTTTGAAACAAAGGTAGATATCTTTACTAAGGCTGTCATAAATTTGCCTAATTATGAAGATATTCTGGAAGCTATCAAAACGGCTCTTATCAATATCAATCCTAACGAACAGCTAAAGTTCCTGCAGGATGTTCTTGACAAATACTGCAGCGATGAACTCAGAAATCCTGATAATCCTTTATCTTATAAAGGCAAGTTGTATTACATCATAGCCGAAATAGAGGATACAATGCGTTATATGACGTATACAGACGACAAGTTTAAGGCTATTCGAAAAGCTATCGAAAAACTTGCTGGCGAAAATGCCAAGCTGGATGGCATATTGGATAATATGACAAAGATAGTAGAGGCAATGAAGGCTGGTAATACGAGCGAAAATGAAGGTTGGGCTGAGATTGCCAAGATGCTTGAACAGCTTAAGGCGGCTGCTGGCATTGGCGGTTCTACTGACAATGTAGAATATGTAGACCTCGGTTTGCCGAGCGGCAACTTGTGGGCAAAGTGCAACCTCGGTGCTTCTGCTCCCGAAGCGTTTGGCGATTATTACGCTTGGGGCGAAGTGGAGCCTAAGCAAGAATACACCAATTCCAACCATAAGTGGTATAAGGAGGGTGCTCCCAGCCTGGGATTCACCAAGTATAACAATGAAGACGGCAAACTGTCGCTTGAAGACGAAGACGATGTCGTAATACAGAAGTTAGGAAACGGTTGGCGCACACCTACCTTGGCTGATTTCAGAGAATTGACCAATCAGAAGTATACCACAATCAAGAAAACAACGCTTAACGGTGTTGCGGGCTATCAGATAACGAGCAAGAAGAACAAAAAGTCTATCTTTATCCCATTCGCAGGCTTTAAGAACGACAAACCACAAACCAGAGAAATATCTAGTAGCGAATCAGTAGCTATATGTATGACCAATCAGCGTCGCATTGACAATCAGGTATTCAACTGCTGGACCTTTGCTTTCGAGCAGGACCGCATACGCCGTTATGGCAAACGTCGTTATGACGGAATATCAATTCGTCCGGTTAAGGGTCCTGGCGTGCCGGTTCCTAACAATTGCGTTGACCTTGGATTGGCAAGCGGACTGCTGTGGGCTAAGTACAATATGGGTGCAACCGAGCCTACAGACCGTGGCAATTACTATGCCTGGGGAGAGACTTCTACCAAGAAGAAATATAATGGTTCGAGCTACAAGCATTTTAAGACTGACGATTATGATAATGTAAAGAAGATATATAAGTACAATGAGGGCGATGGCAAGGAAGTGCTTGATCTCGAAGACGATGCGGCAAGAGCTAATTTAGGCGTAGGCTATCGCATTCCTACAAAAGCAGACTGGGAAGAGCTGCTTGAAGATTGTAAATGGGAAGCCGTTACTGTCACGCTGCCAATAGAATTGGATCCGGCGCAGAAGAAATCCGTTGCACGATGGAAAGTGACAGGACCTAACGGAAACTATATCATCTTACCGGCGACCGGTGGTGTCAAAAGAACTGGAGTGTATTTCGGTCATGAATACTTTGACTATGACACCTTCTATACTACAGCTAATCTATATCCGGCTAAGGAATCGCCAGACGACGAAAAATACGAAGATGCAGTAGCGCTGACATGGCCTATATATGCTGAAGAGACATCAAGCGGAAGTATCGAGGAGCCATCGTTTAGATCAACATACCGTCCATATGGTGTTGTGGTACGACCAGTATTCGACCTCTACTCAAATAAATAAGTGTCTGAAAAAAAGATAATGATTTAAAAAGGAATTAAGTATGAACACAATACAGAACAAACCGCTCATTCCGCTATCAGGTGGCAGATGGGCAAGAATAGGGCTCAGCGTATTGCTTACATCGCTCTTGACGGTAGGCGCTCAGGCGCAGACTGCGAGCGAGGGCATAGCTGATCCGCCACGCGACACCAACAAGGAACTGCGCACACGCACATGGAGCGTCTACGCTCAGGGCGGACTCTCATGGGCAACTGGCGTGTGGTATCAGAACCAGGACGCAAAGAAGAGCTACAAGCAGTCGCCGGCTGTCGGCGGCGGCTTCGACTTCACGATTCGTCCGTGGGTTCGCATCGGTGCCGACTATATTTGGTCGCGCTATCGCCGAGAGCAACGCTTCGACAAGCTCGACACGCAGGCATCGCCTGCAAAGAGCTACGGCAACTACGTTATGAACACGCACAACGTGAAGGTAGGCGCTCAGTTCAACTTCATGGAGTTCTGGCCTAACCGCAAACCGCAATGGCTGAACATCTGGATGGGCACGGGCCTTGGCGGAACGTTCGCACGTGGCAACGAGTACGGTATATGGATTGGCAACACCATCTCTGAGAACGGCAACACCACAGCTTTCTTCGGCGACATGAACATCAGCAACGACGCTACTGTTACTATCACCGGAAAGGTGGCTACTGTGAACCGCCGCGAGAAGTTCAACAAGCTCTTCATACCTGCCACGCTGCACATCGAGGCTGACGTGAGCCGACAGTTCACCTTGGGCTTGAAGGGCGAAGTAGACTGGCTGCTGAACCGCAAGGAAGTGGCTCCGAAGAACCTCATCTACGCTCTTGCCACCGTTCGCTACAACTTCGTAAGGAGCCGTGCGAGCAAGGAACGCGAGTTCTACAACGAAGAGATTGCGGCGCTCAACGACCGCACCAACGCCATGCGTCAGGAGGCCGAAACGGCTATGGCACGAGCCGACCGCGAGGCTGCCCTGCGCCAGCAGGCTGAGCAGCAGAACAGCGACCTGCAACGCCAGCTCAACGACTGTCGCAACAGCAAAAGAACTGTGACTGAAGCGCCCGAACACTACGTTCAGTTCGCTCACAACAGTTCGTATATGAGCAGAGAGGAGACCGACCGTCTGCGCTCGTTCGCACGGAGCATGAAGGGCGAAAAGCTCGCCATTCTCGCAGAGGCAAGCACGCCGGGCACGCCTGAGTACAACCAGACCATCTCTGAGCGCCGACTGGAGCGAGTGGTGAAGGTGCTGCTGAAGGAAGGCTTCGCACCCGAAGACCTGCATCCGCAGACCGCCATCGGAGCCCAAAACGGCAAGAAGAACTTCGAGGGCCGGAGAGTGACTATAAAAGTAAAAAAGTAAAAAGGTAAAAAAGTAAAAAGCTAAAACGACTTTTAAAACCACTCAACGGTGTGAAAGAGTAAAAAAGTAAAAAGGTAAAAACATACGACTATGAGAACATTAAAATCAATAGTGTTGGCTGGCGCGATGTTGCTGGCGACACCGGCGTTCTTCAGCTCTTGTAGAGAGAACGCTCCCGAGATAGACTACGAGATGAAGGTCACCGTGGTCAACGACTTCAGCAAGGTGGTGGACGCCATCAACAGCGGTGCGCTGAGCAACGAGCAGGCGATTGCGCAGCTCGTGGCAGCCATCGACAAGATGAGCACCGACCAGCAAACCAAGCTAAAGGCCATCATGGACGTTATCGTCTCGATGAACAACACGCTCGACGCAAAGCTCGCTGCCATCGAGGCGGCTATGAAGGCGCAGACCATCACAATGGAGAACAAGTTGGCGCTCATCGAGCAGGTGATAAACAGTCAGGCTACTACGCTTGAGACAAAGCTCGGCGCAATAGAGGCTGCACTGAAGGAGCAGACCATCGCTATGGAGGCGAAGATGGACCTCATAAAGAACGTGCTTGCCGACCAGAACGCTACGCTCGAGACAAAGCTCGGAGCCATCGAGGCTGCAATGAAGGAGCAGACGATTGCGTTGTCGGACAAGCTGGCGCTCATCGTGCAAACTATCAAGGATCAGACCACCAGTTTTGAGAACAAGATGGATCTTCTCGCTAAAGCCATCGAAAGCTTGCCTAACTACACAGAAAAACTTGAGGCTGTCAGAGCTGCCTTTGAGAACATTAACCCCAATTCGCAGCTCGAAACATTAAATGCCCTTCTTGATAAATATGCCCAAAACTTCACCGACAGACTCGCAGGTGTCTCAGGATGGCTCATGGAAATTGGGTACGGAAATGGCAGGTTGGATATGATAAGAAAGGCTATCGAGTCTTTAGGTGGCTACGGCGAAAAGCTTGACGCTATCAATCAACAGATGACAGCCCTGCTGCAGGCTCTTGAGAGCGGCAACATGAGCGAAAAGGAAGCCATGGCTGAGATTGCCAAGAAGATTAAGGAACTGGAGCTGAATGCTGGCGTAGGTGTACCTAAGGAAACCATGGAGTATGTTGACCTCGGCTTGCCAAGCGGTATAATGTGGGCAAAATGCGACCTTGGCGAAACAAGTCCTGAAAAGTATGGCGTCCCTTACGCTTGGGGCGAGACCTGGACAAAGTGGGATACCGATTATTATTACTTCACTGACATAGTAGAGGGACAATACACGAAGTACGATAGCCGTGACAAGAGATTCTTCCTCGAGAAGGAAGATGATGTGGCCTATCTGCGACTTGGAGAAGGATGGAGATACCCGACATGGAACGAAATGCAGGAATTGATCGATAACTGTACGGTTACGGAGTCTACACTCAACGGATGGCCGGGCGTGATGTTCGTATCTAAGATCAACAACAACTACATCTTCTTCGGATACATGACTAAAGGTTCAGCCGGAGGCTGGCGATGGACAAGTGCTGTAGTGGAAAGCAATCCGACACTGGCTAAATGTCTGAGTTTTGAAATAAACTATAAAACTAATAAAATCGATGTAAGTCGATACGATAACGAAAGAAAGCGTCAAATGCCAATTCGTCCGGTTTACGTAAAAAGATAAGCAAAAGAATAACAGAACTGAATAACCATATCAACTCCTCTTCCTCAAGTAGGGAGAGGAGTTTTTTTATGGTTAATTGCGCTCGGCAAGTATATCGCTCCACAAGCCGCACAACTCTGTCATGCGCTGCAGCACGATGTTAGCTCCGTTGTCAGAGAGAGCCGAATCGGGCAGCGGACCGCTGTTGATGCCCACAGTGAAGATGTTGGCGGCTGAACCGGCACGCACGCCGAGCGGAGCATTCTCAACGACGATGCCCTGCCACGGCTCGTAATTGCCAGTCTTGCGGAGCCCCATGAGATAGGGATCGGGATTGGGTTTGCCGCGCTGCACATCGTAAGCACTCACGATATGGTCTTCGGTGAGAAAGCCCTGGAAATCAGACAGTAAACGCTTGATGAGCGGGCGCTGACCGCTGCCCGTCACTACGCCGATAGTAAGGCCCGACGACTGTATCTTCTGCATTATGTCGAGCACGCCGGGGAATATCTCGGCAGTCGGCATACGATGGAACAAGTCGGCCTTCACGTCGTACATGCGCTGCGCCTCAGTCTCGTCAATCTCCCTACCCTGCTGCTGGCGCACGAAGTGGCGGATGGTGTCTACGCCGCGCGCGCCCTCAGTGGCGTAAGAGTCGGCAGCGGTGAAGTGGAGGTCGAACTGTGCCATCGCTTCCTGCCACGCCGCAGCATGATTGCGCATGGAGTCGTAGAGCACGCCGTCCATGTCGAAGAGCACGCACTTCGGGTCGAAATGGTCGAAACCGTGAGACGACTGGTATTGCTTGATTGCTTCTTTAATCATTATTTTTATTGTGTGAGTTGATTTGTGAGAGGGGTGCGTGAGAGGGTGCGTGGAGGGCGTGTCAAAACTCGCAAGCTGTACGCCCCGAAGGGGCAGCACCACATAGCCCAAGGCAGCGCCTTGGGTTAAAAGACACACACGAGCCATACGCCCTGCAAGGGCAAAAGCCTAATTATTATGGTGTTGCCCTTACAGGGCGCATTGTTAATTATATTCACCATGATACCCAGGGCGCTGCCCTGGGCTATGTGCTTTTGGGCTTTCAGCCCGCGTTAATTGACTTTTGTCACACCCTCCTCCTAAGGATAGCAAAAACGGACTGCCGAAATATCTTTCGCTGCAGTCCGTTTTTCACATTGTATTTATTAAGATAATGTTTCTATTCAAGAATAGACATTACTTCTCCTCAGCAAGACGCTTCTGGATAGCCTCGCTCTCAGCCTCATAGCCCGGCTTGTTGAGCAGAGCGAACATGTTCTTCTTGTAAGCCTCAACACCCGGCTGGTTGAACGGGTTAACGGCGAGGAGGTTGCCGCTGATGCCGCAGGCAATCTCGAAGAAGTAGATGATCTGACCGAGATAGTACTCGTTGAGCTGCGGAACAGATACGCGGATGTTAGGCACACCACCGTCTACGTGAGCCAAGCGAGTGCCGAGCTCAGCCATCTTGTTCACCTCGTCAACGCGCTTGCCAGCGAGGAAGTTAAGACCGTCGAGGTTCTCCTCGTCGTGCGGGAAGAGCAGAGACTTCTCAGGTGTCTCAATGCTGATTACAGTCTCGAAGATAGAGCGCTCGCCCTCCTGAATCCACTGACCCATTGAGTGGAGGTCGGTAGTGAAGTCGCAAGCTGCAGGGAAAATACCCTTGCCGTCCTTACCCTCCGACTCGCCGTAGAGCTGCTTCCACCACTCGCTCATGTAGTGAAGTTTCGGCTGAAAGTTTACGAGAATCTCGATCTTCTTGCCAGCCTCTGCATAGAGAGCGTTACGCACAGCGGCGTAGATAGCAGCAGGATTCTCAGCGAACGGTACGTCCTTGCCAGTAGCCTTCTCCATATCTGCAGCACCGCCAACAAGAGCCTTAATGTCGAAGCCTGCAACAGCGATAGGCAGCAAGCCGACCGGTGTAAGAACAGAGAAGCGACCGCCTACGTTGTCAGGAATTACGAATGTCTTGTAGCCTTCCTTTGTAGCGGCTGCACGCGCAGCACCCTTGTGAGCGTCGGTGATAGCCACGATAACGTCCTTAGCCTCTTCCTTGCCACGCTGTTCCTCGCACTGCTTCTTGAGCAGACGGAATGCAAGAGCTGTCTCAGTAGTTGTGCCCGACTTAGAGATATTGATTACACCGAACTTCTTGTCCTTGAGATAGTCGGTGAGTTCGGCGAGATAATCCTCGCCGATATTGTTGCCAGCGAAAACTACAGTGGGGTTCTTCTTGTCCTGAACGAGCCAAGCGAACGAGTTGCCAAGCGCCTCGATCACGGCACGAGCGCCGAGGTAGCTGCCACCGATGCCCGCAACCACTACCACCTCGCACTTCTCGCGCAGCGTGTTGGCTACGCTCTGAAGCTCTGCGATGAACTCCGGTGTGATTGAAGACGGCAGGTGAAGCCATCCGAGGAAGTCGTTACCAGGGCAAGTGCCGTTCTCGAGAGCCTCGTGAGCGGCTGCCACTTTTGATTCATAAGCCTCAACAGCGCCTTTTGAAAGGAACTGTGTAGCTTTTGTAATGTCTAAGCTGATGCTTTTCATTGTTTTGTGTGTATTTGTGAAAATTTGGTTTTATCGGAATGAGTCTGTCAGCAGCTTAATCTCTATCTGCGGACTGATACGCTCGTACAATATATTATATACGGCGTCGAGAATCGGCATGTTCACGTGCATGTGGCGGTTTTTCTCCTTCATACACTTGGTGCCAAAGAATCCTTCGGCAATCATCTCCATCTCTATCTGCGCACTCTTCACGCTGTAGCCCTTGCCGATCATAGTGCCGAAGGTGCGGTTGCGCGAGAACTTGGAGTAGCCCGTTACGAGCAGGTCGCCGAGATAAACCGAGTCGTAGACGCTGCGCTCGATGGGATTGATAGCGGTGAGGAAACGCGACATCTCCTGAACGGCGTTCGACATGAGCACAGCCTGAAAGTTGTCGCCATACTTCAAACCGCTGCAGATGCCTGACGCGATGGCGTACACGTTCTTCAGCACCGACGAATACTCGATGCCGATAACGTCTGACGAGGTCTTTGTCTTGATAAACTCCGAGTCGAGCACGTCTGCGAAAGCCTGCGCCTTCTCCTGGTCTGAACAGCCGATAGTGAGATAGGAAAGGCGTTCGAGCGCCACCTCCTCAGCATGAGACGGTCCGCCGATGCAGGCAAGATTCTCGTCAGGCACGTCATACACCTCGTGGAAGTATTCGGAGCAGGCGATGTTGTCGTCTGAAACGAGACCTTTAATCGCTGTCACGATGAATTTCTCGCGCAGGCGAGTCTTCAGCTTCTTGAGATGGTTCTTCAGATAAGGCGACGGCACCACGAACACAAGTGTGTCGTAAGCCTCCACAATGCGGTTGATGTCGCTCGAGAAGAATATCTCGTCGGTATTGAAGTGTACACTTGTAAGATAATTAGGATTATGGCCTATGCGTTTGAACTCCTCTATGCTGTCGTCGCGTCGCATATACCATCCTATGTGATGGGTATGACCTATCACAATCTTGGCAATTGCAGTTGCCCAACTGCCTCCGCCAATAATTGCTATTTTTCCGCAATCAAACATCTATCCTATTACCGTTATCGTTAAGAAATGAAACAGTAGGAAGCCAGCGCTTCCTACCATTTATATATTAATTACTCAGCTTCTTCTGCTGTTTCTACCGCAACGTTTGCTGCGGCGTCTATCCAAGCCTGGATATCGTTAACAGACGGCTTCTCGTAGCCGAGCTTGTACTTCTTGTTGATTTCGCCAATCTTCTGCTGCAAGCCCTGAGCCTTCTCGTCGCGGATGTCGGAGATGAGGTTGAAGCCTGCCTTGCGGAGCACGTAAGCCCACTCCTCAGACACGCCAATCTCGCCCCACTCCTTGATAGAGCTTTGCGGAATCTTCTTCTCTGGCTTCATCTGCGGGAAGAACAGCACCTCCTGGATGGTGGTCTGACCGGTCATAAGCATAACGAGGCGGTCGATGCCGATGCCGATGCCAGATGTAGGAGGCATACCGTACTGGAGAGCGCGCAGGAAGTCCTGGTCGATAATCATCGCCTCGTCGTCGCCCTTGTCAGCAAGACGCATCTGCTCCTTGAAACGCTCCTCCTGATCGAGCGGGTCGTTAAGCTCTGAGTAGGCGTTGGCAAGCTCCTTGCCGTTGACCATAAGCTCGAAACGCTCTGTGAGTCCCGGCTTTGAGCGGTGCATCTTTGTAAGCGGCGACATCTCGACGGGATAGTCGGTGATGAATGTAGGCTGGATGAATGTGCCCTCGCAGAACTCGCCGAAGAGTTCGTCGATGAGCTTGCCCTTGCCGAATGTCTCGTCAACCTCAAGTCCCTTTTCGAGGCAGAATGCGCGGATTTCCTCCTCGCTCTTGCCGTTGCAGTCGAAGCCTGTCTTCTCCTTGATTGCGTCGAGGATAGGCAGACGGCGGTAAGGTGCCTTGAACGAGATGACGTTGTCGCCTACCTTACGCTCTGTAGAGCCGTTCACGGCGATGCAGACAGTCTCGAGTAGCTTCTCTGTGAACGACATCATCCAGTTGTAGTCCTTATACTGCACGTAGAGCTCCATACATGTGAACTCAGGGTTGTGGTTGCGGTCCATGCCCTCGTTGCGGAAGTTCTTGCCAATCTCGTAAACGCCCTCGAAACCGCCCACGATGAGGCGCTTGAGGTAGAGCTCTGTAGCGATACGCATGTACATGTCTATGTTGAGCGCGTTGAAGTGGGTGATGAACGGACGAGCCGAAGCGCCACCGGCGATAGCCTGCAGTGTCGGGGTCTCAACCTCTGTGTAGCCAGCCTCGTCGAGCACGAGGCGGATAGTGCGCACTACGGTTGCACGCTGAAGGAATGTGTCCTTCACGCCGTCGTTGACGATGAGGTCTACGTAGCGCTGACGGAAACGCAGCTCAGGGTCTTCGAACTTGTCGTAAGCCACGCCGTCCTTGTACTTCACGATTGGCAGCGGCTTGAGGCTCTTTGAGAGCAGTGTGAGCGACTGTGCGTGTACGGATATCTCGCCGGTCTGTGTACGGAACACGAAACCCTTCACACCGATGAAGTCGCCGATGTCGAGCAAACGCTTGAACACAGTGTTGTAGAGAGTTTTGTCCTCCTCAGGGCAGATATCGTCGCGTGTGATGTACACCTGGATACGACCCTTCGAGTCCTGAAGCTCAACGAAGCTTGCCTTACCCATTACGCGGCGGCTCATCATACGTCCGGCGATTACCACCTCGC
>OQVS01001712.1_pt1 | contig 14669 bp, 8 predicted proteins | sample 1691601 | NCBI WGS metagenome assembly OQVS01 (sample SAMN03418268, study PRJEB22391) | human gut metagenome | biome: human-gut; feature: organic feature; material: feces | host: Homo sapiens | place: Tanzania | collected 2013-01
GAAAGAATTTGAAAATAACAAACCAAATCTCTTACTTTCAGATATATTTTATAATAAAAAAATTACATATACATATGAAGAATATATATGTCATCTTAAAGAAACAGAAGATTTTTCTAAAAAACATTCTAATTACAAACTAAACAAACTATCATTTCTGACATTTAAAAATATAACTGTAACTATATTAGGTAAAGAATTAGTTATTATATCCAAAGAAGAAAATCCCACTATTCATTTTATTATAAGACATCCAAAACTAATAAATGCTATTAGCAATTTTAAACCAATAGTAAAAGAAACAAACTAAAAAACTGATTTTTTCAGCTTTTTAGTTTGCTCTAGAACCTATCGGAGCTATATTTAAATCTTGCCCTAAAGATTTAAGTACACCTGTATATTTATTATAAAGCCTTTCATAATCTTTTAAATAACTATCATCAGTCATTTTACTAAATGGAATAACAGTATGTCCTGTATGAACTGCAGTTGTAACTGGATTACCATTATATTTTGTAAATATCAATTCCCCACCTAAATTATCAAAAGTCATGTTTACTTCATTATCTTTAGAAACAGTTTTAGTTATATCTAAAGTTGCCATAAAGCCAATAAGCTTATTCCAATCTCCGTTAGATCCACCATATTGATTTGATATGAAATTACCCAAAGAATACATTACAATAGTATCTCCAATTTTAGTTATTGGCTGCAAAATATGAGGATGATTACCTATTACTATATCAACTCCAAGCGATGATAAATACTCAGCAATTTCTTTTTCCTCATCATTTGGCATATTAATATATTCAATCCCCCAGTGCATTGCAACAATTAAAACATCTACTTTATCACGAACAGCTTCAATGTCTTTTTTTACTTGCTCTTTATCATATTTATTCAAAAGATAACTCTTTCCTGCCGGAACACTTAATCCATTGGTTATTGTGGTATATGCTAACATCGTATAAGTTATGTTATTTTTTTCTTTTATAATAAAATTATTTCTATCAGTCTCTGAATCACTCATACCACTATATAAAATATCAGTAGTTTTAAAATATTTAACAGTATTTAAAATACCTTTTTCACCTTTATCAAGAGAATGATTAGATGCTAAAGATACAGTATTAAAGCCAACTGCTCGCATGGCATCTACGTAAGCACTCGGCGTATAAAACATCGGATAACCTGAATAAGCAATTGAGTCATCTCCAGTTGGAGTTTCTTGATTATAATAAGCAATGTCATACTCTTTAACAATATCTTTTACATACTTTACAGCATCACTAAAATCATAAACACCATTTTTATAATAAGTTCTATAAATAACACTATGAATTAATCCATCACCAGTTGCAAGTAATTTTAATTTATAGATTTGTTCTTTATTTTCATTATGTTTATTACTATGATTATTATTAACATTAGTATTTCCATTTACATCACTAATGCCATTACCAAAGAAATAATTATATCCATAATAAGTTAAATAACTAACTAAAGCTACTAAAATAATACTTAAGAAAAACTTAACTATATTTTTTTTAAATTTTCTTTTTCTTCTTGTCATAACTAATCCTTTAATAAATTATATACTTCATCTTTATCTAAATTATGCGTTTTATGCATAAAATCAGGGAGTAAATGCAAATGTATATGTTTAATAGCTTGAGAGTCGCCATAATTAATTAAAAATGTTGATGCACACTTATCAAGTTTAAACATTAATTCTTTAGTAAATTTCTTACCAACACTAATCATTTTAATTAAAACATCATTAGGTATTTCATAAATATCTTCAAAGTGTTCCTTTGGAATAACTAAAGTATGTCCATCTGTATCTGGAAATGCATCAAGCATAACAAGTATATCATCATCTTCATATAATATTTTTGAAGGAATTTCCTTTCTTACGATTTTACAAAATAAACAATCATCTTTCATTTTAACCTCACCATAATAAGTATACCAAATCCTGTGTACTTTTGTAAAGTAAATGCATATACTTAATTAGGAGCGTGATTAATTTGTCTAGTTTTAAAGAAATAGTTACTAAAGCAGTTATTGGTAAAGCAAAAAAAACTAACAGTAATTCTTTTACATTAACTCCCGAAGAAATGCCAAACACAGTCCTTGGTTGTTGGGTTATAAATCATTCATTTAATGGTGTAAAAGGCACTAATGGTAGCGTTACAATAAATGGTAATTTTGATGTAAATGTATGGTACTCATATGACTCTGATAAAAAAACTGCTGTTACAACAAAGAAATTTAGTTATACAGATAATCTAAATGTACCACTTCGAAATGATGCTAATATGGATGGTGCTAGTGAAATTATTGTTAGATGTTTAAAACAACCAACTGTATCAAATGTAAAATGTGAAAATGGAAACGTTTACTTAGATATTGAAAAAGAAATGGGAGTTGAAATTGTTGGAGATGCTAAAGTAAAAATAAGTGTTGAAGATGATTACGATGATTATGATGAAATTGTTGATGAAGAAGAAGTTAATGAAGTAATAGATAATGTTGATGAAAATTACTTAGATAATAATTAGAAAAAAATCACCTAGAAAAAAGGTGATTTTAATTTATCAAACAAGTATATCTATTGTTCATTCAATTATTATTGGGTCACTCATACTTCCTGACCCCGATACATAGCTCGTGGAAGACAAAAGACTAAAGGACGGACGCGCCCCAAAGTAGTTGCTGACATAGAGGTTGCTCACGCGGCCATAGTCGTACACACGGAACGCATCGTTAGAATTGTCCGAACTGCGCGAAATAGTCCAATCCCAGCCTCCTCCGTACAACCAGTTTTCTCCCTTCGAAAATCTATAATCTTTTGTTGCATCACTTGAATTATAACCTACCAATGTCCATGAATTAGGATTTGCTGCAAATTCATAATCTGTTACATACTTTAAGCCTATTTTTGATTCATATGTTGTACTTGATGCACTACTTCCTACTTCATATTGATATGCTGTTTTTGGCACTGAAGTTACGATATTGGTATATGAACCTCCACCTACTTTCCATGTTGTTGTGGCTATTTTATTTGACCATATGGTTCCTATGTTATTAACAAAATTAGTGTTTAGATTTACTTTGTTTAAATTACTTTCACTCCATGTGTTTTTCTTTGTATCATTATTCCAATAATACAATGAATTACTTGATGGGCTTTCTCCTTGTTCTCCACTAAAGTAATTGCTTGTGTATTCTTGTGAAAAATCTCCATCTGTTCCTAGTAAACTTGATTTTGCATAATCCCATTTTACTAATTTTACTTGATTATTAAATACTCCTATTATTCTATATAGATTTTCTGTTGGGCATGGACTGGCATCTGTACCAAAACACACAAAATTCTTTACATTATCTTTTGTTAGATACCCCTTTTCTACTGATGCACTTAATGCTTCATTGTATGTTTGATATTGTGTTGTATCTCCCTTTATTAGATAATAATGAGTTTGTGATGAACTACATCCGTAACCTACATATTGTTTTGTTCCATTACAATAAAAATCTATTAATGCTGTTGTTACTGAATTATTGTATCCTATCATCATTGTTGCTCCAGTTGCCTTCCCTGCATCTGTTAGTACGTAATCTCCTCCTGCATATCTGTATGAATTATCTCCTGCTCCATTAGTTAATGTAGAGTTATGATAATATAATGAATTGTCCCCTTGAGTTCCTGTATATTGTGATTTTACATAATTTGCTAGTGTTAGTACTTTATCAAAATAAACATAACACTTATCTGACAAATTACCTGAAACTATCACTGCTTTTTTTGTATCATCCCAACTAAGTTCACTTCCATTTTCACATCTTGATAATTCTGTATTAAATTTATAACCTTCTGTTGGCCATCCACTCTGAGTAACTGTTTTATAATCACCCGCCCCTGCTGTTTGTTCTAAATTCATGGATATTCCTTTAGTAATTTTAGTTTGATTATTAATATTATCTTCTACATAAGTATTTGTAGTTTTAAAATAATTAAAACTTGTAATAAGTACAACCAATAAAACTAAAGCAATTATTAAAAATATAAAATGTTTTTTCTTCATTTGACATCATCTCCATAACAATATCACGCACGGATATTTTATTTTATATACCCATTTTAACCTAAAAAAAAAAAAAAAAAAAGCACTATATTCACGCGTATAGTGCTTTTTTACACATAATTTTAACATTATAGAAAAAAGATGCTTATTCAGCATCTTCATTAGTTACTTCTTCTTCTACAACTTCTTCAACAATTTTTTGTGTATCAGTTGCTATATCATCATTATCCATAAGTTTTTCTTCTAACACTTCTTGAGCATCATCAGTTAAAATTGCTTTTTCAAGTTCAATATTGATATTATTATATTGACTATAACCAGTACCAGCAGGTATTAGTTTACCAATAATAACATTTTCTTTTAGACCTTGAAGTCTATCAACTTTACCATGAATAGCAGCATCAGTTAAAACTCTAGTTGTTTCTTGGAATGATGCAGCAGATAAGAACGAGTCTGTTTCCAAAGATGATTTAGTAATACCAAGCATAATTGGATTACCTTTAGCAGGAGTTTTTCCAGCCATAATAACTGGTTTATTACCTTCTGTAAAGTCTCTTAGTGATACTGCAAGACCTTCAACAAAGTCTGAATCTCCAGCATCAGTAATTCTTACTTTATTTATCATACGTTTACAAATAATTTCAATATGTTTGTCTGAAATATCAACACCTTGTAATTTATAAACTTTTTGAACTTCTTTTAATATGTATTCTTGTGCAGTAAGCGGATCAGTTACAGCTAATAATTCTTTTGGTGAAATAACACCTTCAGTTAATTTATCTCCAGCTTCAACTTCATCACCAACAGCAACACGAAGTTTCATATTGTAATTAGTTACATGTTCATGACATCCAGCTTCATTTTCAATAGTAATTGTATGTTTACCATTGTTTTCTTCAATACCAATAACTTTACCAGTAACTTCCGCAATTGTAGCTTTTCCTTTTGGAATACGTGCTTCAAACAACTCTTCAACCCTTGGTAGACCTTGAGTGATATCATCACCAGATGCAACACCACCGGTATGGAATGTACGCATTGTTAATTGGGTACCAGGTTCACCAATTGATTGAGCAGCCATAATACCAACAGCTTCACCTTTTTCAACTAAGTTACCAGTTGCAAGGTTACGTCCATAACATTTTTGACATACCCCATTATTTGATTTACACGTTAGAACACTTCTAATTTCTACCTTTTTAATACCCGCTTTAGTTATTTTAATGACAGCATTTTCATTAATCATTTCTCCAGCTTCAACAATTGTTTCTTTAGTTTCTGGATTAACAATTTTCTTAGATGCAAATCTTCCTAAAATACGTTCAGCAAGTGGTTCAATAACTGAGTTATCTTTTTCATTTAATAAATCATATACAACAAGCCCTTGATGAGTACCACAATCATATTCTTTAACAATTATATCTTGAGCAACATCAACAAGTCTTCTTGTTAAGTATCCTGAGTCTGCAGTTCTTAATGCAGTATCGGCATCCCCTTTACGAGAACCATGTGTTGATAAGAAGAATTCAGACACAGAAAGGCCTTCAATAAATGATGATGTAATTGGAATTTCTACAGTAGAACCATCTGGTTTTGCCATTAAACCACGCATACCAGCAAGTTGAGTAAAGTTTGAAATTTTACCACGAGCACCTGAGTTCATCATCATAAATAATGGATTATCAAAATCATTTTCACTTATTGCTTTAAGTTCGTTCTTTACATCATCGGTTGCTTTAGTCCAAACATCGATAACACTTTGATATCTTTCCTGATTAGTAATAAGACCTCTTTGATATTGTTTATTAATTTTATCAACTTTAGCCTTTGCAGCTTCAATAATTTCACCCTTTTTCTCACTTCTTACAACATCCGCAATAGATACTGTAATACCAGCGATAGTTGAATATTTGAAACCTAAATTCTTTAATTTATCAAGCATAATAGATGTTTCAGTTGTTTTATATCTTTTAAATACTTGGGCAATTAATTGACCTAAAGTTTTTTGAACAAATGGAGTAACAAGTTCCATTTTAGCTATTTCTTCAGGTATATTAGAACCCATTGGTAAGAAATACTTATCCGGAGTAATTCCTTCAATATTAGCTTTAGTACCTTCTTCTACATATGGGAATGTATCAGGTAATATTTCATTAAATTTAATTTTACCTACAGTTGTAATTAAGTATTTATCTCTTTGTTCATCTGTAAATAATTTATATTTAAATGAATTAACAGGAATAGCAATTCTTGTATGCAATGTTATTTCTTTTCTTTCATATGCCATTAAGGCTTCATTTGGATCTTTATAAACATGTCCTTCATTAGGCTCTCCAGCATACTCAATAGTTAAATAACAGTTACCAAGTACCATATCTTGACTTGGTGTAACAATTGGTTTTCCATCTTTTGGATTTAGAATATTATTAGCACTAAGCATTAAGATTCTAGCTTCAGCCTTTGCTTCTTCAGAAAGTGGAATATGAATAGCCATTTGATCTCCATCGAAGTCAGCATTAAATCCTGCACAAACAAGTGGATGTAATCTTATAGCTTTACCACCAACAAGTACTGGTTCAAATGCTTGAATACCTAGTCTATGTAGTGTTGGAGCTCTATTTAGTAATACTGGATGTTCAGTAATTACATCTTCAACAATATCCCAAATTGATTCATCACGAGAATCGATTAATTTTTTAGCACCTTTAATGTTATGAGCTAAACCTCTTTCAACAATACCATTAATTACATGTGGCTTAAATAACTCAATAGCCATTTCTTTTGGAAGACCACATTGATGCATTTTAAGGTTTGGTCCAACTACGATAACTGAACGACCAGAATAGTCAACTCTCTTACCAAGTAAGTTTTGACGGAAACGTCCTTGTTTACCTTTAAGCATACTAGATAAACTTTTAAGTGGTCTATTACTTGCTGCAGTAATACTTCTTCCTCTTCTACCATTATCAAATAATGAGTCAACAGCTTCTTGAAGCATACGTTTTTCATTTTGAACAATAATAGTTGGAGCACCAAGTTCTAGTAATTTCTTTAAACGATTATTTCTATTAATAATTCTACGATATAAATCATTTAAATCGCTAGTTGCAAATCTACCACCATCAAGTTGAATCATTGGTCTTAATTCTGGTGGAATAACTGGTAACACATCCAGAACCATCCATTCTGGTTTATTTCCAGATTCTTGGAAAGCAACTAAGCAATCAAGTCTCTTAACAAGACGAATTCTTTTTTGTCCAGTTGTATTTTCAAGTTCGCGTCTTAAATCTTCAACTTCCTTATCAATATCAACTTGTTTTAATAGTTCTTTAATAGCTTCAGCACCCATACCTACCTTAAAAGTATTTCCATACTTTTCATAATAAGCACGATATTCTTTATCAGATAAAGTTTGTTTAACTTCTAATGGTGCAGCACCAGGATCAATTACTACATAACTTACGAAATATAGTACTTCTTCCAAATCCCTCGGAGACATATCTAGGACAAGTCCCATTTTAGAAGGAACACCTTTAAAGAACCATATGTGAGAACAAGGAGCAGCAAGTTCAATGTGCCCCATTCTTTCTCTTCTTACCTTTGAACGAGTTACTTCAACTCCACAACGGTCACATACGATATTTTTATACCTTAATCTTTTATATTTACCACAAGAACATTCAAAATCTTTTGTTGGTCCAAAAATCTTTTCACAGAATAGACCATCTCTTTCAGGTTTTAGGGTACGATAATTAATTGTTTCAGGCTTTTTAACTTCTCCATAAGACCATGAACGAATTTTTTCAGGTGAAGCAATGCTTACCTTAATTCCTTTAAATTTACTAACATCTATCATTATTCTTCACCTTCCCCATCATCTAAAATATCTTCTTCAATATCTCCTGGAAACTCAAGATTATCTAAATCATCTTCTTCTTCGAAGTCATCTTGATATTCTTCAATATTTTCATTTATTTCTTCATCATTATTAAGTTCATTAGTTGTAACATCAATTTCATCAATTCTAAAGGCATCATTATCATCTTCATCCTCTTCAATGTCTTTAAATTCTACCACATTATCATCATTATCAATTACTTGAACATCTAATCCTAATGCTTGGAATTCTTTAACTAATACTCTAAACGATTCAGGAACACCAGCTTGGTCAATTATTTTTCCTTTAACTAGTGACTCATATACTTTAACACGACCTGTGATATCATCGGCTTTAACAGTTAAAATTTCTTGTAGTACATGAGATGCACCATAAGCATATAATGCCCAAACTTCCATTTCTCCAAAACGTTGTCCACCGAATTGAGCTTTACCACCTAAAGGTTGTTGAGTAACAAGTGAATAAGGTCCAGTAGCTCTTGCATGTAGTTTATCATCAACCATATGGTGTAGTTTAACCATATACATAACACCAACATTAATTCTATGATCAAATGGTTCTCCAGTTCTACCGTCATGTAGTTCAACTTTACCATCCGGAGCCATTCCAGCTTCTTTCATTTCTTCAGAAATATCTTCCCAAGTAGCACTATCAAATACCGGAGTAGCATAATGAACACCTAATTTTTTACCAGCCATACCTAAGTGTAATTCTAGAATTTGTCCAATATTCATACGAGATGGAACCCCTAATGGGTTAAGCATAACATCTACTGGTCTACCATCTGGTAAGTAAGGCATATCTTCTTCAGGAAGTACTAAGGAAATAACCCCTTTATTTCCATGACGTCCAGACATTTTATCTCCGACTTGAATCTTACGTTTTTGAATAATATATACTCTTATTATTTTAGATACTCCAGCTGGTAGTTCATCACTATTTTCTTTAGTATAAACCTTAACATCATGAACAATACCACCAGCACCATGTTCAACACGAAGAGATGTATCTCTAACTTCACGAGTTTTTTCTCCAAATATTGCATGTAGCAATTTTTCTTCACTAGTTAATTCTTGAACACCTTTTGGTGTAACTTTACCAACTAAAATATCTCCATCTCTAACTTCAGTACCAATTTTAACAATACCATCGCTATCCAAATTTTTACGAGCATCTTCCCCAACATTTGGAATATCTCTAGTAATTTCTTCTGGCCCTAGTTTAGTATCACGACAATCAATATCGTAATGTGATATATGAAGTGATGTATAAACATCATCTTTTACTAATCTTTCATTTAAGATAACTGCATCTTCATAGTTATAACCTTCAAATGTCATGAATGCTACAGTTAAATTTTTACCAAGTGCTAGTTCACCCATATCAGTAGATGGACCATCCGCTATAACTTGACCACGGCTTACAACATCTCCAGCTTTAACAATTGGATGATGATTAATACAACTTGATGCATTACTTCTTTCATAATTTGCTAAATGATATGTATCTTTACCACCAGCAGTTTTAACGATAATTTTTAAACCATCAGCATATTCAACAACGCCATCAGCTTTACAAACAATTGTAGATCCTGAATCTCTTGCAGCTATGCATTCAACACCTGTTCCAACAATTGGAGCTTCACAGGTAAGTAAAGGCACTGCTTGACGTTGCATGTTGGCACCCATTAGAGTTCTATGTGCATCATCGAATTCCAAAAATGGAATACAACTTGTTGTAATTGCAACAACTTGACTTGGAGCAACATCAACATAATCAATTTTTTCTCTTTTTACATAAATCGTATCACCATTGTAACGAGCAACAACTTCATCATCAACAATTTTATTATCATCATCTAATTTAACAGCAGCTTGACTAATAGCATGTCCTTTTTCTTCATCAGCAGTTAAATAACATACCTCATCAGTAACAACACCATTAACAACTTTATGATATGGAGTCATTATAAATCCATAATCATTAATTTTAGCATAACCAGCTAGTGATGTAATAAGACCAATATTTTGTCCTTCTGGTGATTCGATTGGACAAATACGACCATAGTGTGATGCATTAACGTCACGAACATCCATACCAGCACGATCACGAGATAAACCTCCAGGTCCAAGACTTGATAAACGTCTCTTATCTGTTAACTCAGCAATTGGATTAATTTGATCCATAAATTTTGATAATTGTGAAGAACCAAAGAACTCCTTTAAAGCTGCTGTAACAGGCCTAATGTTAATTAATGTTTTAGGTGTTACAGTATCTAATTCTTGAGTAGTCATTCTTTCACGAATAACTCTTTCCATTCTAGCCATACCAATTCTAAATTGATTTTGAATTAGTTCTCCAACTTGACGAACACGACGATTTCCTAGGTTATCTATTTCATCATCAGAACCTATTCCTTTATGTAAACCTATATAATAATTAAGGGATGCATAAACATCTGGAATAGTTAATCTTCTTATATCAACACTTTGATCAACACCAATAATATTTAGTGTTTTTTTACTGTCTTCTGGATCAATAACTTTAACAACTTGAACATTTTTATAATCATCTAATTCTTCATTAACTAAGATTTCTTTTACATTTAATCTTTTTTCAAAATAAGGTTTTAATTCTTCTAAAAGTTCTTTTGATAAAACATCTCCAGCCTTAGCAATCGTTTTGTTATCAAAAACTAAAGGTTCTGCCAATGTTAAACCTTCTAATCTATCTAATACATTTAACTTTTTATTAAATTTATAACGACCAACTTTTGCTAAATCATAACGGAATCTATCAAAAAATCTTGTAATTAACTGATTCTTTGAAGAATCTAATGTAGCAGGTTCTCCAGGTCTTAACTTTTCATAAATTTCAAGTAAAGCTTCATCTGTATTATTAGTTGAATCTTTTTCCAATGTATTTTTGATATAATCATTATCACCAAATACGCTTATAATATCTTCATCACTAGATAAACCTAAAGCTCTTAGAAACGTTGTAACAGTCACTTTTCTAGTTCTATCAATTCTAACATATAAAACATCTCTAGCATCTGTTTCATATTCTAGCCAAGTACCTTTATTAGGTATTAGTTCTCCGCTAATAATATGACGTCCGTTCTTATCAATTTCCTTTTTGAAATATACACTTGGACTACGAACTAATTGTGATACAATTACACGTTCAGCCCCATTAATAATAAATGTTCCTGCATCAGTCATTAAAGGCATGTCCCCTAAGAATATTGTTTGTTCTTTTACTTCACCAGTTTCATGAATATAAAGACGAGCTTCAACCTTTAATGGAGCAGCATAGTTTACCATTCTTTCTTTTGCTTCTTTAATTGAATATCTTGGTTCATCAAAATAATAATCACCAAATTCTAGTGAAATATTACCAGTAAAACTTTCAACTGGAAATAAATCATCAAATATCTCTTTGATACCATTTTCTAGAAATTCTTTGTATGATTTTTTTTGAACTTCCAATAAATCATTCAACTCTAAAACGTTTTTCGTCTTCGAAAAACTTCTTCTTTCACGATAGTCACCAAATTTTTTAACTTTATAAGCCACGATATCACCCCATACACAATTTTTTAAGACTATTTTTTTCTTCGTTTTTATTTAAAAAATAAATACGCCACCAATTTAAAATTGTAAAGCCTAATTAACAATTTGTCAATTAATTTTTGCTTTAAACACAAAAAAACCTTTACTTTTTGCTACAACTTCTACATTATAACAAGATTTTATTGAATTTACTGTCGATTTAGCGCCTTGGTCTTTATTTATAACAAACCATAGCTCACCATTATCTAAAAGATGATTTCTTGCTCCCTTCAAAATATTTAGTACTGTTTCTTTCCCTGCTCTAATCGGTGGATTAGTTATTATATATTCATATTTATTTTTTACACATTCATAAGCATTACTTTCGTAAGCTTTACCATCTACTTCATTTATTTTAATATTTCTTTCACATAAATGAAGAGCTCTTTTATTTACGTCTATTAATTCAACTTTTTTATTTAATACTTTCCCTATAACAATTCCCATGAATCCATAACCACAACCAACATCTAATATATCTCTATCACTTTTATCGTCACGTTTTTCCTTTATAAACGATTCAACTAATAATTTTGATGCATAATCAATTTTATTTTTGGCAAAAACTCCATTGTCACTAAAAAACTCAAAATTTATATTTTCATAATTATATATTAGTTTTCTTAGCTCGCTCTTTAAATTTTCATTGTTTGTAAAATAATGTTCCAAAGGCACTTTCCCCTTTTCTCGATATAAAATCATTATACAACAAAAACTTGCACTTCGTCAACTTAAAAATGCAAGTTTTTAAAATTCTTTTCAAAGCCACAATCACAGTTTAATATTTCCTACTTCTTCATAGTTTTCTAAGCTACTATTCCTAATATTTTCTTTTGCTATTTTATCTTCCAACTTATATAACGAAATTAATACTTTTTGTAAAATACTTATTATTTCATCAGTACTATTTTCATAATCGACTTTGAAATCTAAAATATCTTTTAACTCATTTTGATATAATTCACTACCACTAAGTCTATTTATTTTTATAACTTCCCCATTAATTGCATTCATATATACTTTTGCAATTCTATTTTTTGTTTTAATTGGAATATTTGCTAAACTTCCTTCAATACTTTTATTTACTTCATCAACTAAATCTTTTTGATTTACTTTATCATTCATACTTGTCAAAAGTGGCATTAACTTTTCTCTCATTTTAATTTCAAAATCATAACTACTTGTATATAATTCTTTATTATCTTCTAAAGATAATCCTGCTATATTTACCTTTTTATTTAAATAATCCATTATTCCATTCTTTTCATTTACAAATAAATTTCTTAATTCTTCAAATACAACATTATTCCCTAAAAAAGGTACTACAACATCATGTATAACTTTCATATCTTTTTCAAGTTCATTATTTGAAGAAATAACAACATCACCTTGCAAGATACTTAAACAATTATTTATTATATCTATAATATCAAAATAGATTAAATTATCAGCATGATACTTTTTTAATTTATTAAGTAAATTACTTAAGTTATTTATTAATTCTAAATAAATTGCTTTTTCATTCTTTAAAACAAGACCACTTTTATCATTTTTTAAATTGCTAATTTCAGTTTTATAAGTAGCAATATACTCATTTACTTTAGCAAAAACACTATCTTTATCAAAACAATACTCGCTATACTTTTTAATTTCATCAACTAAGCCTTGTACTTCATTAACATTTTCTTTTTTAGTTTCTTCATCCCTTTTATTACTAAGACCTTGTGTTAAATCTCTATATAAATATTTTTCTAAAAATTCTTTTACAAACGATGTCTCATAACGTTTTTCTTTAGTACCTTCCAAAACATAAGGAATACAAGACAATAAAATTCTTGTTGAAACTAAACATTTTTTTCTTTTATTCAAACACCATTTAACTGGTTCTACAGTATACCAATTACCGTTAACTTTAACATAATAGAAACCTTTATCTTCATATTCCTTTAATACTAAGGGTTTAAACTTCATTTTATAAGAACCCCAAAAACCTTCAACATCATTTATTGTATATGTTCTTCCAGTTTCTTTCAACTCATTTTTTTCAAGTTTAGCATCAAGTTGATTACCATAATCGGCATAGTCGTTCATATATCGTCCAAATTCATAAATACCTAATCTATCATTTACCAACTTAGCATGTTCTTTAACAAAATCATCAAATTCTATAACAGGTAAAACACCGTAAAAATCACTATTTTTTAATTTTAATTTATAAAAAACAGAAACCTCCTCCAGTTTGTATAAATAGTCCTTTATTTTAGGCACAATTTCATAAATTAATAAATCACCGTCTTCATACATGCCACTGATAGAAAATCCACTAGAACCTGATCCAGTACGCCTAGAAAAAGAGGTGTTCACAAAACCTATTTTATCAATATTCATTCCTTTAAAATCATTTTCTTCAGGTAGTCTTATGTTTGCCATATAAATCACACTCCATTATTTTAATGATACCATAACAATTAGCTCTATTCAAGTTCCATATCACAAACATCACTAGGTATTTTATTATTTTTATTAGCAACTATTTTCTTATTATTACTACATTCAATAACATTAAATTTTTCTAAATTATAAACTTTAGCAACTTCTTCTTCATCTTTATTACTTATAATTTTAAAATCCATATCATCAACTAAATCATCAAAAGTTAATTTTTCATCTTGAAGCACATAACTAAGTTCATAAATATTATCTTGATCATACTTAACGTTTAATGAATTTATTCCATAATAGTAATAACCCTTTTCTTTTATTAAATTAGATAATTTTAATTCATTATTATTAACTATTTCAAAACTATAATCATTATAAATATCACTAGATATTAACTTAGTATCTATTAATGTTATAGTATTATCTTTTAACAAATCCACTCTACCAATTACATCAATATAATCATATATTCTATGTTTACTTAAATCATCTGTTGTTTTAATATTTAAAGTATAATCTAAATTAAAATTAACATATCCATTTAATACTTCTTCACTTTTAGTATATGCTGCAAGTTCAATACTTTCATTACCACTAATTCTACTTATTTTACCATGAATT
>OQVS01001714.1_pt1 | contig 14667 bp, 2 predicted proteins | sample 1691601 | NCBI WGS metagenome assembly OQVS01 (sample SAMN03418268, study PRJEB22391) | human gut metagenome | biome: human-gut; feature: organic feature; material: feces | host: Homo sapiens | place: Tanzania | collected 2013-01
CTTCGTTCATTTGTACGTATGCTTGCATGCGGTTGTCTTCCGTCCAACACATCTTCGTGTTCGTCTTGTTTTGTTCGTCGTATCTATCGGTCATATTCCCTTTGCCGTCCCATTTGTAATATTTGCTTAGTCCGCTTTCTTCGTCATATATGCTTTCTATCGTGTTCGGTTGGTCGTTGTTGTAGTTGTATCTGTATGCTGTGTGAATGTCATGTATGCCGAGTGTGTTGTTTAATTTACGACTGTGGGTTTGTTTTTGTTGCATTTTCCCGTTTGCGGTGTAATTATAGTGGCTTTCATACCACAGTTCGGTGCCTTGGTTGTCTATGTTGCCTTTGGAGTATGTCAGGCGGTTGAGGGCGTCGTATTCGTAGTATTGTGTTCTGCGGTTCTGTCCGTGGTCTTCCATGTTCGTCAGGTTGCCGTTCCGGTCGTAGCTGTAGTGGTTGTCTTGAAGTACTGCTCCGCTTTGATGGGATAAGTTCGTCATTTGTTTCAAGCGTAGGGTGACGGGGTCGTAGATGTAGTGGGTTTCCACATCATTGCCTTGTATCTCATGTATGCGGTTGCCGTAGTGGTCGTAGTGTATGTCGGTAAGATACTTCGTTATTCGTCCGTGCTTGTCTCCTATGATGCTTGTCAAGCCGCCGCCTTGGTCGTAGTCGTAGGTTACTTTTTCTCCATCGGGGTATTCTATGGTGTTTATTCTGCCCCAGATGTCGTAATTCCAGAGTGTTTCCAAATTGATGGTGTAGCTGCTGTACGGTTGCACAATGGTGTGGCGTTCATGGTCGATGTTGCCCATGCGGTCGTATTTCCGTTCCTTGATGCCGCTTGCGTCTTGTATCTTGATTACTCTGCCGCTTGCATTGCCGTCTGTGGGGCTGCCGTATTCGTAATGACTGTCGTTCCAATATCTCTCGCTGTATGTTTTGCTTGTCAATTGGTCGTAGTTGTATTTGTAGCTGATGTGTTCGCCTTGGCTTGTCTCTATGTCGATGATGTGTCCGGCAGGGTCGTAGCTTGTCTTCGTAATACCCTGATCCGGTCTGTCTATGTGTATTACTCTGCCGATTCGGTCGTATTCGTAGGTGGTGGTGTTCCCCTCGGGGTCGGTGATTGCTGTCGGTTGACTTAACAGGTCATAGTCGTAATGGGTGATAAAACTATTGTTATTCGTGTATTGAACTATTTGCGTGCGGCGTCCTTTGGCATCGGTGGTTATTGTGCTTGTGTTGCCGTTCCGGTCGGTGTGGGTGTGGTGTGCTTGCGGGTAGGGTGAGTTGTGTATCGCAAAGGTGTTCGTTTCGGTGCTGCCGTCGGGGAGACTGATGTGTATGGTTCGGTCTTTGGTGTCGTAGCGGTAGTCGGTCGGATTGCTGCCTGTGCAGGGGTTGTACAGGCTGTCGGGGTGGGTGCTGCTTTCTATGTATGGGTGGTATGTTCGTACAGGACGACCGAGGTTGTCTGTCATGATGCGACCGCTTGTTACTCTTTGCTTTTGTCCTTCAACGCTCTTGTCTTGTTTCTGCTGTATGTGCCTGCCTATGGCGTCGCTGATGTCGATGCGTTGTCTCTGTCCGTTCCGGTCGTGGTAGGTGGTGCGTACCCATGGACTGTTGTTGAGCGTACGCCAGTCGTCAGCAACAGCCCCTGTGCTCAGCTCTTGAAGGTCGCTGTATTCGTAGCTGATGGCGGGGCTTGTCTCCCCGAACAGGTGGAGGCTCTCGAGCCTGCCACGTACGTCGTACTTATATTGTATGCTGTTGCCGCTGATGTCGGTGGTCTCGTCGTATTGTTGCCAGAGGGGGTTGTAACGGCTGCGGCTTGTGTAGCCCATGGCATCTTTTTGAACTACTATCCTGCTGTGTGTGGCTGTGTCGTAGCTGTTGTGTATGCTGTTCCTTTGTCCGCCGGCATTCGTCGGGTAGTACAGGTCGGTGAGGTTGCCGTAGCTGTCGTAGTTGTAGTCGTAGCGATGGGTCTGACTGCCGTTGTGCAGGGTGAGGGTGGAGATGTCTCCGCGGGTGTTGTAGTACGCTCTGCGGTGGCGTAAGGGGTTGCCGCCTTGGTCGCTGACGGTTACTTGGTTTACGGTGTTCAGTATGTGTCGGAGGGTGTCGGTTTGGTAGTGAAGGGTGGTGTGCAACAGGTCATTTTGCCCTTGGCTGTATTCTATGACTTCCGATATGTTGCCATGGCTTGTGTGATGGTATTCCGTAACGGTGCTGAGGCTGTCGGTGGTGTCGCCTTGTTCGTAGCTGCTGTGTCGTTCTTCGTGTATGGCGGGATAGGTGCCGCCGTAGCACCATGCCATGTCTTCCGGTACGATGGTGCCGCTTGTGAGTTCTTTCTTGGCGTAGGTGTAGCTGCTTTCTCTGAGTTTCCGACCGCTTGTGTCTGTTATGGTGGTCTTATACGGAAGGCCTTTGTACAGTATATCTTTTGTATGATAACAGGTGGTGCTGATGCGGTAGGGACTGCCGTTGTTGTATTCTGTGGTCGTTACTTCGGAGTAGCCGTGGTCTTCTCTTTCGTAGCGGTCGTAGTAGCGGGATTTATAGGTGTAGCGTTTTTCTATATGAAGGCTGTCGTGCGGGTGTCGGTTCTTTACGATCACTCTGCTCATGTTGTAGTATCTTCGGGGCGAGTCGGTGCTGCTGCCGCTCAGGGTGTAGTCGATTTCCATGGTGTGGCCTGCAGGGCCATTGATGCGTTTCAGGAGATTGACAGGTCCGTTCATGCTGTATCTTACTTCTATCTTCCCGCCACTGCCTTCTTCGACTATGTCGGGGTAGCCGTCGTTGTTCATGTCTATCCATCTGACCTTGCTGTAATTGATGGTGTGGTTTATGCCGGCGTGCGGGTTGAAGACGGTCTTGAAGATCCACAGGCTGAAGCCTATGCTGAACGAGCCGTTGACACCGCTTGTGAGGCTGATGCTTTTTTCTATTTTTTGATTGCTGCAGAGAAGTACGGCGGGTGTGTAGCGGCTGCCTTGGTTGTATTGTACGTACAGGTCGTCGCCGTCGATATGGAGTATGTCGGGTAGGCCGTCGCCGTTGATGTCTATGTGGGTTCTCGTGGTGTTGTTCTCGTTCATCTGTATGCTTACTCCGCCGCTGATGCTGCCGTTGTTCAGGTTGAACTCGGTACTGCTACTGCTCAGGCTTGTAGTCATGGAGTTGCTGCTACTGCTGTGGAGGCTGCTGTTCTTCCATTTTATTTCCGGCCCGAAGCTGTAGCCGTAGTTGAGATAGACGGTGCTGTCGTCTTTTACTTTGTCGGGTAGTCCGTCGCCGTTGATGTCTATCAGACGGCTGTTGCCTTCGCTTGTGCTGCCGCTTACTCCGCTGTTGCCGCTCATGTTTATGTTGCCGTTCCGAGGACTGTTCGAGGGTTGTTGTTCTATGTTTATGTAGTTCCCGCCGCTGCTGCTTCCGTTGATTGTGGTGTAGTGGCTTCGGTCTGTTTCGGTGTTGTTTTGCATGTGATAACGGATGTTGTCGCTCAGTCCGCCTTGGGGCTTGCTGTATTGTATCCGGTCGCCGCTGATTATGTCGGGATAGCCGTCGCCGTTCATGTCCGTCATGTCGGCTGTGACACGTTGCGTGCCTTCGTTCCTGCTCGCTCCTATGCTTATCTCGAAGAAGTTCATGTTGACGTTGTAGGTTACATCGGGTTCGGTATAGCTTTCCTTCGTGATGACTTTGGGTTTGGGATTGGCGTAGGTGTAGGGTATGGGACTCAGGTAGGTGTCGTCGTAGTGTTCGTCGGCTTCTTCGTCGGGGTCTTGGTTGTGGTTGTTGTCTATGGTGTGTTTGCTTATTCTGCTGTTGCTGCCGTATATGCTCCAGCTTTGGTCGCTTTCGGGGCTTGCCGGGTAAAAGGCTCCGCTGAGGGGGTTGTAGAAGTGGGGGTTGCTTGCTTCGGGTCCCTCCAGCATGGGTGCTTGTCCGAAGTCGCTTTGTTCGGTGATCTCGGGGTAGGTGTCGGCGGCTGTGTCGTATTCGTTCAACAGGGTGGTGTTTATCGTACTCGCTCCGTCGCTCGATTTATAGCCGAAGCGGCTCCACCCTCTGTACTTGCCGGGGTATTTCCGGAGGTCGTCCCGGGTGTAGTCGGTGTAGTAGCCGGAAGCTACGGATTCGTATTTCTTTGTGCCGTTCTTGTATATGTCGGTGCTTATCGGTGTGCTTATCGGTCTGTCGCTGTGGTAGTCTATATGGTAGTGCTTGCCGGCTTCCGCTCGGGTAAGGGTGAGGCTCGGTTGGGCTGATGTCAGGGTGCGGCTTGCTACAAGACCTTGCTCGTCTTTGATGGTAATGGTGAGTGTGCGTCCGTTCATGTTTATGTTCGGTCGGAATGTTATGTTTTCTTCCGTTGCGGTCGGACTCCATGTCGGAGAGGGTTGCAGCTGGCGTTGTTTGTAGGTGCGTTTGATGGTGGGGTGGTAGCTGATGGTGTAGGTGGTGTCGCTGCTTGTGTGGGTGTCGATGATGTCATAGCCGGTGGCTTGGGTGATGCTGAGGGTGAGGTCGGCTTGTATGTGTTCTTGTGCGGTGTTATGGCTGTGGAGTTCTGCCCATAGTATGTCGCCGCTGCGTATGTCGATGGTGGTGTCTCGGTTTATGGGGTGCGTGGCGGTGGCTGTGCTGCCTTGCGGCAGGGTGCGGCTGAGTATGGCTTGGTTGCTGCGACTGCTGTAAACGAGCAATGTAAGGTCTTCTCCAAGGGGTGAGGTGGTGATGATGCGTGGTTGTATGAGGAGCTTCTCGCCTATGCTTATTTGTATGCTGTCGCAGGTGTTGGTGCCGCAGAGGTAGTCTTCCGTGTAGTTGTATCTGTTGTATTGTTTGCCGTTGGCATCGACAATGGCGGGTTTGTCGGTGTATTCTATGGTGAGGTCGTCTATATTCAATGTGGTGAAGGCTCTGCTTTCGTTGTTTTGCAGTCTGAGGCAGATAAGGTCGTTTTCTTGTACGTGAAGGTTGTTGTGGCTTATGTTTATGGTGTATCCGCCGGTGTCGCCGTTGTCATCGGTGTTCGTGTATATGTAGTTTTCTTGGTCGGGTTCGCTGTCTTGGTTGTGGTATTGCAGGTAGGCGGTGTCGGCACTTATGGCGTAGCTCGACAGGGCTCGGTCGGTGCCGTTGCCGTGGTGTTGCAGGTGCAACTGCATGGGGTCGGTGATATGGTGCAGTTGCATGAGGTTGCGTTGGGTTCGGTCGATGTGCATCTCGCCGCTTATGCTTATGGTGCCGGCGTATGGGGCTGCCCATGCTATGACGCTTTCTATGGCGGGTTCGTATAGTTGCGGCGGGGTGTAGCCTTGGCTGCACAGGGCTGTGTCTTCTATCTTTATGCACTCGTCTGCTCCGTTGAGGTCGGTGTAGCGGAATAGTTCGCTGTTGACTTCGGTGTCGTTCTTTATGGTGCCGCCGCAACTGCCGCCTACGTGTATGGTGGTGCTGTCGGTGTGGTCGGTGTAACGGGGTTGCTTGCCGTCGGGTCTGTTCAGGTAGAGCTTGCCGTTATCGACTATGTCGGGTAGTCCGTCGCCGTCTATGTCTATGAGGTAGGTGCTGATTCGGGTGCGGCTGTTGCCCCATTGCAGGTTGCCGCTTGCGGAATTGAGCTTGCCGACGTCGCGTAGTCCGCCTACGGTGGCTTCTATGCCCCAATGGCTGCTCGTGGTTTTTTGCTTTTGGTAGTTGTGTATGCTGCTGTTGATGTCTCTGCTCGCTTCAAAGGGTTTCAGGCGGATTTCTCCTTCGCCTAAGGGTTGTTGCAGGTTGTATTTCAATTGCTCGCCGCTGCGGTAGAGTTTGTCGGGGTAGCCGTCTCCGTTCAGATCGACCATGGTGACTACGCCGCGGTCGGTACTCCATGTTCTGCCGTAGTTGCCGCCGGCGGTGAGGGTTTTGCTCGATGGGTTGCCGCCTATGCCTACGTTTACACTGCCGCCTATGCTCCGGCTTGTGCCGGTGCTGCCTTCTATGTTGCTGAGGGCGTTGGTGAGGGCGTTGCTTAGGTATAGGTAGTTGACGTCTTCGTCGCCGGTGCTTATTTCATGGGGTTCGCTGTATGTGTCGTTGCTTTGTGTGTATTCGAAGGTGTGGCTGAGTACGCGGTGTTCGGGTTTTCTGCGGTGGCTCGATATGGCTAAGTCGCCGCTTGTCTTGTCTTCTTTGTTGTCGGGACAGCGTCGGTAGATGTTCAGGGTGTCACTTATGTCGCCTTCCAAGGTGCTGTCGCTTTCATAGATGTGGCATAGGAGGGTTTTGCCGTAACTGCCTTCGGTGTAGCCGAAGTGGTAGCTGCGTATGGTGCGGTTTTCGTATTGTATGTTTATTTTGTCGATAAGGCAGGTGGCTATAGTTTTCATGCCGTGCCGGCAGTCTATGCTTGCGTCTCGTTCTTTTCTGCTTTCACTGTCTATGTCTATGTGGATGCGGTATTTGCCTAAGGTGTCGCCGTGTCCGCTGTAATAGATGTCTTCCGGGTAGTGTTGTATGCCGTTCTTCAAGGGACTGCCGACTGTTCTGTCGGTGTGGGTGCCGTAGCGGTAGTCTATGCTGTTGCCGTAGGGGTCTTCTATGCGGCTGAGATACCATGTGTTGATGTTGCCGGCTTGGTCTCTGCGTTCGCTGTTGTGGGGGTTGCCGTTATCGCTGCTCCTGCCGTAGTAGTAGGTGGTGCCGCTTTTGTCGGTTACTTCCCAGCGGTAGTTCGTCGGGTGGGTGCCGTGCCGTATGATGCGTTCGAAGCTGCCTTCTACTCTGCGGTGGTAGCGGCGTTCGTTTTGTCTCGCTTGTTTGTCGCTGTGGTAGGTGGGAACTTCCAAGATGTAGTTGCCGTCTTGGTCTTCTTTGCCGCTGACTATGCTCTCGCCGTTTATCAGGTAGCTTTCGCTTTCATAGTCTGGATCGTATAGGGGTACGCCCCAGCGGGTTTCTATGGTGATCTCGCCTGTGGTCAGTACCCAGCCGTATCCTAACAGGCTACTGCTTCCGCCACTGTTGTATTGTATGTTCAGAAGGGGTTGTTGTCCGCGTCTGCCTGCGGGTAGTTGCAGGGGGTAGATTATAGTGGCTCTGCCGCTGTTGTCGGCTTCTGGGGCGGCGATGATCGGTATGCCGCTCATGGGGTCGGCAGGGGCTTGCTCGCTTAGTCGGGTGGGGGTGTGGTGGGTCATCTCGTTGTTCTCTGGGCTGCGTAAGATACCGGCGGCATAGTCGCTGAAGTGCGGGGTGTGTATGACTACGTGTTTGCTTGTGATGTCGATGTATTCGGGTTCTATTTCTATCCAGCTGCGGCTCGCCTCGTCGTAGGTGTAGCCTTTTAGTTCGCTTATGTCGCTGCCGTAGGGTAATAGTGTCTCGTCGTAGGGTATGTGTAGTTCGACGGGTTTGCTGAATTGTTGCCCGTCGGGCATCAGTCGCCAGCGTTCGCTGCATAGTTGCAGTCCGTTGCTCGTTTCGGGCGTTTGTTCTACGGTGCTGATGCTTATGTGCAGGTCTTTGCTGATGCTGCCGCTGTCGATGATGATCTTGAAGCCGCCGTCTATGTCCTTTTCGTTCTTTTTGTGTGCTTTGGCTGTGAAGCGGCTGTGTTCCCGGGTGCGTTCGTTGTGTTTTGCGGGGTGCGGGCTGTGGCGGATCGTGGCTTCCGGCAGGGGTGGTGGCGTGTGTGTCTGCATTGTGGGTGCGACGGGGGTGGCGGTTTCCTCTGCTGTCGTCGTTTTGTTTTCTATCGTGTCGTTGGTGCTGCAACCGTAAAGTATCAGTCCGATGATTATTCCGCCGAACAGGGTGCGGTGGGTTCGTTTGCGGTTTTGAAGGTTTCTTTCCGGTGCGGTCTTTCGCATTGGTGTCGTGTGGTGGGTTGTAATCATCTATTTGTGGGTTATTTGCTGATTATTATTTTCGTGCTTTGTTTGTCTGTGGGGCTTTGTACGTGTATGAAGTAGATGCCGTCTTTTCCTATGCGGTGCTTGATGGTATGGCTGCTTCGGGGGTGTTCTATGTTCTCGCTGTGTATGGTTTTGCCGTTGATGTCATTGATGCGTATGGTGAGTGCTTGCGGGTTGTGTTGCTGTATGGTCAGGCTGTAGTCTCCGCTGCTCGGGTTGGGGCTTATTTCTAAGTGCATGCCATCGGTGGGAATAGGCGGGTCGGTGCGGTGTTTACTGCTTTTGGTGATAGGTGCTTCGGCTATCGAGGTATGTGTTTCGGCTGTTATATTTATGTATAGTTTCTCGTTGTTGTGTATCGTTATGCTGTCGAAGATTGCTTTTGTTGCGTCTGTATGGTCGGGTCTGTAGGTGGTGGTGTGTATGGGGTTGTTTTCTGCGTCGCCGGTACCAAGTGTCAGGGCGAGGCTCTCAGGGTTTATCCCGGGCGGGCAGTGGTAGGTGATGCGTATATGGGCGGGTGTTTGAAGGTGGGGTCGCAGTTTCCATGTGCGTTCGATGCGATGGCTCGGGTTATCGTTTGCGGATATGATGGTTTCTGAAAGGGTGTTCTCTCCATCGTCTCGTCCCCATAGTATGTATTCTTTGTCTTGCAAAGGGCTTTGTTGTTCTATGGTCAGGCTGTCTTTGTATATTCTGCTCGCTTTTTGTTCCAAGGGATAGGTGTCGTCTCTGCCGATGCCGGCAATGCCTATGCTGTACAGAGTGTCGGTACGGCTGTTCCACAGGGTGTCATGCCGGCTGTCAACGTATATGTCGTGCAAGGTGGCTCCGTATTTGATGGCTAAGTAACTTTCCCATTTTTGTTGCTCGCTTTTGTTTATGCTGCCTCGTATGTAGATGTATTCGCAAAAGTCTTTTGCTCCATAGTGTTCGCTTTCTTTGCCTATGATGAGGGTGTCCGGGGTGCTTGCCGACTGATTGTCTTCTGTCTCCGGGTAGTGGTATTCGGCGGTGTGGATTATGATGCCTTGTTCGGTGGTCTCGCGGTAACGTATGTTCGTGTGTTCATAGCTTATTTCTTGGGTGTTCAGCCATAAAAGGGTGTTGGTGTCTCTTCGTATTTCCCATAGTCCGGCTATGTCGTTTTCTTCTGTGTGGTAAGCGGTGAATATGGTGGCTGCGTCGTCGCTTGGCAATCGGTTGTATGTTATGGGTAATAGCAGACTGTCGCCTACGGGCAGGCTCGGGTTGTTATTGGTGTATCGAACCAAATGGTCGATGCGGTGTGTTTTCGTGCTGTCTTGTTTGTCTCTGATTGTCGTATGGTTGCCGGTGTGTTGTATTTCTATCCATATCGTGGGTGTCCGAAGGTTTTGCTCGTTGCGTTCTTGGGCTTGTATGGTTGCCGGTGAAAAGATACCGAAAATAAACAGGCTCACAATGTGGTGTATAGGTCGGATGGTGGTGTGAATGGGCATGGCTATTCTTTTCTTTGTGTTAAACTTTCGTTTGCAAAGTAAGGTAAATTTGTTGAAACCTCCAAATTTTCTTTTGTTTTTCTATTTCAATGTGTGCAAATCGGCAACGGGCTTACTCCTTGTGTTATATCGTCAAATTGGTAAATTTGTGTGTTTATATTCCTGTTTCCTTAATTGTGATGTAAGAAAGTAAAGTTGTATGGTTTGCGGGATTTCTTTCGTGTTTCGGGGTGTTTCCCTCCCAAAATGTTGCTTCCTGTATCTCGAAAGTCGCTCTTACTCCAAAAAGTCGGCGTTTCTTTCCAAGAAAACGAAGTCTTTTGACTCGAAAAACGAAGTTTCAACACTGCTAACTCTTCGTTTTTTCAGAATAAGACGCCGTTTTCCGACCGTAAAAACGCTGTCTTTTTTCAGTAGTTCTTCAATATATTTGCAATGTATTGAAATACAACCCTTTGCTTAACACTCGAATACTCGCAAAATTTCGGGCGAGTTCCTCTTGACGAAAAATTCGCAAGCCACGAAGTTAATGAACTTGAAAATCGTTAATCGCTACCTTCGCAAAAGTCCTCAAATGATAAAAAATGTAAAAAGCGAAATAGTAGGTCGAAAAGTAGAGAATGGCAAAGGAAAAATAAGCCTGAAAATGGCAAAAAGAGGGAAAATGAAAGACGAAAAGGAGTAAAATTAAAGAGAAATAGAGAGTATTTATGGGTAGAAAGAAATACAAACTCGGATTGAAATACCTTCTATCGCTCTTTACCGAAATTCAAGAGGTTCAAGAAAAATCGAGTTTTAGAAAACCGGCTTCAATGCACAAATACCTTATTCGACACCTGTTTTTGTATATACTATTGCATGAAAGATTATTTTCTTCGTTTTATTGTAATCCAGTTGGTTTGGAGGTGTGTGGAGCGGCGGTTGTTGCCGATTCTTTGAATTGTTTGATTGTTGGTTCTGTACCAGCCTTCGCTCCATGAACCCATGTCCAAATAGATTGCTTGCTCCACTCCTATTCGTAACAGACATGTGGTAAAGGTGTCTATGTGTATGCGGTCATTGGTTTCCACGATAAAGGGTTTTTGATTTGCAATGACCAAGGCTCGCCTTGCGGTCGTCCTGTTCTTGAATACGTTTGTCGGAACAGGTTTCTGTTTATATGTGAGCAACATCTGTTGGAAGTAATCACCCTTTTGTTCTATTGCCCGACATATACTTTGTTCTCGACTCAGGCTTAAAGGGTGTATTACGACTACTCCGTCTATGATAAGACAATAGCCTGTTTCGCTTTCTGTGCTGTCAGTACGTAATTCACCTTTGCAAACGGTGGTTCCGACTATGTGTTCGGGTGGTTTTGATGTGAAAGCGGCTACCATGCATAAGCCGATGTTCGTATCAAGTTCATCGGGTTTTGTTCTTTCAAAGGAGAAAGCGGCTCCTGCCATCGGTGTATATGTGGTGAAATGATAGTCCGTGGTATCCATAGATATGGTGAATGTATCTATCTTGATGTAATCCACTGTCGTTTGTGCTTCGATTGTCATCATGGGCAAAAGCAGCATAAAAAGGCTTGATATGATTACTTTTTTCATGTGTTATCCGATTAAAAAGATTGAAGGGTATGCGACGACTATCCTCGCATACCCTTTCGATTGTCCTAATTTTTTGTTCCCGATCAGGCTTTTCCTATGGGATTGATTTGTTCGTACGGTGTACCGGATTGAATATCGGAAATTGTTCCGTTATTCATCTCGTATTTGTTTATGTTGTCTTGCAATGCTGCCAATAGTTTCTTCGCATGTACAGGTGAAAGTATGACACGACTTTTCACTTGTGCTTTCGGTACTCCGGGCATTACCTGTATGAAATCCAAGACAAACTCGGTAGGAGAATGTTGTATCAACTGTAAGTTGCTATATACCCCTGCTGCTATATCCGGTGTCAGTTCTATATCCAACTGTCCTTGTTTCTTATTGTTTTCCATTGTTATCATTATTTGAATTTTTGCTCTCGGTTTGTAAAGCCGAGAGCAAAAATTTCGGTTCTTATTCTGCCATGGCAGGTTTTCTGCCTCGTCTCACGGGTTGAATATTTTGAGCGTTTTGTTCTTCCATTTGATCTTTATTTGCAACTATTGCACTTGCGTATTCCGGCAATCCTGTACCTGCCGGTATCAAATGTCCTACCAAAACATTCTCTTTCATTCCCAACATATAATCCGTCTTTGCACTTATGGCTGCTTCGTTCAAGACCTTTGTGGTCTCTTGGAATGAGGCTGCCGACAAATAACTCTTCGTTTGCAATGAGGCTTTGGTTATGCCTTGCAATACCTGACGGGCTGTTGCAGGCATGGCATCTCTTGCCACGATGAGGGCTTTGTCTTTTCTCTTCAATGAGGAATTTTCATCTCTCAACTTACGAGCCGTGATAATTTCTCCATTGTGGCAGTTCTCGCTGTCGCCTTTATCCTCCACGACTTTCATTCCGAAGATATTGTCATTTTCTTCTTGAAAGTCTAATTTGTTGACCATTTCGCCTTCAAGGAAGTGTGTATCACCCGGATCTTCGATTTCCACTTTTCTCATCATCTGTCTTACGATGACTTCAAAGTGTTTATCGTTAATCTTCACACCTTGCAAACGGTAAACCTCTTGAACTTCGTTCACGATGTACTCTTGTACTTTCATAGGTCCTTTGATTGCCAAGATGTCCGCAGGCGTTATTGCTCCTTCGCTCAAAGGTGTTCCTGCCTTGACGTAGTCGTTCTCTTGTGCAAGGATTTGTTTCGTGGTCGGTATGAGATATGTACGTTGCTCGCCGGTCTTGCTTGTGATGATAACCTCTCTGTTTCCACGTTTCAATTTCTTGTTCAAAGATACTACTCCGTCTATTTCGGCTACGATTGCCGAATCCGATGGATTTCTTGCTTCGAACAACTCGGTTACTCTCGGCAAACCTCCCGTGATATCGCCTGCCTTTCCGAACGAACGCGGTATCTTGACCAATGAAGTTCCTTGTTGTATTTTTTGTCCGTCATCGACTGTCAGGTGGGCTCCTACTGGTATGTCGTACGTTTTAATGATTTCACCTGCCTTATCGATTATACTGATAGAAGGGTTCTTCGACTTTTGACGGGATTCTATTATGACTTTATCCTGCAATCCTGTTTGGTCGTCGGATTCTATTCGGTATGTTACGCCTTCCAATATTGCGTCATATCGGATTGTTCCTCCTACCTCGGATATTATCACTGCATTATACGGATCCCATTCCGCAACGACATCTCCTTTATGTACCTCTACATTGTTTTCAAAATACAGTTTCGCTCCGTAAGGAATGTTTCCTGAGGAAAGTACGGCTTGCGTATTAGGATCTACTATCCTCATTTCGGCTGAACGTCCGATGACTACATTGTATTTTGCATCGCCTTCATCGAATGGTACGGAACGCAATTCGTCTATTTGAAGGATACCATCGTACTTCGCTTGCAACTTGGAACTTGTTCCTATGTTACCGCCGGCAACACCACCGACGTGGAAGGTTCTAAGTGTAAGCTGTGTTCCCGGTTCTCCAATCGATTGTGCAGCAATAACGCCGACGGCTTCTCCCTTTTGAACCATCTTGCCTGTCGCAAGGTTTCGTCCGTAACATTTTGCACAAACGCCTCTCTTGCTTTCACAGGTCAATACGGAACGTATTTCTACTTCCTCTATCGGTGAGTCTTCTATCTTTTGACAAATGTCCTCCGTCAATTCATCACCTGCCTTCGCTATGATTTCACCGGTTTGCGGATGTATGACATCATGAACGGTTACTCTACCGAGTATTCTGTCATACAAGGTTTGTACGACATCTTCGTTTTTCTTCAAAGCCGTTGTCGGAATTCCTCTCAACGTACCACAATCTTCTTCCGTTATGATGACATCGTGTGTTACATCGACCAATCGTCTTGTCAAGTATCCTGCCTCTGCTGTTTTCAAAGCGGTATCCGCCAAACCTTTTCTGGCTCCGTGGGTGGAGATAAAGTACTCCAACACCGACAATCCTTCCTTGAAGTTGGAAATAATCGGGTTCTCGATGATTTCGGCACCTGTTGCTCCGGATTTTTGAGGTTTTGCCATCAATCCACGCATTCCGGTAAGCTGACGTATTTGTTCCTTGCTACCACGGGCTCCGGAATCAAGCATCATATATACCGGATTGAATCCTTGTCGGTCTTCGGATATGTGTTTCATAACGACTTCGGTTAGTCGTCTGTTGGCATCTGTCCAAATGTCTATGACTTGGTTGTAACGTTCGTTGTTCGTGATAAGTCCCATTTGGTAGTTCATGGTTACTTCATCAACGGAATCATTGGCTTCTTTTATCAATCCGACCTTTTCTTCCGGTACCAAAACGTCTCCAAGGTTGAAAGACAATCCTCCGACAAATGCCATTCGGTAACCCAAATCCTTTATATCATCAAGGAATTGAGCTGTTTTTGCCATTCCGCACACTTTCAAAACGTCTCCTATGATGTCTCTCAATATGCTTTTCTTCAACACTACATTGATGTAGCCATACTCCGGTGGAACAACAAGGTTGAACAACACTCTGCCGACTGTCGTTTCTATTATTTCGTACTTCGGCTCTGCGTCTTCCGTTCTGAGCCTTCTCAATTTTATATGTGCATGAAGGTCTATTCTGCCTTCGTTGTGTGCTATTTGAACTTCCTCGGAAGAGTAGAAAGTCATTCCTTCTCCTTTGACTTTCTCTGTTTCATCGGAAACTTTGCCCTTGGTCATATAATAAAGTCCCAAGACCATATCCTGCGAAGGAACCGTTATCGGAGTTCCGTTGGCAGGGCTTAATATGTTGTGAGATGCCAACATAAGGAGTTGTGCTTCCAATACGGCCGCATTGCCAAGCGGTACGTGGACAGCCATCTGGTCTCCATCGAAGTCGGCATTGAACGCTGCACAAACCAAGGGGTGCAATCTTATTGCCTTTCCTTCGACCAATTTAGGTTGGAATGCTTGGATACCCAATCTGTGAAGGGTCGGAGCACGGTTCAAAAGAACAGGGTGTCCTTTCAATATGTTCTCCAATATTTCCCAAACTCTCGGATCTTCCCTCTTATCGACTATTTTCTTTGCGGATTTTACGGTCTTGACAATTCCTCGTTCCAACATCTTTCTTATGATGAACGGTTTGAACAATTCCGATGCCATATCTTTCGGCAATCCGCATTCGTGCATTTTCAAATCCGGTCCGACGACAATTACGGAACGT
>OQVS01001715.1_pt1 | contig 14646 bp, 8 predicted proteins | sample 1691601 | NCBI WGS metagenome assembly OQVS01 (sample SAMN03418268, study PRJEB22391) | human gut metagenome | biome: human-gut; feature: organic feature; material: feces | host: Homo sapiens | place: Tanzania | collected 2013-01
TAGCGGGGTAATCGAGCAGATATACAATCGCATAGGAAAAGAGACTCGAAATATCGTAATGGCGAATTATAGCAATGATTTTTCGATTGAAAATCTTGAGGTTATAAGACGTTATCAAAGCAATGAGGATAACGTCTTTTTTGCATACAGTGAGTTCTCTTACAATACGCTGGTCGGAGCTTATGAGCCATTTTTGGACATCATATGCAATATGCACAGGCGCTTCATAGGCGGAAGCTTTGATGATTTCCAGAAGGAGTGCGGTGTGTACTATCTGCACAGACAGGTGTTAAACAGCTATTATGAGACCGGTGAGTGCTTCAGAGAGGAGACAGTGCTGTTAAATGAGGTTGCATATGAGCAGAGACGCATGACGATGGCCATAGCTGACATGCTCAAGAGGCTTTCTGAGGTGAGGCCTTTGATGATTGTGATAAACAGATTCCAGATGGCGTCTAAGAGCTCAATTGAGACCATCAAGTATCTGATTGACAATCCATGCGCCAATATCGGTATCGTGTTAGGTGTCAATGCCATAGTCAAGGGTACTGACAGTACTGTTGAGGTGTGGGATCGTATAGTTGAGTCGCTTGAGGACAGGAGTTCCATATACTATATAGGCAGTGCCGGATCGCTTAAAAATAACATAAAAAACACGAATGATGATGAGCTGTATATCACTACAAACTTTGAGCAGAGTATCCAGGAAGCATCAAATATTATGGAGTTTCTGGATTTTGAGCAGGCAAGAAGAGGCTGCCGCATCATAGAGCATAAGCTTAAGTTTGAGGATGCATGGATTGATGAAAAGAGTCTGAGACGTTTTTATTTGGTCTATGCCAGGACCTGTGTTTTACTTGGAGAGATGTCCAAAGCGATTGAGCTCACGAATGAATACAAAGCGCTGATACCGGAAAATGACAGTGAGCATTATCTTTCGCTGTATTATTTCATGAAGGGCACCTGCTATATGTATCAGGGCAAGCTTGAGAAGGCCGGAAACAGTGCAAAGAGTGCCTATGACTATGCAGTTTTGGCAGAGGATGACACACTGATATTTAAGGCAGAGCTTTTGTTAGTCATGATAAAGATGTCAGGCTGGTACAATATATTCTTCTGTGTACAGGATATACCTGTCAGTGATGAAATTATAGAAAAGCTCATAAAGCACGGCTATAGGAATCATCTGGCACACATATATATTTACGCATACGACAACAGTCGCGAGGTGGTGAAGCAGGCATTTCACGATGAGTCGGTACTAAAGCATTTTACAAAGGGGCTTGCTCTGGCAAAGAAGATAGGAAATGAGCAGCTTGTGTATGATGCATATCAGAAGACTATCATGCTTGCCAGCACAAGCGGTCTCAACGAGATTGCCTTTTTATATGTTATCCGTACATACGAGTTCATGAAGGGGCACGGCAATATATATGTTGCGAGAGTGCTTTCGTCCATAGGCTACAATTTAAGTGCCATGGGTAAAAATGAGCTGGTTGACAATTATTACAATGCTGCAATCAATATGTTATATTACCTGAAGATGCCGGAGGATATAGCTGAGGTGTATTATAACAAGTCTCTTAACTATATCATGCAGGGCAATTATAAGGAGGCTGTCCATGCACTTTTAGTTGCCATGAAGACTATTATAAAGCTTCATCTAAACAGCTTAAGAGTGTGCAACACGAGTAAGGTATATGCGCTTCTTGCGCTTGCATCTATATTTTCTGGTGACAGATTCAGCTGTGAGCGCTATCTGCTCAGCTGCAAGCAGTTTCTTAATTACGTCATCTACAGAGTAATTGACACCACAAGAACTGAGGCAGTCCATGACTATTCCAGATGCGATGATGAGATGTTCCTTTACTCCTTTGCATCAGCCATGCTCTTGTGGCACGATGGTGAAAAGGAAGAAGCCTTTTTACGTTTTGAGGATGCGGAGAGATATCTTGTTAATGCCGAGGGGAACGAATTTTTTGCCTATTCGATATACAGGGAAAGCAGGATGAAGCTGTTTGAGCTGCTCGGCAAAAATGAGCTTATAGAGCATGAGAGAATACTTTTAGAGGCACACAATAAAAGGATGCATGAAATAGCAGAGGCAGCTCCGCTTGACATGTTAAAAAATATCAACCTGGAGTCACTGAGTGATGGCCATATCAATGAGCGGCAGATTAATATGCTTGTAAAGCAGCATGGGCTCGAAAAGGATTATCAGGGCTCAAAGCGTCAGATGGAGTTTATTTCCATATGGCAGACCATTATCGATGTCAATGACCAGAAGAAGGACACCATGATTGAAAATGCCATGAGCAATTTCATCAATCATTTCAGTCTTGACTGTGCGCTGATCATAGATCTGCACGCGAAGGAGCCGCAGGTACTTTATAATGATACGGGCTGTGATATGACAGATGAGGTTATAAAGGGTATATGTGATATCATGATAGACTATCCGGAGGGCATTGCCACATCAAAGATTGGAGAAGGCTTCTACGAGTATGAAAATGTCATCTCGTACTTCGGCGTGGATGATGTATGCTCATTTGTCGCAGTGCCTTTTATCAAGAATGATGCACTTTCAAGTGTACTCATAGCATATGTGCGCATGAAGGACAACTGGCATGGCTCAATCGAGCGATACATGCTCAATGAGGATGATCTGAGCATTTTCAAGCTGTTGTTCAGAGAGCTTGAGTATTCCATTGCCCGTATTGAGGCCAATGAAAAGGCTAATGAGATGAACAAGAAGCTGAAGCAGGCAGCTGTCACTGACATGCTTACCGGTATCTATAACAGAGCAGGTATGTATCAGGAGATTGAAAAGCTTGAAAAGCGCATAAGTGTGACATCAGGTGGCATGGATGTGGGGCTTATGTTTATTGACCTGGACAACTTCAAGCATTATAATGATACATATGGTCATGATGTGGGAGATTTGATACTTAAGGAGATGGCCTTTGTGTTCAAGGAAGTTGCTAAGGACAGAGGCTTTGTGAGCAGATATGGCGGTGATGAGTTCATCATAGTTATTGAGTCATGCGCCAGATACGAGCTTGAGAATATCGCAAAGGATATCTATGCGAGGATTGCAGAGGCGGATGGCTTCAGCAGGCAGATAAAGAAATATCTCGACCATGACGTTGAGTTTAATGAGGAGAAGAATATCACCTGTTCCATCGGTATTTCATATGAGAGAAATGTTACCAGTGAGAGTCAGATTACTGAGCTTATAAAGAAGGCGGACGATCTGATGTATACAGTAAAGACAGGCGAGAAAGGACACTATGCATTCTTTTAAATCAGATGAATTTAAGATAAGAGTACTGACAAAGGATGATGCGGAGGAGTACAATGCACTGCTTCGTTATGCTTTTCAGGTGACGGAGGCAGACCTTGCCGAGACCGGCTGGAGGGATGACGAAATCAAGCAGTCGAAGTTTCCTGTGCTTGAGAGAGCTGATGTGCTCGGCTGCTTTAATATCATTGAAAAAAGAGAGGAGCTTGTGGCGCAGTTTGCGGTATATCCGCTCGATATGAATATATATGGTGAGCGCTATGAGGTGGGCTTTGTCACAAGTGTTTGCACGTATCCTGAGTACACCGGTCATGGTCTCATGAAAAAGCTCATGAGAAAGAGTCTTACGAGAATGCGCGACAGCAACAAGTCGTTTGCTCTTTTGTACCCATACTCCATACCTCTTTACAGAGGGCTTGGCTGGGAGATTATCTCAAACAAGATGACATATGTGATAAAGGACAGACAGATTCCTACGAAGCTTAAGGAGCCCGGCTATGTGCGCCGTGTGCAGTGGGATGACGAGCAGTTTAAGAAGCTTCATACTCACTTTGCCGCAAAGACGCACGGCTGTCTGTACAGAAACAATCTGGCTTGGGAGGAGTACTTCCGCTGGGATGAGGACGATACGATGGTCGCCATCTACTACAACGAGGATGATGAACCGTGTGGCTATATGGTGTATCTTATCAGCTCCGATGTCATGCACATCAAGGAGCTCATCTACTTAAACCGTGAGGCACAGCTTGGCCTGTGGGAATACATTCATGCGCATGATTCCATGATAGATGAGGTCAGAGGCAACAACTATTACAGCGAGCCTATCGCTTTTGAGCTCGATGACAGTGATATAAAGGAGACGATCAGACCATACGCCATGGGCAGAATCATCGATGTGGCGCAGTTTATTTCACAGTACAACTGTGACCCGGATGGTCCAAGCGGCTGCTTTAGCTTCGAGATAGAGGATGAGCTTCTGCCGTGGAACAATGGCACATTCGTCATTGATTTTGAGAAAGGGCACTGTGCTCTCACCGACAAAAAGCCACAGTATCACATTAGCATGTCTATTGGCACATTTACCACACTGCTTTTGGGCTACAAGAGTGCGGAGAAGCTTTTGCAGATGGGCAAAATACAGACTACATATGATGCTGTTGCAAAGCTTGATGATATTTTATACCATGAGATACCATATGTATCTGACTATATATAATTAAAGGTAAAGGAAAATAATATGTCAAATTATGTGATTAGCTGCTGTTCAACAGCAGATCTTACCAAAGAGCATATGCTTGATAGGAATATTAAGTACGCGTGCTTTCACTATGAGCTCGACGGCAAAGAGTATATGGATGATTTAGGACAGTCCATGCCACTGCCGGATTTCTACAAGGCAATGGAAGCCGGTGCCATGACAAAGACCTCGCAGATCAATCAGGAGGAGTACATGGAGTACTTCAGACAGTTTCTGGATGAGGGATATGACGTGCTTCACTGCGCACTAAGCTCCGGTATATCAGGTACAGTCAACTCAGCAAGGCTTGCAAAGGAGGCTTTGGAGGAGGAATACCCTGACAGAAAGATATATGTGATTGATTCGCTGGCAGCATCGTCAGGCTTTGGACTTTTGATGGATAAGCTCGCTGACCTTAGGGATAGCGGCATGGATATCGATACACTGGCAAATTGGACTATGGAGCACAGACTTGAGGTGAATCACTGGTTCTTCTCATCAGACCTTACATTTTTTATCAGGGGAGGCCGTATCTCAAAGACCGCGGGCTTCGTGGGAAATGTGCTGAATATCTGCCCTTTCATGAATGTGAGCAATGAGGGAAAGCTTATTGTGCGTGAGAAAATCCGTACCAAAAAGAGGGCGATAAAGGAGATGCTTGTGAAGATGCAGGCACTCTGCAAGGACGGTGCCGATTATTCAGATAAGGTCTACATATCAAATTCCGCATGCTATGAGGATGCTAAGGCCGTAGCTGATCTGATAGAGGCTACCTTTCCTAAGATGAATGGCAAGGTAGAGATAAATGATATCGGTACGACTATAGGAAGCCACACCGGTCCCGGAACAGTTGCATTGTTTTTCTGGGGCAATAAGAGAGAGGATTAGTCAGATTTTTGACCAAAATATCTGATTAGAATAATCAAAATCAATAAAGTTGATTATATTTTTATAAAAAGTTAAATTACATCAACCAAAGTGATTAAATATAATCATTCCAATAACTGCGCTTATGTGTTACAATTATATCAGTTCAAACGAAAAGAGGTTTTAAGATGAAAGGATATGAAAAATACGAGCGCAGTTATTTTCTGCCTCCTGAATGCACTTATGACTGGGTTAAGAAGGATTATATAGATAAAGCACCACTGTGGTGTTCGGTTGATTTACGTGATGGCAACCAGGCTCTTATCGAGCCGATGAGCCTTGAGGAGAAGCTTGACTTCTTTAAGATGCTTGTAGATATAGGCTTTAAGGAAATCGAGGTAGGTTTCCCGGCAGCCTCTGAGACAGAGTTCAATTTTACAAGAGCTCTTATTGAGAGGGATATGATTCCGGACGATGTCACTATACATGTGCTGACACAGGCCAGAGAGCATATCATCAAGAAGACCTTCAAGGCACTTGAGGGAGCACCGAGAGCGGTTGTACATCTGTACAATTCCACATCTGTTGCACAGCGTGAGCAGGTGTTTAAGAAGTCAAAGGAAGAGATAAAGCAGCTTGCGGTTGACGGTGCCATCTTACTGAGAGACCTTGCGGCTGCGACTGACGGTAATTTCCGTTTCCAGTATTCACCGGAGAGCTTTTCGGGCACTGAGGTGGATTATGCGGTTGATGTGTGCAACGCAGTGCTTGATGTATGGCAGCCAAAGGCTGACAACAAGGCCATTATCAATATCCCTACCACAGTAGAGAATGCTATGCCACATGTTTTTGCCACACAGATAGAGTATATCGACAAGCATCTTAAGTACAGAGACGGAGTAGTGCTGTGCTTGCATCCTCATAATGACAGAGGCTGCGGCGTTGCCACATCAGAGCTTGGCGTGCTTGCAGGAGCTGAGGAGATAGAGGGTACACTGTTTGGAAACGGTGAGAGAACAGGAAATGTCGATATCGTGACTCTTGCCATGAATCTCTACTCACACGGAGTGGATCCACAGCTTGATTTTTCAAATCTGCCTGAGATCAGGGAGAAGTATGAGACATATACCAGAATGAAGGTAGGAGAGAGACAGCCATATGCGGGAGACCTTGTATTCTCTGCATTTTCAGGCTCTCATCAGGATGCTATCTCAAAGGGCATGGCATGGAGAGAGGAAAAGAAGCTTGATAAGTGGACAGTTCCATATCTGCCTATAGATCCAAAGGATGTCGGCAGGACATACGAGGCTGATGTTATCCGTATCAACAGCCAGTCAGGAAAGGGCGGAGTGGCTTATATCCTTAAGCAGAGCTTTGGCATCAATGTGCCGCAGCAGATGAGAGAGCAGGTCGGATACATGGTTAAGCAGGTATCTGACGAGGAGCACAAGGAGCTCTCACCTGAGTGGGTACACAGCATCTTTACAGACAATTATGTGGATTTCCATCCATATTTCACTATACCGGAGTGCCACTTTAAGCAGGTGAACGGTATTTTTGCAGAGGCAGTCATTTTACACAATGACAGCACCAGAAAGGTAGATGCCAACGGAAACGGCCGTCTCGATGCAGTCAGCAATATTATAAAGCAGTATTTTGACATCAGCTTTGAGCTTACCGTATACGAGGAGCATGCGCTTTCACACGGCTCTTCATCAAAGGCTATGGCATACGTGGGTATCACAGTTGACGGCAAGATGTTCTGGGGCGCAGGTGTGGATGAGGATATCATCAAGGCATCAATCGGAGCACTTGTTGTTGCAGTAAACCATTACCTTGCCACCAAGGCTGACAGCCATGTGAAGGATGAGCGCTATATCGCCATGCTCAACTTCATTCAGGCCAACTACAAGACGGTATCGCTTGCAGACATGGCTGCACAGTTCAACCTGACAGAGCCATATATCTCCAAGTACATAAAGGAGAAGTCAGGCAAGACCTTCGGAGAACTGGTTACCAATGCCAAGATGAAAAAGGCACGCACACTGCTTAGAAACAGCATTACAACTGTTGAGAATATCGCAATCGAGGCTGGATATCAGAATGTGGAGCATTTTAACAGACAGTTCAAGAAGCTGTATGGAATGACACCGCTTGAGTACAGAAATTCAAGCACAAAATAAGCGGCTGCAGCTAAAATTGTATAAAAATAGGAACAATGGGCTATTGATTGTATTTTATCAAGTAATTTGTTGTTTTTACAACGGATTATCTGTACAATGCGGGTATAATATAAATAAAAGAAAAGCAACTATTTTAATTACAGTTTTAGAAAGAGAGGAACTAACATGAGCAATAAAACTAGCGCAGTTGTTAAGACAAACCCAAGAAAGGCTGTCATGATCGGATGTGGATTCGTTGGTTCGGCATCGGTTTTTGCACTTATGCAGAGCGGTCTTTTTTCTGAGATAGTTCTTATTGACGCTGATAAGGATAAGGCAGAGGGAGAGGCTATGGATATAAGCCACGGTATTCCTTTTGCCAGACCTATGAAGATATATGCAGGTGGCTATGATGATGTGGCAGATGCTGCTATCATTGTTGTTTCTGCAGGCGCAGGACAAAAGCCGGGCGAGACAAGGCTTGATCTGGTAAATAAAAATGTTGCAATCTTCAAGAGCATCATTCCGGAGATTGCAAAGAGAAACTTCGGTGGAATCTTACTTATCGTTGCAAACCCTGTAGATATTTTGACACAGGTAGCGCAGAAGCTTTCAGGGCTTCCGGAGGAGCGTGTCATCGGTTCGGGCACAGTGCTTGACAGTGCAAGACTTAAGTATGCGCTTGGAGAGCACCTTGAGGTGGACAGCCGAAGCGTACATGCATTTATCGTAGGTGAGCATGGAGACAGTGAGGTGGTTGCATGGTCATCAGCCAATGTTTCCGGAGTAGAGCTTCACAAGATGTGCGAGATGAGAGGTCACTACAAGCACAAGGAGAATACAGAGGAAATCGCTGCAAACGTAAAGAACAGTGCTTATGAGATAATCAACAGAAAGCATGCGACATATTACGGTATCGCAATGTCTGTCAGACGTATCTGCGAGGTGATCATGCGCGATGAGAAGTCTATTCTTCCTGTTTCACACATGATGCACGGACAGTACGGCATCGATGATGTGGTTCTCTCAATGCCTGCAATCGTTGGAGCAAACGGAGTGGAGAGCGATATCCCGATCGAGTTAAACGGTGAGGAGGCTTTAAAGCTCAAGGAGTCTGCTGATGCACTTAAGAGCATTATCGATGGGCTTGAGCTGTAAATGTCAGGCTCTTAATATTATTTCGTAATATTAAACTTATATAAAATACTACAAATTCAGTATGGTTTGGGGTATAATAAAAACTGTCGGGCTGCATATTCTTATGTGCCTGGCAGTTCTTTTAGTTAATGACAGATAACTTTAGGACAACTTAGAGCAAAAAGGAGTATATATAATGAGCGAAAGAAAACAAATCCATCAGGAGTTTCTGACAGGCGAAAGAGCGCTGTTTGCAAGCAACGAACTGGATATATATGATACAATTTTTGATGATGGAGAGTCACCTCTTAAGGAGAGCCATGGCATTAGCCTGACAGGCTGCTTTTTCCGCTGGAAGTATCCGCTGTGGTATTGCAGTGACATAGAAGTAAAGGACTGCACATGGTTTGACATGGCGCGAGCGGGAGTCTGGTATACAGACAATATATCTGTCACAGATTCAATAGTTGAGGCACCTAAGAACTTCAGGCGCTGCAATAATTTAAAGCTTAAAAATGTGACGTTTCCAAATGCCCAGGAGACACTCTGGAGCTGTGATCATGTCGATATCGAGAATGTTTCGGCAAAGGGAGATTATTTTGGCATGAATACAAATAATCTTACCATGAAGAATTTCCAGCTTGTCGGCAACTATTCGTTTGACGGCTCAAGAAATGTAGAGGTGCACGATTCAAAGCTTATTTCAAAGGATGCTTTCTGGAATACGGAAAATGTCACAGTCTATGATTCATTTATCACAGGCGAATACCTTGGCTGGAATGCGAAGAATCTGACACTGATAAACTGTACAATCGAGAGCTTGCAGGGGCTTTGCTACATCGACAATCTCGTTATGAAAAACTGCAAGCTGATAAACACTACGCTTGCCTTTGAGTATTCATCGGTAGATGCAGAGATTTGCAGTAAGGTGGACAGTGTTTTGAATCCGACAAGCGGAGTGATAAGGGCTAAGGAGATTGGCACACTGACTATCGAAAAGGACAAAGTTGACCCATCAAAGACAAAGATAATATGTGAGGGAAAATAATCTATGTATGATTTTGACACCGTTGTAGACAGAAGAAATACAGGCTCACTAAAGTGGGATGTGGCAGAAAATGAGCTCCCGATGTGGGTGGCAGATATGGATTTTAAGACAGCACCGCAGATAATAGATGCAATTTCAGCGCGTGTTTCTCACGGAGTGTTTGGCTATTCCATCATTCCGGATGAGTGGAATGATGCGTATATGTCGTGGTGGGACAGACGCCATGGGCTTAAAATCGAAAGGGACAGCCTGATTTTTTGCACAGGAGTCGTACCGGCCATATCATCTACAGTGCGAAAGCTCACAACCCCAGGTGAGAATGTGCTTATCATGACACCTGTATACAATATATTTTTTAATTCCATATTCAATAACGGCGTAAATGTGCTGGAAAGCCCGCTTGGGTACGAAAACGGCAGATATTTCGTGGATTATAACAGGTTAGAGCATGACCTTTCCAATCCACAGACCACGCTTATGATATTTTGCAACCCTCACAATCCATGCGGCATCATCTGGACAAGGGAGGAGCTTGCGAAAATAGGAGCACTCTGCAAGAAGCATAATGTGACAGTCATTTCCGACGAGATACACTGTGACATCACGGCACCGGGAAAGTCCTACGTGCCGTTTGCTGCAGCATCAGAGGACTGCGCCGATATCAGCATCACCTGCATGGCACCGACCAAGTGCTTCAATATGGCAGGCTTACAGACTGCGGCAGTGATGGTGCCAAATAAGCTTCTGCGTCACAAGATATGGCGAGCATTAAATACAGACGAGGTGGCAGAGCCAAATGCATTTGCCATCACTGCAGCAGTTGCGGCGTTCACAAAGGGTGAGCCGTGGCTTGAGGAGCTTCGAACATATCTCTGGGAAAACCGCAAAAAAGTATGTGACTTTGTGGCAGAAAATCTGCCGCAGATACACATAGTGGATGCCGATGCGACATACCTCATGTGGCTTGACTGCAGCGCACTCACAGATGATTCTGTGGCATTTACGCAGATGATTCGCGAAAAGACAGGTCTTTATCTGTCGGAGGGAGCCGAGTTTGGAGGCAACGGCAGGTACTTTGTGCGATTAAATATCGCATGCCCTAGGTCAGTGCTTATGGAAGGCCTTGACAGGTTAAAGAGAGCTCTCGTATAAGCTGAATAGTTAAACTTTTTTATAAAATAAATAAGACCGGTGATCGGCCGGTCTTATCTGGTATAATTAAACATTTATGGCATACAAGATTTAGAAATATATCATGCATACGTTTGTTTTCTGATTCGATAGTTAGTATACACTAACATAAATTAGAAGTCAATAACAAAAGCGGATTTTTGTGATTTTTTCGGATTTTCATAAATCACGTACAAATCAAAAAGAAAAGTTTTGCAAACAATAAAATGTATGTTATAATAATATAACTGAATGAAAACGAACGAAAATAAACTCACGGGGGTATTCGAAATGCGAAACAACGAATCATCAGAAAACTATTTAGAGACCATACTTATTCTCAGCAAGAAGCTTCCTGTGGTACGCTCAGTTGATATAGCAAATGAGCTTGGATTTAAGAAATCCAGCGTGAGTATAGCCATGAAGAACCTTAGGGAAAAGAACAATATCACAGTAAGTGATGCAGGCTTTATCACACTCACAGAGTCAGGAAGACAGATAGCAGAGATGATATACGAAAGACATGAGCTTTTGTCAGAGTGTCTTGAGAAGCTTGGTGTAGATAAGGAGATTGCCGCAGAGGACGCATGTCGTATAGAGCATGTCATCAGTCCCGAGAGCTTTGAAGCAATCAAGAAGCATATACATAAGTGCTAGCACATTTATTTTAATGAAATGTAATCGTTATTTGTTACATTTTGGTGTGGCAAACGATTTGGCGAATGAAACCAGTACCGCAGGGCACTGGTTTTTTTTAGTGTATCGTTTTTCTTGTATATATGAGAAAAATCATCTATAATAGTGAAGCTGTTAACGTTGTCTGTTATACAGAGTCGTAAACGGTAACATAAAATCTGAAAGGGGAAAAGATGAAACAGATATTAAAATATTTGAAGGAGTACAAAAAGGAATGCATCTGTGCTCCGCTGTTTAAGCTGCTCGAGGCATCCTTCGAGCTTATAGTACCGCTTGTTATGGCGGCAATCATTGATAACGGAATTGCGGCTTCGGACAAGCCATATATATGGAAGATGGGAGGCGTGCTGGTGCTGCTTGCGGCAGTTGGTCTGATAAGCTCAGTCACAGCCCAGTATTTTGCGGCCAAGGCGGCAGTTGGTTTTTCAACAAAGCTTCGCCATATATTGTTTGAAAAGATAGAGTCATTGTCATTCTCAAAGATGGATACAGTGGGCACATCGACACTTATTACGAGGATGACAAGCGATATAAACCAGGTACAGTCAGGAGTCAATCTGGTGCTTCGCCTCTTCCTTCGCTCGCCATTTATTGTGTTTGGAGCTATGGCGATGGCTTTTACAGTAAATGTAAGAGCGGCAATGGTTTTTGTAGTTACTATACCTCTGCTTTCAATAGTGGTATTCTCAGTCATGGTTGCAAGTCTTCCGCTTTACAAAAAGGTGCAGAGCTCTCTAGACACAGTGCTTTCGCACACCAGGGAGAATTTAGAGGGAACCAGGGTTATAAGAGCGTTCAATAAGCAAAATGATGAGATTGACAGCTTCAACAGGGACAATGAGCTTTTAACCAATATGCAGCAGGTTGTAGGAAGAATCTCAGCACTCACCAATCCTCTTACATTTATCATTATAAATATTGCAACAATCGCGGTTATCGTATCGGGTGGCAAGCAGGTATACGCAGGAATACTCACGCAGGGCGAGGTTGTGGCACTTGTAAACTATATGTCACAGATACTTGTCGAGCTGATAAAGCTTGCAAACCTCATCGTACAGGTGACAAAGGCTGTGGCGTGCGGCAACCGTATAGCGGATGTGCTTTCCATACCATCAAAGCTTCCTGAGAAAAATCCTAAGCTCATTGATGCAAAGGACGGCGCACCTGAGGTTGAGTTTGACCATGTCTGCATGACCTATGAGGGTGCAGCCGATGAGACACTCACAGATATAAGCTTTACAGTGCAAAAAGGACAGACGATCGGTATCATCGGTGGTACAGGCTCAGGAAAATCAAGCCTTGTAAACCTCATTCCGAGGTTTTATGATGCCACAAAGGGCACTATAAGGATTCAGGGAAATGATATAAATGATTACGATGCAGTGCAGCTTCGCGACAAAATCGGTGTCGTAATGCAAAAGGCAGTGCTTTTTGCAGGAACGATAGCCGACAACCTGCGCTGGGGCAAAAATGATGCCACAGAGGAGGAAATGTGGAAGGCGCTTGATATAGCACAGGCCACAGAGGTTGTAAAGGGCAAAGAGGGCGGTCTTGACTATATGATAGAGCAGGGCGGCAAGAACCTATCAGGCGGTCAGAAGCAGCGTCTTACAATTGCCAGGGCGGTTGTAAAGAATCCTGATATACTGATACTTGACGACAGCGCATCGGCACTTGATTTTGCTACAGATGCAAGCCTTCGCGCGGCATTAAAGGACATGCATGGTGACAAGACAATATTTATCGTGTCACAGCGTACCTCATCTATCCAGTTTGCGGACAATATCATAGTGCTCGACGACGGACAGATGGTTGGCTTCGGACCGCATGAAAAGCTGCTTGAGACATGCGAGACCTACAAAGAGATATATGATTCACAGTTTAAAAAAGAGTCGGATATGACTAAACAAAAGGAGGTGTAGAGAATGGCTACGGATAATGCGAAGATGAATAAAGCAGGCACAATGCGCAAGGTACTAAGCTATATGAAAAGATATATCCCTTTGCTTGTAATTTCTCTTGCCCTGTCTGTTGTTACAGTGGCGCTTACGCTTTATTTCCCAATCCTCACAGGTCGCGCGATAGATTTGATTGTAGGGAAAGGAAAGGTTGATTTTTCGGCTATGACAGCCATCCTTACAAGGGCAGCAATAATAGTAGTCATAGCGGCAGCAGCCCAGTGGCTTACAAATATCTGCAACAACAAGATGACCTACAACATAGTGAGGGATATAAGGCATGATGCATTTTTAAACATTGAAAAAATGCCGCTGTCCTATATTGACAGCCATTCACACGGTGATATGGTCAGCCGTATCATCGCCGATGTAGATACATTTTCAGAGGGACTTCTGATGGGCTTCACACAGCTCTTTACAGGAATTGCAACAATAGCAGGCACGCTTATTTTCATGCTCACGATAGACGTGAAGATATCATGCATTGTAGTGCTCATTACACCTCTGTCACTTTTTGTGGCAAGCTTTATCACTAAAAAGACATATTCCATGTTTCAGCTGCAGACAAGAACAAGGGGAGAGCAGACATCACTCATCGACGAGATAGTGGGAAATGAAAAGGTAGTACAGGCCTTCAATCATGAGGATGAGGCTCTGGAGCAGTTTGACGAGATAAATGACAGATTACAGAAATGCTCACTGCGGGCAACATTTTTCTCAAGTCTGACAAATCCGAGTACACGTTTTGTGAACAGTCTCGTGTATGCCGGAGTCGGAATCTTTGGCGCCATGAGTGCACTCACCGGCGGAATCACAGTAGGACAGCTTTCATGCTTCTTATCATATGCCAACCAGTACACCAAGCCGTTCAACGAGATATCAGGTGTCATCACAGAGCTTCAGAACGCACTTGCCTGTGCTGCGCGTATCTTTGAGCTTATTGAAGAGGAAAAGGAGATACCGGATGCTTCGGATGCGGTAACACTGGCTGAGGCTGACGGACGTGTGGACATAGAGGATGTTTATTTCTCATATGTGCCGGATAAAAAGCTTATCGAGGATTTCAATCT
>OQVS01001719.1_pt1 | contig 14619 bp, 12 predicted proteins | sample 1691601 | NCBI WGS metagenome assembly OQVS01 (sample SAMN03418268, study PRJEB22391) | human gut metagenome | biome: human-gut; feature: organic feature; material: feces | host: Homo sapiens | place: Tanzania | collected 2013-01
ATTTCGACGCAAAAGCAATCGTCGATAAGGTTCTCGAACTTGACACACAGAGAAGAGCTCTCCAGACCGAGAGCGACGGTCTTCTTTCTCAGCAGAAGCAGAAGGCAGGTCTCATCGGAGGACTTATGAAAGAAGGCAAAAAGGCAGAGGCGGAAGAAGCCAAGAAAGAGGTTGCCGAACTCAAGGCACGTTCTACCGAGCTTCTTGCAAAGGCTGATGCTACAGAGAAGGAACTTGAGTCACAGCTTGTTCTCCTCCCTAATATTCCATGCGACCTGGTAGTCCCTGGAAAAGGCGCTGAGGACAATCAGGTGGTCAAGATGGGCGGCCCTGAAATCAAACTGCCGGAGAACGCGCTTCCGCACTGGGAACTCGCCAAGAAATTCGACATCATCGACTTCGACCTCGGCGTAAAACTCACAGGCGCCGGCTTCCCTGTATATAAAGGCAAGGGCGCGAAACTCCAGAGGGCATTGATAAGTTTCTTCCTCGACAACAATACTGCCGCAGGCTACAAGGAGATCGAACCTCCTATCATGGTCAATGCGGCTTCAGGATTCGGTACAGGACAGCTTCCTGACAAAGAGGCCCAGATGTACTATGTAGGTCTCGATGACTTCTATCTGGTTCCTACGGCTGAAGTGCCTGTAACCAACATTTACAGGGACGTCATCCTGAACAATGACCAGTTCCCGCAGAAGCTGACAGCCTACACTCCTTGCTTCCGTCGTGAGGCAGGCTCTTACGGAAAAGACGTGAGGGGTCTGAACAGACTTCACCAGTTCGACAAGGTGGAAATCGTCAGAATCGAGAAGCCGGAAGACTCTTATGCAGCTCTGGATGAGATGATCGCACACGTGGAGAGCCTCGTGAACAAACTTGGCCTCAAGTACAGGATTCTCCGTCTCTGCGGTGGTGACCTGAGCTTCACATCTGCCATCACATACGACTTCGAGCTGTGGTCAGCAGCCCAGGGAAGATGGCTGGAGATTTCTTCAGTTTCCAACTTCGAGACATACCAGGCTAACCGTCTGCACCTCAGATACAAGGACGAAAACGGCAAGACCCAGCTCTGCCACACATTGAACGGAAGTTCATTGGCTCTGCCTCGTGTCGTTGCGGCAATGCTTGAGGACAACCAGCAAGAAGACAGAATCGTCATCCCTGAAGTTCTCCGCCCATATACCGGGTTCGACTACATTGACTAAGACAAGTGAAGACGATATTGGGAATAGACCCCGGAACCAACATTCTTGGCTTCGGGGTCATTCGTACAGAAGGCAGCAAGGCCGAGTACGTGGAGATGGGGGTCATTGACCTGAGAAAGGAAAAAGACCCTTATCGGAAGCTCGTGCGCATTTTCAATGAAATAGGTGAAGTCTGCGACAGGCACTCTCCGGATGAGATGGCCCTGGAGTCGCCTTTCTACGGAAAGAACGCGCAGGTGATTCTGAAGCTCGGCAGGGCTCAGGGCGCGGCAATGCTGGCTGCATCCACCAGGAACATCCCAGTTACCGAATATGCTCCGAGAAAGGCCAAGGAGGCTGTTACTGGCAACGGAGCCGCTTCCAAGGAGCAGGTAAACAACATACTTCAGAGGACTCTCGGAATCGACATTGAGGAAAAACACCTCGATGCTACTGACGCGCTGGCTATCGCGATGTGCCATCATTATCAGCTGATTTCACCATTGGCAGGAATGAAATCTTCCACTTCCTGGGAGAAATTCATTGCCCAGAATCCCGACAGGGTAAAATAACTGCATTATATTCCATATTTTTTCGCCGGGTCATTAAACTTATGCGGCGCCGGTGCGTCTAAATGTTCGTTTGGGTCTGATTGGTGCCCATCTATTTTGTAAAATGAACGAACAATGAAGAGAATCATTGCTATGCTGTGCGGGCTGATTTCAATGCTCGTGCTTTCTTTTGGAGCGTCTGCGCAGACACGGACTGTGACGGTTGTGCTGCAGGACTCAGGAAACGGTGAGCCTGTGGGTTATGCCACGGTATCTCTCACCAAACCGGGAGCGACTTCCGCGAGCAAATACGCTCTCACGGACGACAAGGGCAAGGCGACACTTGAGAAAGTGCCGGCCGGGACTTACACATTCAAAGCCGAATTGCTTGGCTACAAGACATTTACCAAGGACATCACGGTGAAGGACGCTGTAAACTTGGGCATTGTGAAACTCGATCCGGACAAGCAGGTGCTGGATGCTGCGAGCGTATCTGCAACTGGCAATCCTATCGTGATAAAGAAGGACACCATAGAGTACAACGCCACTTCGTTCAAGACCACGGACAATGACATGCTTGAGGACCTGCTCAAAAAACTCCCGGGAGTGGAAGTGGGCACTGACGGTTCCGTGACAGCCAATGGCCAGACTATCAGTAAGATAACAATTGACGGCAAGACTTTTTTCCTGGACGATCCGCAACTGGCGTCCAAGAACATCCCTGCAAAGATTGTGGATAAGGTCAAGGTGGTCCAGAAGAAATCCGACCAGGCTCAGTTCACCGGTATAGATGACGGACAGGAAGAAACCGTCATTGACCTGACTGTGCAGAAAGGCATGATGAACGGGCTTTTCGGCAATGTCATGGCCGGCGGCGGACACGACTGGCCAGAAAACACCGCTAACGGAAACGGCGACTGGAGATACCAGGGCGCAGCATTCATCGGAAGATTCACGGACAAGAGCCAGCTCAGCATCATCCTGAACGGCAACAACACGAACAACCGAGGATTCAATGACCTTGCAGGGTCAATGATGAGAGGTATGCGCAGTGGCGGTATGGGCCGTGGCCGTGGCGGCTGGGGCAAAAACAACGGTATCACGACCTCGTGGATGGGTGGCGTGAACGGTTCCTGGGACCTTTTCGGCGACAAGATGGACCTCGGTGCCAACTATCTTTTCAACGGTACAAGGGCTGACGTAAAGGAAAAGAGCGAGAAGACCACGTTCCTGGATGACGGCTCAAGTCTTATCTACAACAATGACGGATACAGTCTGAACAACACCTACGGGCACCGTTTCGGTATGCGTCTGGAGCACAAGTTCTCGGACAATACGTCTATCCTTTTCCAGCCTCAGTTCAACTTCGGAAAGGGTGACTTCACCGAGTTCTCGAAATTCTCCACAGACAGCAGAAGCAGTGCCGATGCGGCTGCCGTGAACAAGAATGAAGGTTTCAACAACAATACGGGTGACAACAACAACTGGACTGCGAACGGATTCTTCCTGTTCAGACAGAAACTTGGTATTCCGGGAAGGACATTGTCATTCAACATTGACTATAACTTCAGCAACAACGACTTGCGGGGCCTGAACCAGTCATTGACAAAATCCTTCGGAACCGCAGGTGACGGCTCTGACGATGTCAATGAAATAGTCAATCAGCGCTACGACCAGAATTCCAAGTCGTCGTCGATAAGCGGCAGGCTGGTATATACTGAGCCGCTGGGCGCCGGGTTCTATCTTGAGGCGAATTACCAGTATAGATGGAGCCAGAACAAGTCCACCAAGGACACTTACGATTCTGCTGATACAGGTGCGGAATTCAGTATTGCAAACCATCCGTACTTCACCACGGGGACAGGAAAGGACAGCAGCGGAAAGGACATCACCGTGAGCGAGACGAGGAATGCCCAGTATTCCAACAATGTACTGAACCAGTACCAGACTCACCGTGCAGGTTTCAACTTCATGTACCAGAAGGACAAATTCAGGGCCCAGGTCGGAGCTTCTGTAATTCCTACGATTACGCACAATGAGACAAACGGCAAGAGTTATGACAATACTGTCGTGAACTGGTCGCCTTCTGCCATGCTCTGGTACGATGTGAATGACAATACGAACATACGCGGTTTCTATTTCGGCCGTTCTTCACAGCCGACTACGACACAGCTCATGCCTGTTCCGGACAATACCAATCCGCTGAACGTTTCGCTTGGTAACCCTTACCTGAAGCCGTATTTCTCTCACGACATACGTACCAGAATCGGATATTCGAACAAGAAGAAATTCTTCTCCGTCTATGGCAATATTGAGGGTGGCTTCGTGCAGTCCCCTATTGTATATGCGAGCTGGTACAACACCAACGGCGTTGCGTATTCAATCCCTGTCAATGGACCGACTTCCGGCAATGTCAGCGCAAGGGCTTTTGTCAATGCCCCTATCGGCAAATCCAATTTCAGTCTTTCTTCTGTAACCAGAGGAAGCTGGTCTGAATCGTCCTCATATGTGGGAAAGACTTCGCTTGACATGAGCGCCTACGGAACCGGAGGAGATTTCGATTATGATAAATTCCACACGGATTTCCCGAACTTGGACGAGAGTGACCTCTTCCTGAAGAACAGGACTCAGACCATGAGCATCGTGCAGAGGCTCAAGCTCACTTACCGAAATGATTTTGTGGAACTTACGGCTTCCGGAAGGACGAACATCTCCAAGTCATGGTACACCATTTCATCCATAAAGATGAACACGACAAGGAACAACCAGTTTGCCGCATCTATGAACTGGACGATTCCGGGCGGCGTAGGCCTGGTATCTGAGTTCAACTACAACTGGTACCGTGGTTACGCGAGTGCGCAGGATGATGAGTACATTCTCAATGCAGAGCTCACGAAACTGCTTTTCAAGAACAGATTCACGCTGTCGCTCAAGGCCTACGACCTGCTGAACCAGTCCAAGAACCTCTCCGTGAGCGATTCAGCTAACTATCACACCGAGACCTGGAACAACACGCTCGGCCGCTACGTGATCCTCTCCCTCACGTGGAGATTCGGCAACATGAACAATGCCGCCAAAGGACGTAGGGGTCCAGGTGGCCCTGGCGGCCCAGGTGGTCGCGGTCCCGGCGGTCCTCCTCCTATGATGTAGTCACGGGTCCACATGAATCCAAACCTTGGATATACACCTCCGCATTACACGCGGGGGTGTTTTTTTCGGCAGGACCACGTTTGACGTGTGGAAAATGTTTATTACATTTGTGTAAAGGGTGAATCCACACAGACAAGCAGCAATGGGAAAGATCACGATCAAGGATATAGCGCGGGAGGCCAACGTTTCTGTCGGCCTGGTTTCGATGGCTCTCAACGGGCGGAGCGGGGTCAATGCGAAGACGGCCAATGCCATTATGGAAGTGGTAAAGCGTCTCAACTACACCCCGAACAAGGCCGCGTCGTCTCTGAGAATCGGTTTCCAGAAGACCATCGGAGTCATCACGCCGGACCTTGCCAACCATTATTTTTCCAATGTCTCCAGAAATATCGAGAACATCGCGTATGACAACGGCTACACCGTCCTGTTCGGCAGTTCTGACGACCGCATTGACAAAATCGGCCGACTGGTGGATGCTTTCCATGCTGACGGCGTAAAGGGAATTCTCATAAGTCCCTGCGACGGATGCGAAGACGAGCTCAGAAGGGCTATCTCCTTGGGTATCAAGGTCGTGCTTATGAACCGAAACCTGCCTGAGCTGGAAAATGCCGGGCGTGTGCTGCTGGACAATGACAAGGCCATCCGTATGGGTCTGGAGCATCTGCTTGCCAATGGCTACAGGCATATCGAGATGATTTCGAACAATATACAACTCTCGACATTGAACATAAGGGAGGACAGTTACAGGCGGGCTATGAGTGAGATGGGGATGGAGCAATCCTGCCGAGTGACTTTTGTAAATGAAGCGGATGACAATGAAGTGGACGCGGCATTGTCCGAAGCTGTCAGCCGCGGGGCCGATGCCATTTTTGTTCCGCGTGGCTACTTGGCGCTCTATGTCTGCAAGAGTGCGAAACGCCTGGGCATTCCGATTCCTGAAAAGCTCGCTTTGATGGGTTTCGACGGCGGTGAGACTTACCACATCATCACCCCGACCATCACGCAGCTCTCCCAGAATGTGCTCGAAACTGCCCAGCAGGCGTTCAACATGCTGACTGACATGATGCTCCACTCTGTCCCGGGTCACGACGTCTATCTGGAGCCCCGCCTCGAAATCGGCGAATCCACCTCCTGAAGAGCCACTGTTCTTCTGCTGAGAGGGGCTTACTTTCAGGAGAATCATCCGCAATGCCGTTACAACAGCACTGCGGATGGATATTTCATCGCTTACTGACTTTTAGCGGACAGCAATGATTGACAAAAAAGAACTTGCACCTCTCAAGTGTGGCTTCTAGCACATCTGAGCATGATAGCAGTGCACAAGTGACACTTTGACGAACAAGCCCTTGAAAAGCAATATTACCATTTGTAGGTAGTGGTATGAGTGTCATTTTCGACAGAATCAAGGCGCTTGTTAGTACCTACAGTGAAAGAATAATCTGCATACCACTCTTCTCCACATCTGCAACAACGCATGTGATCTCTAAAGTTTCGCTTGTGTTTTTCTACATTGTATTTTTCTTTGATATACCTTGTCGTTTCCTTATACTCGTTGCAATCTGACTCCGAATCATGTTCTGTCCTATGCTTGTATTCATTAGAATACTCTGTCGTATATCCTAAATCGTCAGTAGAGATAACATTGACATTACGAGAACCTGCCGAATGGCATCTAGGGCATCTCTTGGAATTCATAAAATTGAAAAATATACAAAAACCGATAAAGGCTGACAGCGGAATGGCAACAAATGCCGCAAATCCCCACAAGCCATATCCATCAACGACTCTCACAAATGCACCCAACGAAAGTAAGGCAAAAAATGCAATGGTTATTACATAATACATCCAGTTCGGTCCAACTTTAATAAATAATCTTATAATACACCACCATATCAGATAGAGGACATTAATATAAACTGACAGCATGACTATTTCCCAGAAGCCAGACTCCAGTTGCGGAAGCCAGTCAATTATTTCATCCATAATATTATAGTTGCTGGCATAATATACATATGAAGACACAATAGCGGCACAAACAAACAATCCTCCTAAAAAATCCAATATTTTGATTCTACGCCCTGCAAATAATTTTCTCCGGTACACCCACCCGCACAACACAGCCAACACAATAAAAGGAAGCACGCAGATACAAAAGCCCCTCAAATCCTCCAGAAAAAAGCGCATCGAAAGGGTAATTCTGTTCTTGACAATATATGAATTCTCATCAACACCAACTATTTCACCCTCTTCGTATTGCTCTGTCGTAGGAACTATATTAGATGAGGTTATTATACCCCAAGTTCCGTATAGACACCGGGCGTGACCGTCATCAAACAACTTATTTACAACAACAATTTCTCCGGATGGTATTTTACCAATACAGACATCTTTTTCAGATTCCGACATCAAACTTTTGTCTTCCAGTAATTTATACGTAGCGTTGAATGGATCCGTTTTGGGGTGGGATCTGACGGGGTCTTCATAGTACTCTATTGTAAAACATTTTGCAGGAGCGTAAAAAGTATACGGCTTATTGTTCTCTTTGAAAGACAGTTCTACCCATTTTTTATTACTGCTTATTTTTATTGATATATCATCATCTTTTACATTAATCTGTTCTTTTCCGATATGCATCTCATGATAAAATGCCAAAAGCTTCTGAGGCTCCTTGCAAACACCTCTTTTGAACTTTGCCGATTCTGACATTTTTGAATATAGAGGAATACTCGAATCCTTCATATAAATATGCGGTTTTGCCTCAGATAGTATAAACAGGCAAAAAAAGAATACTACAAAAACGATTTTTCTCATAAGCCAAACAATTTCAAAAAAAAACTAAACTCCACAACGCTGATTTTCCCTAAAAAGCACAATTCCTTGATAAGAAAAGCCTCATAAGGGTTTCCACTGTCATAGATTTCGCACTAAATTAGTGATACACTTTAAAATAAAGTTCACTACAATGTAAGCATTCGATAAAGTACGACTGTCAGTTTGATTAAGTGGTATATAACTTTGCGCCACTAATATAAACTGACATGCTTACACGCGAACAAATCGAAGAGATCCAGGGCGAGGCCCGGGAGAAAGGGACAGCAATCAAGGCCCTGTTGAAAGAGAAAGGCATTCCAGAGCACCAGTACTTCTGGTGGAAGCGGAAGTACGCCAAGGTAGAAGTTCCGGAGGGGTTCCTGCCCATAGCTGGTGGCGGCCTGCCTGCCGGGATGGAAGCGGGGGCGTCATTTGCCGCATCCCGCGGAAAAACGAAGGGTGTCCCAACTGGTGAGAACTGGATGAGCATTGAACTCCGCACGGTTTCCGGCACGGACATGCGCATCCAGGGCGGCCTGACGCCCGCGATGGTGTACACAATCCTCAAAAGCATATAGGCCATGTTCAGTCTTGGAGACGGAACGAAGTTCTGGCTTTACACGAAGCCGACGGACATGCGCAAGAACTTCAACATGCTGAGCGGGATAGTGAACAACGACATGCGTCAGAACCTGTACAGCGGGGATGTCTTCGTGTTCGTAAACGCTTCCAACAACATGATGAAGCTGCTGCGCCACGAGCCGGGCGGACTTGTGATCTATAACAAACGCCTTGACCACGGAAGGATGCATCTGGTGGAGCGGATACAGGAGGGCGACCCGACGATAACACCCTTTGAGTGGCGCCGTCTTGTGGACACCATTCAGGGAATAATCGATGATCCAAGACGCCGGCTGCAACGTCTGAAGGTCCTTCGGGACGTCCAGATGGAAGCATCCTTGAAGGACGCAAAAGACATCTGAAAATCAGCAAAATAAGTTAAAGAAAAAACGGCCTCAGACTTGCGTATGTGGTCGTTTTTTCGTACTTTTACATATAGAAAGAACGGGTAAAAATGACTGCCGAAGAACAGAAAAAGATGCAAGAACTTGAGGCCGAGAACGCGGCTCTCAAAGAAAAGTTGCTTGTCGCACAGCGTACCCTTGCCAAGTACGCCCAGATGCTCTTCGGACAGAAGACGGAAAGGTGCCGCCTTCCCGAAAAGCCTGAGGATCTCACCGGCAGCCTCTTTGAGCAGGAAATGGATCCGGCCGAGCAGGCCCGCTTGGACAAGGAGACGGAAAAGGCTCTGGCAGAGCAGAATAATCTTATTCATGTTGAAGCCCACGACCGCAAGGTCCGCAAGGCCATCGATACCAGTCGCCTGGAAGTAAAGGAGGAGCATCTCTATCCTGACCTGGACAACAAGGAGGACTATACGGAGATGGCTCCCGAAGTTACCGACAGCCTAGTGCTGGTCCCCCGTCAGATGTTTATCCGCAGGATTATCCGCCACAAGTTCGTTCTTAAGAGCAGTCTTCAGGTGGCGGATCCGGATCGGAAAGCCTTCCGGATAGCAGCCCTGCCGCTCGCACCGCTTCACAAGTGTATGGCAGACGCCTCTCTGCTGGCAGACATCGTCATCAGCAAATATGTCTACCATCTGCCGTTCTATCGGGTGATAGAGACTTATAAGGAGTTGGGGGTCAGTATCAGCGCCTCGACCATCAACGACTGGTTCAAGGCGGTGGTCGGAAAGGTCAAACCCATATACGATCTGCTCCGGGCGCACGTCCTCGCCTGCGACTATGTTCAAGTGGACGAGAGCACATTGCCGGTAATAGACAATGAAAAGCACCGCGCGGTGAAGGGATATGTATGGAGTGTGGTGAACGTGATGACGGGAGACAGGTTCTTCTTCTATGAACATGGCTCCAGGAGCACCCGCGTGGCCATGGGGCTGCTGAAGGACTTCACCGGAGCCATCCAGAGCGATGGTTATATCGTGTACAACCACTTCGAGGGGATGGAAGGGAAGAAACTCCTGGGCTGCTGGGCCCACGCCCGGCGCAAGTTCTTCGAGGCCAAGGTGGAGAATGAGAAGCTGGCACTTGAAGCCCTGTTCTACATCCGGCAGCTCTATGATGTGGAAGCAGAAGCGGATGCTCTTGACACGGCAGACAACAGACCCGACCATGAGCGCAGGAAGGCCCTGCGGCAGGAAAAGGCTTATCCGGAAATCAAGAAGTTCGAGACGTGGATGGAGGCAAGCATCCTCAAGTGCCCTCCGAAGTCTCTGATGGAGGAGGCCATCTCCTACACCTATAAGATCCTTAAAAAACTGTCGCTCTACATCACCGATGGCCGTTACAAGATAGACGACAATATGGTGGAGAACAGCATTAGGCCTCTGGCCATCGGGCGCAAGAACTATCTGTTCTGCGGTGACGACGACGCTGCACAGAGGGCAGCCGTGGTCTACTCCCTGCTTGCCACCTGCAAGGCACACGGCGTTAATGAACGGGCGTGGCTTGAGGATGTCCTGCGCCGGATCCCGGAATACGAACAGGCAGGGAAAGACTACGCAGACCTTCTTCCCGGAAACTGGAGCGCATTGTCTGCAAAGTAACTCAAACCAATATCACACCCCATAAAAAGACTGCAACCGGCATCACACTGATGCAAGTTGCAGTCAAACTTTATATGACGCACGTACTTCCTCGAATGCTTACACTACAATGGTGAAGGTACAACTAAAATCTGACAATCACACTCCTTCTATAGACTTTTATTGGTGTCCGCTAAAACTTTCTGACAACATAAATCGAGTAGGAGGAAAACGAAGTAGTTTTCTTCTTTCTCGATTCTCTCTCGAAGTTCCCCCATGCCTATACAAACAGAAGCACCCTTCATTCGCGCCAAAATGGCAGCATAGTCTTCAGCATGAGCCGAAATGTCAACAACGTCAATACGGAGTAAAATCACGAGTAACGACGAGTAAGTTTCGAGTAATTCTAATAAGTAAAAACTGCATTAGAAAGTCTCTAGAGGCTTATCAGCAATAAAATCGAGTAAGTAAACCTCCAAAATGACGAGTAAATTTAACTTACTCTTTAAGAGACCACTCTTTGTTGCAATTAAGGTAAATCTGCTGTCTTCTTTTCAGTTTTGCAAGAAGATTTCCAATCTTGTAGATTTTGTTCTGCAAGTCACGGTCGGCCGGAAGATAATCGAGGACAAGTTCGTTTATCTTACTACGAGACAAGGATTTGTGTTCATTCAAAGGCAATTGCAAATGGACTGGCGAATCCGGAAGTAGATGTCTGGGATTTCCATTGTGGTAAAGCTGTTCCACAGAAGACACTTCCGAAGGGCGCGATCCTGACATTGGCAGCAGCCGGTTCTGAGATGAGTTCTTCCTGCGTGATCAGTAATCCGGAAACAGGAGAGAAACGAGGATGCAACGGACTCTTTAACCGTATGAATTTTGCAATTGAGGATCCGGTTCTTACTTATACAGTAAGTCCTTATCAGACAGCATGTGGTGCAGTAGATATTGCGATGCATACGATTGAAAGATATTTCTGTCCGGGCGAGGACACTTATCTGACAGATTCAATTGCAGAGGCTGTGATCAAGAGTGTACGCAAAGCTGCAGGAGATTGTCTGAAGAATCCGGAAGACTATGCAGCACGAGCAAATATGATGTGGGCATCTTCACTTGCACATAATGGATTAACACAGTGTGGAAGAGAGTTCCAGCTGGTTGTTCATCAGTTAGAGCATGAAGTATCCGGAATGTACCCGGAAGTAGCGCATGGAGCAGGACTTGCAGCGCTGTGGTGCAGTTGGGCGAGATATGTTTACAAAGCAAATATAAATCGTTGGCTGCAGTATGCATCTAATGTATGGAATCTGGATATTGATTTTGAACATCCGGAGAAGACAATTGAAACTGCAATTGATATGCAGGAGCAGTATTATGCATCAATCGGAATGCCGATCGGATTAAAAGAACTTGGTGTGAAAGAAGATGATCTTGCGAAACTGGCACTTGATTGTTCAAGAAATAAAACGCGTTCATTGATCGGATATAAACCATTGGCGTATGAGGATATTCTGGAGATTTATCAGATGGCATATGAAAGAGGCTAATAACAGTTAATATCGAAAGAGCTACTTAATGTGGCTGCTTTCGATATTCTCTTGGTGACATGTGATATCGTTCCTGGAATACGCGGTTGAATGTCCGTTGGCTGTCGAATCCTGACCGGATACAGATGTCGAGAATCGTATGGTTGCTGTGGAGCAGGAGACTGCAGGCGTAATCCAGTCTTGCTTCATTCAGATACCGGTTAAAATTCGTATGAAATGTGCCGGAGAAAACGCGGGACAAAGAGGACTGACTGATTCCAAGGTCATGAGCCATTTTGGAAAGAGTCAGTTCTTCTGTATAATGTGCAGCAATATAAGAAACAGCCTGGTAAATAATGTCATTACTTCCAACGCTGCTCTTATCTACCATTTCAAATAACGGAAGAGTACGCGCAAGTATAACCTGAATAAATGCCTGATGCAGAACATGCCCTTGTGAAGCGGCCGGATAAACCAGCATGCTTCGCAGGGCATAATTTACGTCTGGGTGTACTTCTTGAGCCGGAATGATTGGATTTACAGGACAAAATTGTTGTAATTCTTTCGTATAGCTTGGAGCAAGAAGCGGTGAAGCAAGTGCATAGATCGCCTTACAGGATTCGCTGTTGAATACCTGATAGTGGTGGATCAATTCCGGAAATACAAGTGCAAAATCACCTTTTTCCATATGATACAATTCAGTTCCGACTCCAATTTCCAACGTACCTTCTGTTACGGATACGAGTTCCATCGATTTGTGAAGATGCGGCGGAATATGGCAGGAAATCTGTTCAGCGATTTCCAGTGTTTCTTCATTTTCTTCGTAAATCGGTTTCATTTTCCTGCCTCCGGGTTAATCGTTTAGAATAGTTGATCTAATAGTATCATCATTTGTGTATATGACATGCTTCACAGGCAGATGGTGTTGTAGCGCATCCGCTTAATGCTGTCTCGCGTAGTTCGACCGGAAGTCGTTTTCCGACTTTGTACATTGCCTCGAGCATTTCATCAAAAGGAATAAGCTGTGGAATGCCGGCAAGGGACATTTCAGCTGCAATCAGCGCATTGGCAACACCAGCTGCATTACGGTTCTGGCAAGGGTATTCTACCAGTCCACCGACCGGATCGCAGACAAGTCCGAGCATATTCATGAGAACTGTAGAAGCGGCATCCAGACATTGCTTAGGAGTTCCACCCATAAGTTCAACAGCAGCAGACGCTGCCATGGCTGATGCAACACCGACCTCGGCCTGACATCCTCCGACAGCACCGGCAACGGTAGCATTTCGCATAGCAAGGTAACCGACAGCTCCCGCATTGAAGAGAACCTGTTGAATCTCTTTATCAGTGAAATCGTACACTTCCTGAAAAGCAAGAAGCAGTCCCGGAACAATGCCTGCAGAACCGGCGGTAGGTGAAGCAACGATCAGTCCCATGGACGCATTTGTCTCAAGGGTTGCCATAGCATAAGTGACAGCTTTCTCCAGAAGTTCGCCGCATAATCCCTGGCCACTGGAAGAATGCTGTGCAAGTTTTTGAGCCTCGCCACCGATCAGCCCACCCATGGAACGGATTGGCTTTTCAATCGGAGAGCGGGCCGCTTCCTTCATAATCTCAAGAACACGCGCCATCTTCTGATCTGTTTCTTCGGCAGGACATTCTCCCGTTATGATCTCCCGGCTATGCATGACCTCAGAGATGGAAAGATTCTGTTCCTTACACAGTGTAAGGAGTTCGTTTGCATTTTTAAAATCCATATCAAAAACCTCCTTGAACACAATTACATCTGTACGACCATAACATCCAGAACATGTTCGTTCTGACGGATGGTGTCGGCAATCTCTTCCGGAAGTTTTCCGTCGGATTCTACAATCGTGTAAGCAGTGTGTCCTTTTGATTCGCGGAACAGACGCATAAAAGCGATATTGACCCGGCGGTCGCTGAGACAGCTGGTGATCCAGGCAACAACACCCGGAACGTCCTTCTGGACAACAATAATAGCACTGTATTCACCGGTGAAATCTACTTCTACATGATTGATCTGGGTGATGTGGACTTTACCGCCGCCAAGAGATTCTCCGCGGATCGTCATCTCCTGACCGGCAGTGTTGGTCATAATAATATCGACGGTATTCGGATGAATATCGGTTTCCTCTTCATTTGGAGTAAAAGAATACTCCAGTCCATTTTCTGTGGCAATCTCGAAGGAATTCCGGATTCGCATATCATCTGTGGAAAATCCCATGATTCCTCCAAGAAGTGCGCGGTCAGTACCGTGTCCGTGATACGTTCTGGCGAAAGAGCCGTAGAGAATAAATTCTACTTTTGCAAGTGGCCCGTTGATCATCTTCTGTGCAAGATAAGCAATGCGTGCCGCACCGGCAGTGTGAGAACTGGAAGGACCGATCATATTCGGCCCCATAACATCAAAAACGCTGATAAAAGACATTTTTCAATAGCCTCCTGATTATATATATGATTTCAGTATAGCAAGCGTGGTGGCGGATGTAAATTAATTCTGCTCAAGTAATGGCTGGATCTGTAGTAATCGTCACTGTTTATTCACGCAGTCCTGTATCTGAAAGTTTTTCATCAATTCTTAGATCAATTAATAATTTGATACCAAATGCGAGTCCCCAATATAAGTGAAACCACATTGCCATAGAAAATCCCCGAATCATGATCCTCCACAATTTCTGAGACAGTTTTCCCGTATATGTTTTTCGTTTTAGTTGTACAAATGTTTCTTTGGCTAAATCATCTGCCTGATACATTTTTATCAATTT
>OQVS01001722.1_pt1 | contig 14600 bp, 8 predicted proteins | sample 1691601 | NCBI WGS metagenome assembly OQVS01 (sample SAMN03418268, study PRJEB22391) | human gut metagenome | biome: human-gut; feature: organic feature; material: feces | host: Homo sapiens | place: Tanzania | collected 2013-01
GGCAAGAAGATAAGTCTTGCTGATTACTTAAACAATAAACTCTAATTATAAAATAATGTTTGTTTTAAATCTAATTTACTTGAAGAATTAGAATGTAATTTTAAAATATTTGATGAGAAACATATAACATATTCTTTATTGTCTAGTAAGATTAAATTAAATGAAAATATAGATGATTTAATAAAATATAATAAAAAATCAAAAGAACTTGATTTATTATATAGTAATTTTAATGATAATACTTATAATAGTTATGATTGCGATGAAAATATCCACAAAGGAAAGCTGTTGTTTCGTACATGGTTTAATATAGTTTGATGGTCAGATATTTATTATGGCAATCTGCCGATATTGATTATTGTTATAATCAGATGCAAATATAATGTTTTTTTATTAAATCAGTAAAAAATAGATAAAACTTTTGTATATTTGCACTCATAGGAATCAATTCTGCAACACTAATAACTACCAAACTATGCAACAAAACCTATTTAATATAGAAGATATAGAAAGTCTTCCCTACACTCTCCGCCATCCGCTAAAGCAAGCATATGCTGCATACAGCGATGAGAAATATGGTAAGGCTATGAACCATCTGCTCGACTTTTTCGAGATATCAGCAGCATTCTGCTCTTATGTCTTTATGCGGCTACTACAGCAGGAAGCTGAAGCACAACCGCAGGTACAGGTTGTGCTCGAACAGTTTGTTAATAAGATAGACCAAAAGCGACCACTCTCATTTGGCGACTGGCTCAACGATCTTCTCACACCTATGCTTGCTGCTATGATGAAACATATGCCCGAGCATCCGCTTTCAAAGAGTTTCGCTGCCAACATATATATAAAGCGTCGCAACATATTGCTTGGCACAAAATCTATGCCAAGCATAGTACAAATAAGGAACGAATATCGCGGACACTCCACCACTCTATCAGAGGATATCTACCATAATATCAGCGACTTGCTATTGCCTCGTATCTGTTCTATGATAGAAGCCTTGCGCCCTATGACAGCATGCAAATACGATATTGCACAGGGACGATATATCATCCATTTTGAGGAATCAAACCAAAGCATAGACCTTTATCCTTTGGTTTATTGCGACGAGAAAGATTTCAGATATGTGCTCCACACTCTGAAAGATGAGCAGACGTGCTATGTGGCTGCCAACGAGAATGCTGTTACAAGGATATCATACGACATGAATGCTGCTGTAGATAAAGCCCTGCAGCAGATAGTGCCATCGTTCGATATTGCTCAAGACCTAAACTGGTCGGAAATTAAGAAATGTATGCACGCCTCGTCTTCCAACTATTTGAAGAGAGTATATGCTGAAAAGAAATATAATCAAGAGCTTTTTGTAGAGCGCGAGAATCTAACAACAGCACTAAAAGCTTTCTACGACAGCGACAAGACTCTATTTCCACTAATTGGAGAAGCCGGACAAGGAAAGACAACACAATTGGCTTATTGGACCGAAAGACTTATCGACGCAGACAAGCCTGTACTCACTTTTGCAGCTTCTGATTTTGCTTTCTGTAGCCTCGATATATCTGTAAAACAGATGTTTGGCTTCAGTATTCGTAAAGACATTAAGCGACTTATCGACAATATACACAACATGGCAGAGGCTAACAATCAAGACGTATACATCTTGGTAGATGCATTAAACGAATGTATGCGCTATGCCGATACCGACGATAATAACGCAGAAGGCCCATTGTTGCTTTACAAAGCTTTATGCCGACTATTCATCAACGAAGGGTATACACGATTCAAGGTGCTCTTCACATGCCGCAACTATACATGGACTAACCAAGTGTTGCCTTCTACCGAAGCGGAGCGACCATTCATGTATACCACTAACGACGATTTGCAGGTAAGGGGATTCTCTGACAAAGATGCTGCCAAGGCTTATCATATCTACCAGCAGCTATATCAGATGCACACACCATACCATGAACTTGACCCTCGCATAGCTTTACGACTACGCGACCCGCTAACATTGAAGAATACTTCCGGAATATTCCTTGGAAAAAATCTCTCTGATTCACCCGACCAATATACTACAATAGCCCTGTATAATCAGCTATACGAAGATATCGCCAACTCATATGCAGGCAATCGCCAACGCCAGTTGCTCGAGTTGTTTGCAGACACTCTACTAAACGCTTACCTTAATGGAGAGGCTAAAGACAGCCTGCTTACCGACGATATTCGTCAAGCCACAAACGACCCTACATCGCCTCTTCATGAGCTTGCCATGCTGATGTATCGTAAGGATGGAGTGAGCATAGCTTATGCCGAACTACTCAACAAAGCCGAACGCCCTATGCTAAAGGAGGTGGAGCGACAAGGTAAAAATGGTAGCGAGGTATACGTACAATTCATCTACGAGCGATTCTTGGAATATGTGCTTGGACGAGCATTCGTTAAGAGACTCCAAAGTCCAAAGGCTACCGACTTTATCAAGGCTTTCGAAACCTGCGCCATGAACGTGGTATTCCTCGGAGCTATGCGCAACGCCTTGATAATGACATGCTTGGCAGAAGCATCTTTCAACACTCTCATCGAGTTAGAATACAAATGGGGCGATGACTTCAGAGTAATGTCGCTCGTCAACGACACAATAAACACTCTGATATCAGAAAACTATGAAGACGAGCTCTTCGACCTTATACCAACGCTCATTTCATGTAGCGACGGCAACTACGAAGACATAACAGAATTCAACACCATAGTGCAAGCCATACAAAGCAATGCAGCCGACAGTATGGTGATAGAGCGCCACAAGGCGTTGTCAGCAAAGTTAGCACCCATAATGCGACTAAAGAAATTGGCTTCTGTAAGCCTCATCAACGGAGTATTGCTATCCGATTTCTACAACGAGAAACTTTATACCCACGATGCTCTCTTGTTGCTATGGCAACTCATCACAGACAACATCTACGATGTGCGCAACGATGCATGTATGTACATCTATTATCTATCTAAACGCACACATACCAACGGCTTCGAGCCTCTACACGAAAACCTTACGGTAAAGATAGTAAAACAAATATATGCTAACCTGCGTAAGGGCAATTTAGCATACAAGATAGTGGCAAAAAAGGCTCGTACAAACACCTTTACATATCTTGAAACAGCCACCCGACTTGCCGTGCTGCTAATCATCGACAATACGCTTACCGAAAAACCTATAAAGGAAAACGAAGATATAGCCTCGGACATGCTATCGGAGATGAAGTCGATATTCAGATATCTCACAGGCAACTTGCTACTTATCAAAGCTTTCATGCCATTCTTGCAAGTAGTTATGAAGCGCCAGGTGACATTCCAATCAGACTATGTGAACAACGCCATGGAATATCAGACATGCTGGGAGCCTGATACTTTCAAGAATATCGACTATCAAGGCTCATCATGGCATCCTGACGACATCGCAAAGCTGATGCAGTTTGCATATCATTTCTTAAAAAAGAAAGAGCTGATGGAGCAAGCTACAGAAGGCTGTGATCCCGACTTCAGTAAGCTACTTGAAGAGCAACAACTATGGCACAACATGCGCAAGAAACTACTATCGGCATACAAATCGGGCGACTCTATGAGCTACTTCGTGATAGAGCGAATAATGATTATTATGGGCGTTGCTGATTGGCAAAATGTGGAACCTATAGTAAAAGTGTTCTTTACCGAGGAGTTTAGAAACAGTCGAATGTTCGACTACACACAGATGTCGATGCTATATTCTCTATACCAAATAGCCGTGAAGTCGAAGACACCAAACACCGAGCTTTTAGATATCTACACTCGCGAAGCTGTAGACTGGACTCGCCGCTTGCGTGGTCTTTTCGTCGGCCATCGCAGCAGCAAGGCTAATGCTACAGGCAAATACAAACGCAACCTTATGAGCTGGTATTCTGCTGTTTATTGCACATATGCAGGTGAATGTGGAGTGCTCGAAGGCGACGAAAGATGTGTGCCTGCCTTTTATCAGCTAATAGACGAAGCTATCGACAATAGCGATCGCGAACTACTGATACACCTTGTGGAAAATATCACAGAGCTTGTTACTGACATGGGCTACTACAATTTGGCACTCGACTTGCTGAAATATATCATGCAACGATTCGACTCTGTGGAGAAGATTAAGCAGTTTGACCAAGTGACACTACAACGCTCGGGAGTATACGAATATGGACTTGTGAAACTGATAGGCAACGTGCTTGGCACAGCCAAAAACTATTGTCCAGAACGAGTAAACGCTTTCATCCAGCGTGAACTATCGTCGTTGCCATTCCCAGGCGTAGACTCTTATCAAGATAGCATTCTCAACTACAATCCAAGTGGCGAGAGTCTGCAAGATGTGCTCACACATAAGTTTGGCAACTTCTTGATATTCTCATTGCTAAATCTACGTCCTGTCGACGACTTCGCTGTAGAGGCTATCAACGCAATAACGAAGTCGCGCAACTCGTTTGTATGGTTTGAACAAGTGGTAAAGATATTAATCCGCCATCTATTCAAATAATAAATAGATAGCTCACAAGGAAAATAAAAAACAAGAATTATCGTTTTAATAGAAAACAATTATCATGCGTATGATTATATTATCAATATTGGCTATCGTTGCTATGATAGCCATCTATATCGGAAGTATGTTTCTTCCATCTATGCTTTATTCCCATGGTTTCGACAAAGCTCGCATAGCCAAGCGCACCATCGTTGGTCATCGTGGTGGCGCAGGCATAGGAGCCGAAAACTCTTTAACTTGCTTCAAGCGCGGCATTGCTTCGGGTGCCGATATGATAGAGATTGACATTCATTTGACTAAAGATGGCGTAGTTGTGGTGAGCCACGATCCTACGGTAGACCGAATGACAAATGGTGAAGGCAAGATAGAAGATATGACCTACGAGGAGATTTCGCATCTGAGAATAGAGAGCAAAGAGGGAGTATTGACCAACGAACATATCCCTACCTTCAACCAAACGTTGGAGCTATTTGCTACAGAAAGAGCAAAGGGACGCAACGTAGGATTATTGGTAGAGATAAAACTGCCATACAAGGATGCCTACAAAGGTATTGAGCGCAAGATGTTGGAAGAGATTAAGGCTCATAATGCCGAAAAATGGATTACCGTACAATCGTTTAGCGACAATGTTATAGAGCGTGTTTACGATCTCGACCATAACATCAGAATAGAGAAGCTTATGATATGCAAATTGCCATGGTTGCCTCTTATCATCGACGGCATGCGTATAGTAAAGTTCGACTATAAGAAATACCACTATGTATCATCGTTCAACGTATATTATAAAGGTCTGAATCGCTCACTCATCAACGACATCCATGCTCATGGCAAAGAAGTAAAGATGTGGACCATACAAGGTCTTGACGCTCCACAACTTGATGTAGACGGCATCATAACCGACCGCCCTGATATATGGTGCAAGGAGCGTGGAAAGAGATAAATAATAAGAGAAAAATAATATTATACGATTGCGGGCTGACGCGAATATTCGCATCAGCCCGCAATTTTATTTATGTTTGTCAGCTTTAGAATATGTGCATCTTACCAATAGCGATAAGCACTACGTAGCCTATAATGAGCGACAATACGCCAGCCAACAAACCGACCTTAGCCATATCCTTCTGGTTAATCAAACCTGTAGAATAAGCAATGGCATTAGGAGGTGTAGAGATTGGCAACGACATAGCGCAGCTTGCAGAAACAGCAATACCAATGAGCACGGTAGAAGTACCACCAATGATGTCGAGCGAATCACCCATACCCTTACAAACTACCGAAAGAATAGGGATAAGCAAGGCTGCTGTAGCGGTATTCGAAATGAAGTTTGACAAGGCGAAACATACCAGACCACTTATCACGAGGATAACGATTGGGTTGAGCGAACCGAAAGGAATACTCTTGATAGCATTCTCTGCCAAGCCTGTACCATTCATAGCCATACCGAGAGCAAAACCACCGGCTACCATCCAGATAACTGCCCAGTCGATATTCTGCAAGTCTTTGGCTGTGATAACGCCTGTGAATGCAAACACAGCTATAGGAAGCATGGCAGTAGTGTTGGCATTGATGCCAAACTGCTTACCGAACACCCAAAGGATGATAGTTGTAGCAAAGGTTATCGCTACCACTACAGTACGCCAATTGTGGCTTACATTTCCTTCTATCGTAAGTTCGATAGTCTTCTGCTTGAATGGGAACATCTTAAGCAAGATAAACCATGCCAATAGCAACATCACTATTACCAATGGCACCATTATAGCCATCCATTGTCCAAAGCCAATGCCCATATCCAAGCCAGCAGGGTCGTTCAACACCTTGAAGGCGAAGGCGTTAGGAGGTGTACCAATAGGAGTTCCCATACCACCAAAGTTGGCTCCGATAGGAATAGCCATGGTCAGGGCAATACGTCCTTTTCCCTCTGGTGGCAATGCCTTGAACACAGGGGTCAAGAATGTGAGCATCATCGCAGCTGTAGCAGTATTCGAGATAAACATCGAGAATACGCCTGTGATGAGGATAAAGCCCAACAACACTATTTCGCTCTTGTTGCCAAAAGGCTTAATCAAGGTTCTTGCCATGAGCACGTCCAATCCACTCTTAGTAGCGGCAATGGCAAGGATGAAACCACCAAGGAACAGGATGATTGTAGGGTCGGCAAAACTTGCCATGATACCCACAGAGTCGAGCAACTGTCCATACTCACTTCCGTCGCCTTGCAAAAACTTGAACGACGAATTGGAAACGCAGAACAGCAACACAAAGATAATGGTTACCGACGTTGCCCATGCCGGAATAGCCTCAGTGAGCCACAATAGCACAGCCATCACAAATATGGCTATAACGCGTTGCTGAACTATGGTCAGCCCCTCAATGCCAAACGCTGAACTTGGCAAGTTCCATACAATAAGAGTAATGAGTGCCGTAACGGCAAACAAAACAAACTTCCTGATGTTGAAGTCGCCAGATAAGACTTCTTTCAGTTTCTCTTGCATAATTTAGGTTTAATGTTTAGGTTATTATTTTTTCTTTATTGTTTATACATATCATTATGGTGTGTAGATTCCAATGATTGCAAATTTAGCACTTTTTTCAATAACAAGCAACCGAAATAGCTTTTTTTTTGTACCTTTGCCCACGCATTAGGTTCTCCGCTGCGAGATTAATAGGGAACCGAGCGAAATTCTCGGACAGTCCCGCTGCTGTGAGCGGCATTATGCCAACAGATAACATACAGTCACTGAGCGCTTTGCACGTTTGGGAAGGCTTCTGTTGGTGCCGTAAGTCAGAATACCTGCCTTTTGCCTTGACACAATTCCGTTTCTCGAGGAAGAATGAGGAAGATAACAATAATAATAGCAAGTTTGGCTGTCGTTGGCATTGATACTGCCTGCGCTCAGTCTGACTCCATCTCGCTCCGTGAGGTGGAGGTGACGGCTATTGCCCAAAAGTCAAGCTTCAAAGCCTCTACTCCCGTTCAGCAACTGTCGGCAGAGCGAATGTCAGCTCTTGGCATTGGATCTATGGCAGAAGCTTTGAAGCACCTGTCAGGCATCACAGTTCGCGACTATGGTGGTGCTGGAGGTATGAAGACTGTTTCGGTGCGTGGTATTGGTGCTCGACATACAGGAGTTGTCTACGATGGTATGGCTATCAGCGATTGCCAAACAGGCGAAATAGATCTTTCGCGATTTGATACCGACAACACGCGCAGCATGACTCTTGCCATTGGCGATGCTGACAACATCTTTGTGCCAGCTCGTAATGCAGCTTCGCCAGCAGCATTATACATAGAGACTATTCCCGACTCTGCCTTTGCTATGGCTCGCCTTGGCGTTGGCTCATGGGGCACAGTTAGTCCGAGCTTCAAGATAGCTCAGCCTTTGGGCAAGGCTATGCTCGACCTCTCAGCAAGCTATCTGCATTCCGACAACAACTATCCATTCACGCTCAAAAACGTTAAACTCATAACCAAAGAGCATCGTAAAAACTCGCGTATGGATGCTGGACGCATAGAACTGGGCACTCGATGGCATCTTAATGCCAATAGCATTCTGTCTGCCAAGGCTTATTATTACGACAACAATCGACAATTGCCAGGCATAGTGCGCCTATATACTCAAGACAACGATGAGCATCTGCGTGAGCGCAATGCCTTTGTTCAGTCGTCGCTACGCTCCACTCTATCTTCATCGCTTTCCTTGATGGCTAATGCCAAGGTGTCGTGGTCAGAATCTGCGTATAGGGTTGGCGTACCTTCGGGTGGCAACACAAGCCAAAGCTATTGGCAAAGAGAATATTATGGTTCGGCTGCTATGCTGTATGCGCCATGGCGAAATCTTTCGTTCGACTATTCTGTCGACTTCGCCCACAATAATCTCAACACCACCATGATTCAATGGCAGTCGCCATCGCGCAACTCTTTATGGCAAACCATCTCGGCAAAATATTCAAATAGCCGCCTAACGGCAATAGCTCGAGTGTTATGGACAAACTGTTGGGACGATAACGACAAATCTCACAACCACGAAAATCGCATTATGCCTTCCGTTAGCTTGTCGTACAACATCCTTCCGCAAGGACAGCTCATGGCACGAATGTTTTGGAAGAGTTCATTGCGAATGCCTACTTTCAACGAGCTATATTATTACCACATAGGTTCCACCGACCTAAAGCCAGAACGTTCATCGCAATGGAATATCGGTTTGGTTAGCGACACCCACATAGCTTCGTCAATAGGCTACATTCGTATCGCAGCCACCATCGACGGCTACATATCAAATGTCGAAGACAAGATAATAGCTATTCCATTTAATATGTTCGTGTGGCGAATGATGAATCTTGCTAAGGTGCGCACTCTCGGCATTGATGCCACAAGCAACATCGCTTGGACCATCAACCATCGGCATACACTCTTGCTATCAGCCAACTACACTCTGCAGAAGGCACAAAACAGAAGCAATCCGCAGTCGCCATACTACAACAACCAGATTGCATACACCCCTGTCAATACCTTCGCCACTACCCTGGCTTGGCAGAATCCTTGGGCTGATATAGCTGCCACTATTGATGGAATGTCTAAACGTTGGACAACTAACGAGCATAGTCGTGGCACAGGCATCCCCGGCTTTGCAGAGATGGATGTAAACATCAGTCGACGTTTCAATATCGGCAAGACTAATTTCAAAGCCACAGCCTCGATGCTCAACATCACCAACAAGCAATACGACCTTGTGGCCCACTACCCCATGCCAGGCAGAAGCTGGCGAATAAGCTTAGAAGCCGCTTTCAAATAGCCACAAAGACATTAACAACCACAACATAATTATTATTTATACAAACATGAAAAAGTATCTTTTATCTATCGCAGTCTTGATGGCTGCTACAATTTCGTTCACATCTTGTGACGACGACGATGACTGCCCAACATGTCCTCCACCTGCAACCATCGTTCAGAATGGAGTTTATGTAATAAACGAAGGTAGCTACTATAGCCAAATAAATGGAACACTCGACTTCCTTGGCTACGATGTTGCCAACGACACATACAGCATGACTCGCAACATCTTCGAGAGTGTAAACGGTCGTTCATTGGGTGGCTCACCTAACGATGCTCTCATCGTTGGCGACTCTGTGCTCTGTATTGCCGTTACCGATGAAAGCCGCGTAGAGTTCGTCAACACTATCACAAAGAAGGCAAGTACTGCTATCAAGATTGAGAAGCCTCGCGAACTTGCTTACGAAAGTGGCTCTAACTACCTCTATGTTTCGTCATTCACTGGTAAAGTTTACAAGATAGATATGACCACTCGCACTATCGCAGGCGAAAGCGCTGTGGTTGGTGCAAACCTCGAAGGAATCGCTGTTGCAGGCAACAAACTCTATGTTTGCAACTCTTGTAGCTCTGACTATACGACCTACTACAAGAATGTAGTTGAGCTTAATGCAAGCACCTTGGCAAAGAATCAGGATATTGAGGTAGTAGATGACCCTGTAGATGTTATCAACGCAGGCAGTGCAATCTTCATCCTCAGCATGGGCATCTATGGCGACAAGGACAAGCCTGCTACCGTGCAGATGCTCAAAGATGGTCAGATCTCTACCATCGGCAACGCTACTATGATGGCGTACGATGCTTACAACGATCAGCTTTATATGATTAATGCTCCTTATGGTGGCGATAAAGAATACAAAGTATACAACCTCAAGAATGGTCAGACTACCACTTTCCTTACTAATCCTGACATCTTCTCTCCTTACAGCCTCGCTGTAAACCCAGTAAATGGCGATGTATTCATCACTTCGTCCACCAAGAATCCTGATACTGGCTATGCAGACTACACAGCCGACTGCAAACTCTACCGCTATACTTCAGCTGGCACACTTCTTGGCACCTACGACTGTGGTGTAAACCCTGGCACTATCGTTTGCGATTCTTACTATCAGAAATAAGAGCTTGATATTTCATTCTGAAATAACGCATCACATTAGTTATCTTAATGCGACACATTATTATATATATATATGCCTTCGTGGCATTCTCTCTTCTGCAGGCTTGCTCAAACCAGAGCAAGCCTGTGGCTGTTGATGGCGACACCATACGTCTGAAATATTCCACCTTGCTCACCATGGTCAGATACTCAGACCATACCGATGTCACCATTGCCGACCCTTGGCATAAGGGCAAAACTCTGCAGACTCTCCGCATTGACAACAACAAGCCTTATCGTAAGGCACTAATATTCACCACCCTGCATTGTCAGCTAATGGAATATCTTGGTTGTCAGGCTGCTGTAGCAGGCGTTTGCGACCTTAAATATATCAACATCCCCGACATCAAGCGTCGCACCTCTCCTACCTACAAAGGCACATTACCTTCGATAATGGATTGTGGCGACGGCATGGCACCAAACATAGAGCGTATCATAGCTCTCAATCCCGATGTGATGATAATGAGTCCTTTCGAGAATAGTGGCGGCATAGGAAAGTTACAACAACTCAATATACCTGTGGTCATGGCTGCCGACTATATGGAGCAGTCGCCATTGGGCAGAGCGGAATGGATGAAGCTATATGGCATGCTATTTGGTTGCGAACAAACTGCCGATAGCCTATTCAATGTTGTAGATAGCACATATAATTCATTGAAGTCGATGGCAATAAAAATGAAAAAAGGACGTTCTATTCTTACAGAGCGTAAAACTGGCGCAACATGGTATTGTCCTGGAGGCAAGAGCACCATAGCGCAACTCATTGCTGATGCCAATGGTGGCTACGCCTTTGCCAACGACACCCAAAGCGGTAGCCTTGCATTGCCTTTCGAGCAAGTGTTGTCGAAAGCTGGCAATAGCGACATCTGGGCATTCAAATATGATGGTCCTCATCCTCTCTCACGCCAAGAGTTGCTCTCTGAATATCATGGCTACGCAGGACTTAAAGCATTTCAAACAGGCGAAATATACCAATGCAATGCCTCTGCTACCTTCTATTTCGAAGAAACATGCTTCCGTCCCGACTACCTTCTGCGTGAGTTCATCCAATTGCTACACCCTGAAGCTAAACTCGGTGGACTGAGGTATTATAAAAGGTAAAAAGGTAAAAAAGTAAAAAGGTAAAAAAAGTGAAGACTAAAAAGATATCTCCATCCCTAAAGCTATGGCTTGCCGTGTTTGCATTAGTGCCATTTTTTGCACTAAACATATTCTTTGGCAGCCTCGACATCCCAGCCACTAAGGTTGTGGAGATATTATTCTCATCTTCAGCCACTAACGATGCCTCTGCCTTTATCATCCTCCAAAGCAGACTGCCTCAAGCCATTGTCGCTATGCTTTGTGGTGCATCACTCTCGGTTGCGGGATTGCTTTTGCAGACAGCCTTTCGCAATCCCTTGGCAGGTCCTTTCATTTTTGGTATCACAAGTGGTGCAAGCCTTGCCGTAGCCTTGGTAACATTGCTCTTAGGTGGTAGTGCCACAGCCTTAGGCTTCCAACTATCCATCGTTGTGGCAGCATTCGTTGGTGCAAGCATCGTTACGGCTATAGTCTTGGCATTGTCGTCGATAGTGCGCTCCAACACCATGCTCCTAATCGTGGGTATTATGATAGGCTACATAGCTTCGAGCGCCATCACATTACTCAACTATTTTGCATCCGAAGAGGGAGTAAGAAACTATCTATTGTGGGGAATGGGCAATTTTGGTGATGTGTCGTTACAACAACTTCCACTATTCACCATTCTCTCCTTGGTTGGCATCTTGGCATCGCTGATGCTCATTAAACCATTAAACACCCTTTTGCTTGGCGACCGCTATGCTGAAAACTTAGGCATAAACATTCGCAGAGTGCGCAATCAGCTTCTCATAGTCACAGGCTTGCTCACAGCAGTCTCTACAGCCTATTGCGGTCCGGTAGCATTCCTCGGCTTGGCAGTTCCACATATCGCACGTCTCGTCACCAACACCGAGAACCATCGCCAGTTGCTACCAGCCACCATCCTTTGTGGTGCAATAGTAGCCTTACTATGTAACTTCCTCACCACTCTGCCTCCTAACGGCACCCTGTTGCCACTCAATGCTATTACGCCATTGATAGGAGCTCCGGTAATAATCTATGTTGTCTTACTAAAAAGATAAAACCATATGACTAAGCTATACACTAAAACAGGCGACGATGGCACCACATCACTTGCCAACGGCACAAGGGTTTCAAAGACAGATATAAGAATAGAAACCAATGGCACCATCGATGAGCTAAATGCCATTCTCGGTCTTGCCAAAGCGCAAGCACCCAAACCACTATCTATAAAGATTGCCGACATCCAGCACAACCTCGTAGACATTATGGCGGCAGTAGCAGGCAAAACAATTGATACCACCCATATAGAGTTTGACACTCAGCTCTTTGAACAAGAGATATCAGCTTCCGACTGCTCCTTTTCCTTTGCCACTCCAGGCTCATCGGTGCTAAATGCTGTGCTCCATATGGCACGTACAAAAACTCGCACATGCGAACGCCGGCTTTGGGAAGTAAACACTATCACCCCTCTTCCTTCAGCCATCCTCATCTACCTCAATCGACTAAGCGACTACTTATTCTTCGTTAGTACAAAGGAATAAAAAAAGCGTCCCATTAGGACGCTTCTTTTATTATATTATATATGAGCTATATTCCTATGGCACCAACACCTTAGAAACCTTATCGCCCACCTTTACAATATATACTGCAGATGGAAGTTCAAACTTCACATTGCCAGTAGCCTTAGCTGTTGAAGCAACCACACGACCTGTCATGTCGTAAACCACAACATTAGCAGCGCCATTAACTCCAACTTCAATAGCCTTATTCTCAACCTTGATTTCTGAGCCAACTTCTGCATTCTCGATGCCGTTTGCTGTAGCTACAGTTACCAAATCAGAAGCATCAGACTTATAGTCGGTAAATGACTTATGAGCTATTGCCACAACATCATACTGATAGCCAAAACGCTGGTCTAAGCCAGTAAATGTATAATGATCGTCGGCTGTCATCACTGTCTTATAAGGTACATACACAGCGTCACCCTTCTTGATATCCTGACGAATAGCGATATCGTCAACGAAGAAGATATTGCCTGTAGAGCTCATCAATACCACATATACATTGCTACGCTCCTCAGTAAGATCTTTTGCTGCATCGAAATGTACTGTCTGCTTAGTAGCCTTATTAGTCTCTGCTATAGTTATTTCCTTATAAGCCAAAGCCTGACCAACAAGAGGATCGTTCATCAACATCACGTATATCACATCGTCTTTAGTGCCATAAACAGTAACGTCTACATCGATAGCACCACCATTAGCGGTAAGCGACATCTTTGGCGATGATACCAAGCCATTAATGTTCATCCAAGCATTATAGATATTTGCACCAACCATGCCCTCTACATACAAAGGCAACTGACCTTGCCACTCTGTGCTTGCCAAGCCAAGCTCACCATAGTTCAAATTGTAATAATAAGGGTTCTCAGGAGCTTCCAATGTGCCATTCTTTACATTATTGAAATCCTCGTATAGCAAAGTGGTATTTGGCATATCCTCTGGAGCACTATACATATATCTATATACATTGAGCTTATAGTTTGTAGCTGTAGCCTTGGTACCCCAATTTGCAGTAAATGCATCAGAAGTAATGTCTGTTGCAGGCAAAGCCTCAGCCTTAAGACCTACCACACCATTCACCCAAACATCGTCACTTGGCAGAGAATGCAATTCGCCATCGCGTGCACTTACATTATAATAATACTCATAGTTTGAATCTACATCGTTAACCACGAGGAATGTATCAGCAACCTCCTTTACAAGCTGAGTCACAGGCACACGCTGGGTGCAATAATCCAATGTAATATCATCGACAGCGAACGAAATTGTATTCTTCTGCACCATCTCAATCTTCACCTTTACTGCATCATCACCCAACTGCTCTGGAGTAAATGAATAGAATTGACCCTTAGGATCTTTTATATAATAGTTTGGCATATTGGCAATAGTTTCCTCTTCTCTTGCGAATACAGAAAGGATGGCTTTTTCAAGTTTGCT
>OQVS01001723.1_pt1 | contig 14594 bp, 10 predicted proteins | sample 1691601 | NCBI WGS metagenome assembly OQVS01 (sample SAMN03418268, study PRJEB22391) | human gut metagenome | biome: human-gut; feature: organic feature; material: feces | host: Homo sapiens | place: Tanzania | collected 2013-01
AAGTATTTGGATAATAGCAATCATAATACACATATTTGTAAAGTTGCAGTTTTTGGTAGCCATAACGTATAAACTTAATTGAATCCAGAATTTAGTCAAATATATAACAGCTATATTAACTCCAAATACTTTAAAATATGTAGCTAAAACATTTTGAGATTCGGCGGTCGTCCAATTTGTTAACTACAAAAATAAAACGATCTTTGCTTTGCTTGCCGCCTACTTGCATACTTTCGGCTACACGTTGCAAAAGTGCATTGTCGTCATCGGAACCAAAAGTAGCTTCCATAATGTAAAGAACGAGAGCCTTGGAGGATTGGCCCAAGAACTTGCTCTGCACCGCTTTATGTTCGGGATCGCGAGAATTATTCGGTCCTGGCGTATCTACTAAAACTAAGGAAATTTCATCAGAAGAAACAAAAGGAATGTTGCCATTAGCTTCAATAGTCGATACTCTAGAATCGCTATTGAGCCTTTCCATATCTGCATAGGTAAGATCGTTGCAAGTTTGCAATAAAGTGCCATCTTTAGTATAAACTTTGGCTCGCCACTTATCGCTACCCTTAACATCTTTAAGCTTGGTAATAATAGCCGTGCAAGCTTCTTGCTTAGAAGGCATAAGTTTGCGTTCAAGCAAAGAATTGATCAAAGTAGACTTACCTGCGCTCATAGTAGCCACCACACAAATAGGGAAATCGCTACTTTTAGCATTTTCAAACGCGTTTATAAGTGCAGGGTCGCGCAGTTCTTCAAAAGGGCCAGCCTGAATATCTTGGAAAACTTGCTCGACTAGCTTTTGTTTTTCAGCCACTTCTTTAGCTGGAATAAATTCCGTAGCAACGCTTAAAAATTTGTTAGTTTCCTTAGCTTGCTCAAAAACTTCGTTTAAATCTTCATAGTCAGAAACTGTACCATGAAAAGATATCTGGAAATTACTATCATTAAATTCATCAACTAAAGCTTGAGGCAGTTTTTCTACCCACTCTTGCAAACGCGAATCAGGCTTAATAGACTCAGCAATCTTACTATTTCCAGCCAACTGCTTCCCGTCAACAGTGAACTTTGTTTTCAAAGTATAAGGATTGTACTCGATAAAGACCTTTTTCATGGCGCTTCCCTTTGGTTACCTGGTAGTATTTTTACTAGACCCACTAGCGGGACTAACAAAAAAAAAAAAACGATAACTACGCGTTATTCTAACGCATATGGTAATATAAAATCAACATACAAAAATGGCCAAAATCGTAAAAATTGACAAACGAAGAGCTAAATTAAATTTCAAAACAAAAAAAATCCGAACCGTACAAAAAGTGCGATTCGGATTTTACTTTATATTGGCGGAGAGCGAGGGATTCGAACCCCCGGTGACATTACTGCCACGGCGGTTTTCAAGACCGCTGCTTTCGGCCACTCAGCCAGCTCTCCATAGCGAGCAACGGAACTTATGTTACGCTACTCTCTATCTTTTTCCTGCCCAAAAAAGAAAAAAATGAGCGAATTGCCAAAATAATTCAGCAACCCGCCCCAAGATCAACTTATTGCCAACTATTCGTGAGCAGCCTGAACAGCTCCGGTAATAGTCTTTTCGGCAGCTTCTTTACCGTATTTGTCAATTTCACGCAGGTCTTTTTCACCGTGAGTTAAGCAACCGGGGCCACCAATGCAACCGCCTACGCAAGCCATACCTTCAATAAAGTTGTAAGGAGACTTACCACAATTGGCCAAAAGCAAAGCTTTGCGACACTCGTCTAAACCGCTGCAAGAAACGGCTTTAAGCTCGAAATTGGTTACGCCATGCTCTTTGAGTCCTTCTTTGACAGCGTCAGCCAAACCGCCGCAGCGAGCGAAGATACGGCCAAAGTAAGAAGCGGTATCCAAAGTTTCTTCTTCCAGAGACGCCACATCGATATCCAGTCCGTCAAAGAGAGCCTGGAGCTCTTCGAAAGTGATTGTTACATCTACATAAGGGCTGACCGTATCGAGCTTAGTTTCCATCTTCTTGGCAGTGCACGGGCCAATGAAGACAACTTTGCAACCGGGATTCTTTTCCTTAATAAATTTGGCAATAGTAGCCATAGGAGACAAACTATGAGAGACCTTATCGGTAAGTTTAGGGAAGTTTTTCTCGACAAAAGAAACAAAAGCGGGACAGCAAGAGCTGAGCAAGAAGCCTTTTTCAGCTAATTCTTTAGATTCGTTGAAAGCTACCATGTCGGCGCCCAAAGCAGCTTCCCAGACATCGTGAAAACCACATTCTTTAATAGCGTGGATCACTTGTCCCAACTTGGCGTAGCTAAACTGGCTGGCAATAGAAGGAGCAATCACAGCATATACTTTGGGGCCATCCTGCTCTTTGGCGCGGCGCAGCATGTCTACTACGTTAAGAATAAAAGACTTATCGACAATAGCGCCAAAAGGACACTGATAGACGCAAGCACCACAACGTACACACTTGGTTTCATCAATAGAGGCTACTTTTTCTTCGTTCATGCTGATAGCTTTAGCTTTACAAGCTCTCTCGCAAGGACGCTTAAAGTTCATAATGGCATTGTAAGGACAAACCTTGGCGCACATACCGCATTCGACGCACTTATCTTTATCGATGCGAGCTTTCTGGTTTTCGTCGAAAGTAATAGCTCCACGACGGCAAGCTTGCTCGCAACGGTGAGCGATACAACCGCGGCAAGCGTTGGTTACTTCGTAGCCACCTACGGGACATTCGTCGCAAGCGATATCTAAAACTTCAATAATATTTTCGTTGGTAGCGGTGCCACCTAAAGCCATATGGACGCGTTCGCCTAAAATAGCGCGTTCTTTAAACACACAACAGCGCATAGTAGGCACTTTTCCAGGCACGATTCGCTTAGGAATATCGTGAATTTCTTCCAATAACTTGTCTTTGAAAGCCAAGCGAATGACTTCTTTAAGTACGCTGTGCTTGAGGTACTGAACTTTGGTGTCAAATTTAATGTTATTCATAAAAATAGAATCTTTCCTAAATGTTAATTGGTAGGTTTCCCCCGGATATAAAAGCCGGAAGCTCAGGAGAGGTTCAGTTTGCACCAAAAAGGCGCACAGCTGACAAAGTAGATAAGCTTTGTCAAACCGCACGCCCATGGCGCTAAATCTTTAAGCGAAGTGAGGCCAACCCAGCCTTACTTTCACTAAACAGCACCCCGAGTCAAGCTGCCGAAGCGAAATCGACAGCCGCTCGAGTTAGATTTGTTTATTCGTAATCAACTACGTTGATCCAGTGCATAAGGAGCTCGCGCTCTTCAGGGCAGCCCTTCACAGACTGAGAAGCGGCCACAATAGGCAACCACTTTTGCACTTGCTGTTTAGCGGTATCGGTCATGCTGCAGTACATATCAAGGTACTTTTTAGCACGATCGAGTTGTCCAGCCAGCCAGAAGACTAAGTAGGTGCGAGCTACATCGGCTTCGGCAGCACCGCGAGTCACGTGTGACCAGTCGATCACATAGTCGGTTCCGTTAGTGCCACAAATCACGTTGCTGGGGTTGAAATCGCCATGGCAAATCTTGTCTTGGCGCGGAATAGCAGACAGGCGCATATGCAGTTCATAACGGGCAGTGGCATTCAAAGTAGTGGCACTGATCTTATTCTGCATCTTGTCAACCAGCTTATTGAGCATAGGAGCCTTGGTGTTGAGGATACGACGCTGAATGTTAATAAAGCGAGTCATATACTCTTCTTCTTTTTCGGGCTCTTTTTCCATAAGCTCGGCCAAGGTGGGGCCTTCGATAAACTCGGTTACGATAGCCCACTTGCCATCGATCTTGGTCACTTCGATAATCTTAGGAATATCGAGGTCGGTCTCTTCTACGCGAGCCTGGTTCAAAGCTTCGTTAAGTACGTCGGCTTTAGAGAAGTCGTTGTTGAAAACCTTAACGCAATAGTTGCCCAGACGGTAGATCTTCTTGTTGGGACGAACCGCAATAACTTTGGCAGCACTTAAATCTAACTTTACGTCCTGCATAATGTCCTCCTAGTGACCGTAGTAGGCCTTCAGATACATCTCTTTGATTTCTTTCATCAAAGGATAACGAGGGTTGGCGCCAGTGCACTGGTCGTCAAAGGCTTGCTCGGTCATGTTATCGAGGGTCTCCAAGAAGTGCTCTTCTTCTACACCGTAGTCGCGAATGGTAGGTTTGATACCGATTTGCTTCTTCAGATCCTCGATAGCATTGATCAAGTTGTCCAAACTCTCTTGATCATCTTTGCCACCGAAGCCTAAATACCTGGCGAACTCAGCATAACGAGCCAAAGTGTGAGGATAACCATACTGAGGGAAGGTACCCATCTTAGGAGGTACTTCGGCAGCGTTGTAGCGCAACACGAGAGTGATTAACAAAGCGTTGGCGATACCGTGAGGAATGTGGTGGAAAGCACCCAACTTGTGAGCCATGGAGTGGCATACGCCTAAGAAAGCGTTAGCGAAAGCCATACCGGCCATAGTGGAAGCGTGAGCCATCTTCTCGCGAGCTTCGGGATCGGAAGCGCCGTTATTATAAGCGCGAGGCAAATAGTCGAAGATGTTGCGAGCGGCGCGTAAAGCGATACCGTCGGTGAAGTCGGTGGCCATCATAGAAGCGTAGGCTTCAAGAGCGTGGGTCAAAGCATCGATACCGGAAGCGGAAGTGAGGCCGCGAGGCATATTCATCATCATGTCGGCGTCGATAATAGCCATCTTAGGCAACAATTCGTAGTCGGCCAAAGGATACTTGATACCGCTGCGCTCGTCGGTAATTACGGCAAAAGGAGTAACTTCGGAACCGGTACCGGCGGAGGTAGGTACGGCGATGAAGTAAGCTTTGTCACCCATGTGAGGGAAGGTATAGACGCGCTTGCGGATATCCATGAAGCGCATAGCCATATCCATAAAGTCTACTTCGGGATGCTCGTAAAGTACCCACATAATCTTACCAGCGTCCATAGCGGAACCACCACCGATAGCGATAATGCAATCGGGAGCGAAGGCACGCATAGCCTCGGCACCTTTCTTAGCGGAAGCCAAAGACGGGTCGGGAGCGACTTCGAAGAAGCTGGTGTGAGTGATGCCAAGTTCGTCGAGCTTGTCGGTAATGGGCTTAGTGTAGCCATTCTTGAACAAGAACTCGTCGGTGACGATGAAGACGCGCTTCTTGCCCATAACGTCGCGCAACTCTTGGAGAGCGGTGGGCAGGCAGCCACGCTTAAAGTAAACTTTTTCAGGAGCGCGGAACCACAGCATATTTTCTTTTCTTTCTGCAACAAACTTGGTATTGAGTAAATGTTTTACACCTACGTTCTCGGATACGGAGTTGCCGCCCCAAGAACCGCAGCCCAACGTTAAGGAAGGAGCTAAGCGGAAGTTGTAGAGGTCACCGATACCACCGAAAGAAGACGGAGTGTTAACCAAAATACGGCAAGTGTGCATCTTGGCAGTGAAGCGCTCCAACTTGTCTTGGCACTTTACAGTGTCGAGATAAATGGAAGCGGTGTGGCCCAAACCGCCGTACTCGATAAGTCCTTCGGCTTTTTGCAAAGCTTCGTCGAAGTCTTTGGCGTGGTACATACCCAAGATGGGAGAGAGCTTCTCGTGAGCGAACTCTTCGGTAAAGTCGGCGTGTTCAACTTCGCCAATCAAAACCTTGGTATCTTCGGGAACTTCTACACCAGCAAGTTCAGCAATCGTGTGAGCAGACTGACCGACGATCTTGGCGTTCAAAGCGCCGTTAATGAGCATAGTCTTGCGGACTTTGTCGGTTTCTTCTTCGTTGAGGAAGTAGCAACCACGGCGAGCGAACTCGGCTTTTACTTCATCATAAATGCTGTCCAAAACGACTACGGATTGCTCGGAAGCGCAGATCATACCGTTGTCAAAAGTCTTGGAGTGGATGATGGAGTTGACTGCTAAAGTTACATTGGCACTTTCATCGATAAGAGCGGGAGCATTACCAGCACCAACGCCGATAGCGGGTACGCCAGAAGAGTAAGCGGCTTTGACCATACCAGGGCCACCAGTAGCCAAGATGCGATCAGCGCTTCTCATAACTAAGTTGCTCAGCTCGAGCGAAGGAACGTCTACCCAAGCGATAATGCCTTCGGGAGCGCCGGCGGCAACAGCAGCTTCCAATACTACTTTAGCAGCAGCAATGGTGCTTTGTTTGGCCCTGGGGTGAGGGCTAATAATGATACCGTTTCTGGTTTTCAAGGCCAACAAAGTCTTGAAGATAGCGGTAGAGGTGGGGTTGGTAGTAGGAATAATAGCGGCAATTACACCTACGGGCTCTAAGTAAGTTTTAAAGCCGCCGGCCTTGTCGTCACAAACCAAACCACAAGTCTTGGTGTTTTTGTAAGTGTTGTAGATATACTCGGCTGCGAAGTGGTTCTTGATAATCTTGTCTTCCACTACGCCCATGCCGGTCTCTTCGTGAGCCATCTTGGCTAAAGGAATACGCTGTTGATCGGCTGCTGAAGCGGCAGCAAAGAAGATCTTGTCAACCTGTTCCTGGGTAAAAGTAGCGTAGATCTTCTGAGCTTCTCTGAGGCGCTTCAAAGCGTCTTGGAGAGTTTCCAGATTATCGACGATCGTATATTCCAACTTGCTCATATATCAATCTCCATTTCAGGAATTAAGCATTTTTACGAACCACCCGCTGCCTACCGCCTTAAGCGGCACGGGCTCGCCGCCTGCTGCCCCCCGCTATTTTAGACGGCTGGCATTGCAGATTATTAAGAGAAAAGAACCAATCGACCGAGCAGTCGACCGATTCTGGGTTTTAATCAAAATTGTTGGGTAATTTGTCCGCTCGCATAGAAGCTCGCAAATAATTGGAAATAACGGCTAAATGGACGGCCATATTTTCGTTGGTGACAAAAATTTTCTCGTCGACTCGCAAATGAACCGGCGCGAAATTCCAAATAGCTTCTATGCCGCATTTGACCATTAAATCGCAGACTTGCTGGGCTGCCTCGGCAGGTACGGTAATAATACCGATACGAGGATGGAGGCGAGCGCACATATCGCTAAGCTTACTTAAATGCAAAATTCGGCCGCCTTCTTGACCGGCCAACTCTTCGTTGGCATCAAAAGCTGCCAAAATTTCTAATCCGTAGGTTTTGAAGCCGCCATAGTTGAGAAGAGCTCTACCCAGATGGCCGGCGCCGACAATAATAGCGGAATCTACATTGTGGTATCCCAAAAAGCTTTCCAGCTCGTCGCGCAAAACTTCGATAGGATAGCCAACTTTGGGACGACCGGACGAACTAACCGCCGCTAAGTCTTTGCGTACTTGTACATCGTTAAGATTTAAAGCGCAGGCAATGGAAGAAGCGGAAACCCTGCTCTCGCTAGTAGGCAGAGTGCGCAAGTAAGCCAAATACATGGGCAAACGCTGTAAAGTTTGTTTAGATACGCTAAAACTTTTCACCGGACAAAACCACGGAAAAACGGATACGGCCTTTTTGACCGCCGGGCTTGCGCCCGTTCTTATCCCCCGCCGCCCATAGTAAAGCACAAACGGATAAATATATCAATCTTTTTTTATCGATAAAAAAGATAATGTTTAAATATTTCCCTTAGTTTTCCTCACATCTGCCTAAATTGACTAATCCAATAGGCGAACAGCTCTATTTAGATACAAATTTACCTTGGTGTTGTCAATATTGCATATTCAATATACAACATCAACAAGGACGTTTTTTATATGGCCGATCGCCTTTGCCATAAGCTTATACAAGGGAATAAGCTCTTTATTGCAGAACTGCGGCGGCTATGGATCGACAACTAATTTCGCAGGCTTTTGCCGACAGAAGCTTACTGGCCAAAGCCAAACAGGACATTTTTGAAGTTATTGAAGCGCTCGACAAAGGTCAGCTTAGAGTTGCTGAAAAGATCGACGGCGCTTGGCAAGTAAACACTTGGGTAAAAGAAGCTATTCTGCTTTATTTTTCACTCACAGAAATGCAAACTTGGGAGCTTCCTCCCTTTGAATACCGCGATAAGATCAGCTTGAAAGCCGATTTGCAAAAAGCCGGCATTCGCGCCGTACCTCCTGGCACTGTGCGTTACGGAGCGTATATGGCCCCAGGCTCTATTCTTATGGTTGGCTACGTAAATATTGGCGCCTATGTTGGCCCCGGCACCATGGTAGATACTTGGAGCTTGGTAGGTAGTTGTGCTCAGATAGGAGCCAATGTCCACTTAGCTGCCGGAGCGATTATCGGCGGCGTTTTGGAACCAGCTGGAGCCCAACCAGTAATTATTGAAGACGGCTGCTTTATTGGAGCTGACAGTGTTATCGTCGAAGGCGTATTAGTTGGCGAAGGCGCTGTAATTGGCGCAGGCACTACCCTTACTGCCTCCACTCCTATTATAGATGTCACCACTTCAGAGCCAATTATCTACAGGGGTCAGGTGCCCCCTCACTCTGTGGTAGTGCCTGGTACTCGCCCACGACAATTTCCCGGCGGTACCTACAATCTTCCCTGCGCTCTGATTATTGGCCACCGCAGCGCCGGTTCCGACAGCAAGACTAGCTTAAATCAAGCATTACGCAACTTTGGAGACTTACAATGATCGATTTAGTTTCTCTAACTCAAAAACTGGTGCAAATTCCCAGCCAGACTAAAAATGAAAAAGAGGTTTGCGACTTTATCGAGTCATGGGTGCGCACCGAGTTGCCGGGCATTCCTTTGAGCCGTTCGCGCAACAATTTGATCGTTTGCCCTCCTCAACGCGGTGATCGTCCTGTTATTGGCCTTTTCGGTCATATTGACACTGTGCCGGCCGACCCAGACCAGCCCTTAGGAGTCATAAAAGACGGCAAGCTTTATGGTTGCGGTGCTTCCGATATGAAAAGCGGCGTGGCCGTTATGATGGGCTTGCTTAAAGAGTACGAAAAATTTAACGCCGATTTAGTAGCCGTCTTTTATGATGGCGAAGAAGGGCCCGACGTCGGCAACGGTATGCGCGGCCTAATGCCTACTCTGCCGCCTATGGATTTTGCCCTCGTTTTAGAGCCTACCAACAACGCTATTATGGCCGGTTGTATGGGCGGCTTACACGCTATTGTCACCGTTGAGGGCAAACGAGCTCACTCCGCGCGTCCTTGGCAAGGCCAAAATGCCATCTTCCGCTCTCTGCCACTACTAGCTAAATTGCGCGATTTGCCCAGACGCGAAGTAAATATCAGCGGCTTAACCTTTTACGAAGTAATGAGCCCCACTATGGCTTCTACTTCCAATGCGGCCAATGTTATTCCCGACAAGTTTGAAATAAACGTCAATGCCCGCTTTGCGCCTAACCGCAGCGAAAGCGATGTAGTGGCAGAGCTCACCAAATTGGTAGGCGATTTGGCCACTATTAGAGTGCGCGACGTTTCGGTGCCCGGCCAGGTTTGTGTCAGTCATCCTTTGATGCAAGGTTGGATCGAGCGCTGCTCGCTGCAAGTCGAGCCTAAGCAAGCTTGGACAGATTTAGCTAGACTTACGGCCAATGGCATTCCCGCCGTCAACTTTGGCCCTGGCGATCCGGATCGCTGCCACCAGGCCATCGAATGGATGGAAATTGCCAACTTAGAGAAGTGTTACAACTTACTGTCCATTTTCTTAACTGAAATTTGTCAAGTGAAAACTGAGCCCGAAGCTTAGTTTTCCTTCCTCAAATCGAGCTAAAAAAAGATAGATTGAGAGAGTTTTTTCATGAACGCTACTGAAATTCGTCAGTCATTCTTAGAATTTTTCCGTGAAAAAGGTCACGAAATTGTGCCTTCCGCTTCGGTTGTGCCTCACGACGACCCTACCCTCATGTTTACTAATGCGGGTATGAACCAATTTAAGCCCTACTTCTTGGGACAAGCTACTCCTACTCATCGTCGTGTAGCTGACTCTCAGAAGTGCATTCGCGTTTCCGGTAAGCACAACGACTTGGAAGAAGTTGGCTTAGACACTTACCACCACACTTTATTTGAAATGCTGGGCAACTGGTCTTTCGGCGATTATTACAAACGCGAAGCTATTTCTTGGGCTTGGGAATTGCTTACCGAGCGCTGGAAACTTCCCAAGGGCCGCCTTTATGTAACAGTTTTCGGCGGTGACGAAACTAAAGGATTACCTGCCGATACTGAAGCCGAAGCCCTCTGGAAAGAGCTCACCGATATTGACCCTACCCATATTAAACATTTTGGCGCCAAAGATAACTTCTGGATGATGGGCGAAGTTGGCCCTTGTGGCCCTTGCACCGAAATTCATATCGACTTAACTCCCGATATGAGCGGCGGCCCCTTAGTTAACGGCGACTCTCCTTTAGTTATGGAGCTTTGGAACTTGGTCTTTACTGAGTTCAATGCTGACAAAGACGGCTTGCACAAATTACCCAATTGCAATGTGGATACCGGCGCCGGCTTAGAGCGTATCGCTGCGGTTATGGAATGCACCAAAGGTTGCACCGACTTTAATGTCGAGATTTCCAACTACGACTCTGCTTTATTCCGCCCCATTATTGCCAAACTGGAAGAACTTTCCGGACTCAAATATACGCACGGCGTTTCTAAAGATGCTACTTCCGTAGCTATGCGCGTTTGTGCCGATCACTTGCGCATGGTCGCTTTCTCTATTGCTGACGGTGCCCTTCCTTCCAACGAAGGACGCGGCTACGTTATTCGCCGTATCTTACGTCGCGCTGCTCGCTACGGTCGCAAACTCGGTTTAGTAGAGCCTTTCCTTTACAAGCTTCTGCCTACCCTGAATGAAATTATGGGCCAAGCTTATCCCGAACTTTTACGCGAAGAAGCTAAAATTAGCCGCATTATCAAAGGTGAAGAGACTTCCTTTAACCAGACCTTAGATCGCGGTATCGCCTTATTCGAAGAAGAGCTCAGCTTGTTGGAAAAAGCTGAAAATAACGATCATATCTTCCCTGGCAGCGTTGCCTTCAAACTTTACGACACTTACGGCTTCCCTTACGACTTAACTGCCGTTATGGCCAAAGAGCGCGGCTATGAAGTAGACGAAGCCGCCTTTGAAAAGGATATGGCCGAGCAAAAGCAACGCGCCCGCGCTGCTCGCGTTAAAACCGCTCAAATTGCCGAAAGTGAAAAGCTCGACTTACAAGCTACCGAATTTGTTGGTTACAACCAAGACAGTTGCTTAGCCAAAGTGGTAGCTATTATCGGTCAACCTGGCAGCCGCGCCGTAGTATTGGACAAAACTCCTTTCTACGGAGAAATGGGCGGCCAGTTAGGCGACACCGGTACTATTAGTTGGGCTGATCACAAGCTGGCCATTAAAGACACCAAGCAACAAGAAGGCGTCTTTATGCACTTTGTTGATGAAGGCCCCGAATTGGAAGCTTTACAAGTTGGCCAAGAAGTAACTGCCGCCATTGACGCCCAGCGTCGCCGCGCTATCGAGCGCCACCATACGGCCACTCACTTATTGCACCATGCCTTGCGTAAAGTTTTGGGCACCGAAGTTCATCAGCAAGGCTCTTTGGTAGCTCCCGAAAGATTGCGCTTTGACTTCACCTATTCCGAGCCGGTCAGCAAAGACAAATTGGCCGAAATTGAGCGTATGATTAACGCTGAAATCGTAGCCAATACTGGCGTATGTTGGTTCGAAATTGCTATCGAAGACAAGCCCGACTCAGTAGTGGCCTTCTTTGGCGACAAATATGGCAAGCGCGTCCGTGTTATCAATGCCGGCGGCCAAGCCAGCGCTCAAGTAGATCAGCCCAGCTACGACGGTTTCTCGCAAGAGCTTTGCGGCGGCTGCCACTGCAAGCGCACCGGCGATTTGGGACTTTTCAAATTCGTTTCCGAAGGTGCTATCGCTTCTGGCGTACGCCGTATTGAAGCTGTGGCTGGTTTAGCTGCTCTCGAGCTGGTTGAGCGCAACCAAAAGAGCTTAGAGCAAGCTTGCGAAACTTTGCACACCAACTCTGCCGACTTGCAAACCAGATTGTCTGCCTTGCTGGATAATCAGAAAAAGTTGGAAAAAGAGTTGGAAAAAGCTAAAGCCGCTCTGGCTTCCGCTAAGGCTGCTGACGTACTCAACGAAGCTACCGATGTAGATGGTGTGCCCGTCTTAACTCTCAAATTAGACAGCGCTTCACCTGACGAATTGCGCGGTATGGCCGACGAATTGAAGCAAAAATTTAACGGCATCGTGCTCTTAGCTGGCCCCAACCAAGAGAAAGTAGGCATCTTGGTTTTGGTAACGCCCGATTATGTAAAGCAAGGCTATCAGGCCGGCAAGTTGGTTAAAGAAGTAGCCAAGCGCTTGGGCGGTGGCGGAGGCGGTCGCGCCGATATGGCCATGGCCGGCGCCAAAGACTTGAGCAAACTCGACGAAGTTTTAGCTCAGTTTGCCGACATTATTCGCGCCAACAAGTAAAGCCCTAAGGCGCGACTAAGTAAAATAGCGTTTTTCTCATTCCTACAAAAAGAGTGAGAGAAACGCTATTTTTTTAGTTACTTGGCGCTATTTTCCGTCCAAGCGGACAACTTATCTAAACCTTCTTTGCTGCCGGACACAAACAAAATATCGTTATTTTTAAAAATATAACTTGGCACTACAGTTTCAATGAGTATATTGTCATTTTCAATGGCAATAATGTTGACGCCAAATTTTACACGCAAATTGGCATCAATGACACTTTTACCGACAAGTTGTGAAGGAACTATTAGTTTGGAGATATTGAGTTTTTCGCTTAATTGCACAAAATCTAAAACTTGCGAAGCTTCCAAGCGGTGAGCTAAACGAATAGCCATGTCACGTTCTGGATAGACAACTTCGGCGCCTAACTTAGCCAAAATTTCACCATGATCGGCACTAGCCGCTTTGGCAATCACTTTGGGAATGCCGAAACTTACCAAATGTAAAGTAGTTAAAATAGAAGCATCTATTTCTTCACCACTAATACCCACAATGGCAACATCGCAATTTTTGACGCCAGTTTCGGCCAAAGACTTGCGATCTAATTTTTTTAGAACATAAGCATTTTCTGTATGTTCACGCAATTCGCGCACTTTTTCTTCATCTTTATCAACGACCACAATTTCTGCTCCGGAAGAAGCCAGTTCTATGGCCAAAGCGTAACCGAAGCGTCCCAACCCCACGATAGCATAACTCTGTTTTTTCTTTTTCGATCTGCCAAACATAGAATTTGTCCTCCTCTATCCAATTGCAATATTGCCTTCAGGATAGCCAGTCAGTTCGTTATTTTTGAAGTACCACAAAGTAGCAATAGTTAAAGGGCCCATTCTACCCACATACATTATAATAATGGAAAGAATTTTACTGCCCAAACTCAATTGGGTAGTAATGCCAGTAGACAAACCAACTGTGCCAAAAGCGCTGGTTATTTCAAAAAGAGCAGCCGTAAAGCCGACCTGCGGATCCATAATTAAAAGTAAATAAGTACCACTTATAACTATAAAAGCAGCTATTAAAGTGATAACTGCTGCCTTACGGAAAGCCTCAGAAGGAACAGCGTAGCGAAAAGCTTTTTCAGAAGTATTGGTAGCTGCCGATTTTATGCCTTGCAAAAGCACAAAAAAAGTGGTCGTTTTTATACCACCTCCGGTAGAGCCCGGAGAAGCCCCGATAAACATTAAAATAATCATCACTAACAAGCCAGCATCGGTAAAATTACCGATATTATATGTAGAGAAACCTGCTGTCCTGGCGGAAACGCTATGGAAGAAGGCCCCCAACCAAGTAATATTTTCTGTAAGTTTAAAAAGCAAAGTTCCTACTATAGTCAAAAACAGGCTGGTAGTAATAACAACTTTGGAATGCATAGAAAATTTGCGCCAATTAAAACGTAAAGCTAAAGCTTCATGAATAACCCAAAAGCCAATACCGCCGAAAATAATTAAAATGCAAGTAATTATATTTAAGGCGACACTATCTCGATAAGGGATTAAATTTTGCAAATTGCCCAAAATATCAAAGCCGGAATTATTGAAAGCAGCTACCGAATGGAAAAGACTAATCCAAGCTGCTTTTTGCCAAGGATAATCGCCAATAAAAACGACGAAACTAAGCAAAGCGCCAACAAATTCAAAAGCAAAGGCAGTCAAAAGCACACTTTTCAGAAAACGTACTAAACCTTGGCCAGTAGTTAAATTGAGTGATTCGCGAATTAAGCTACGCCCTTTAAGGTTAATTTTCTGACCGATAGCCAAGATAACACCTGCGCCTACCGAAGTTACGCCCAAACCGCCTATTTGAATCAATAAGCAAAGAAATAGCTGCCCCAAAGGGGTAAAAGTATCATGGGCATCGACAGCAATTAAACCAGTTACGCAAACAGCACTGGTCGAAGTGTAGAGAGCATCTATATAAGATAAGTCGACATTTTGTCTGACACTACAAGGCAAACTCAAAAGCAATGAGCCTAAAAAAATAGCTAAAGCGAAGCCTAAAGCAATAATTCTACCCGGAGGTTGCTTCTTAAGCAGTTCAATCATGTAGCTATCCTCCCAGTTTCAATCTTTTTTCGGAAAGCTCAAACCGAATTGACAAATGGCTGAAACCTTCTTCGCGCTTAGCCACATATTAGCCGAGACAACAAAAATCCCGCCTTT
>OQVS01001725.1_pt1 | contig 14588 bp, 11 predicted proteins | sample 1691601 | NCBI WGS metagenome assembly OQVS01 (sample SAMN03418268, study PRJEB22391) | human gut metagenome | biome: human-gut; feature: organic feature; material: feces | host: Homo sapiens | place: Tanzania | collected 2013-01
CCCCACCTTGAAGCGCAGGTCTTCCATCGTTTCGTAGATATGGTCGTTGCCCTTGAACACGGTGAGCTCCAGGTCGCCGAAGGTGTCGTTGCACTTCTGGTTGTCGACATACAGGAGCGACGTAATCTGCGGAAAGCTGTCGGCAAGATGCTGCATAAGGCCCATGGCGCGCCCGTGGTCGCCCTCTTCGTCATAGTGGAACTGCACGAGCACCATCCATTCCCCGGTGTTGGAGTTGCGTATCATCACATCGCGCAGCAGACCCACCTGCTGGCGAAGGTCGAAGAACGTCATGTCGTGGCCGATGGCATAGTCGCGGATGCTGTTGCGGATTTCATTCTGCAGCCCGTCCATAAGATGGCACGCGCTGATGGGCAGTATCTTGTCGAAGGCTCCGGTGATATGGAAGCCGATGGCACGCATCTCACCCGCCGGCTCGCCTGTGGCTATCTCTTCGCGCGTCATCCAGCGCTTGTTGGAGCAGCCGAACTCGAGTTTGTTGCGGTACTCGCGCGTCTTCACCGAACCGAGAATGGGGTTGAACTCCGGCAGCTCTACCTTTCCTATGCGGCGCAGCTGCTGTTCCACCTGCGCCTGCTTCATCTCGAGCTGCTTCGCGTAAGGCAGATTCTGCCATTTGCAGCCTCCGCAAATGCCGAAATGACTGCAGAACGGCTCTTCCCTCACTTCGCTCTTCTTTATGAAGCGTATCACCTCAGCCTCGCAATAGCTGTGCTTCTTCTTCCTAACCTGCAGGTCCACCACGTCGCCGGGCACACAGAACGGCACGAACACCACCATATCGTTCACTCTCGCCAGGGCCTTACCCTCAGCGGCACAATCAGTGATGGTCACGTTTTCCAACACAGGTAACGGTTTTTTCTTTCTTGCCATCTTTCTTGTTCTATTATATTTGTTTGTTGTCAATAATGCTGATGCCGGCAACCGAACCGCTTCTCCGCGCTCTACGGCTGCCGCCAATTAGGGTGCAAAGTTACAATAAATGCTGCCTTTCAGCAAATATTTTTTTATATATGGAATAAATTAAATACTTTTGCAGCTCAATAAAAACGACAGTAATGAAAGAATACAACACTTACATCTTTGACCTCGACGGCACGCTGCTCAACACTCTCGACGACCTTGCCGCGAGCACAAACTATGCGCTGCGCAGCGTAGGGCTGCCGGAGCACAGCACCGACGACGTGCGTCGCTTCGTGGGAAACGGCGTGCGCAAGCTGATGGAGCGCGCCATTGAGGGCGGCGAAAACAACCCTCTGTTCGAGAAGGCATTCGCCATCTTCCGCGCCCACTACCTTGAACACGGGCTCGACACCACTTTGCCCTACCCCGGAATACCGGAACTGCTGGCAAGACTGAAGGCCGGCGGCAAGAACATCGCCGTGGTGAGCAACAAGTTCTACGACGCCACCCAGGAGCTGGTACACCATTTCTTCGGCAAATACGTAAGCGTGGCCATCGGCGAGCGCGAGAACATACGCAAGAAACCGGCTCCCGACACGGTGATAGAGGCACTGCGCATGCTCGGTGCCGATAAGGAGGGTGCCGTATACATCGGCGACAGCGACGTTGACTTCAACACGGCAAAGAACGTGGGCATACCCTGCATCAGCGTGTTGTGGGGCTTCCGCGACAAGGATTTCCTCACGGAATGCGGTGCCACGACGTTTGCAGAGGAACCCGCCGACATCTATCCGTCATAATGCCCCGCACCGCCTAAAGGCGGGTCAGGATCTTGCGCACCAGCGAACTGCGGCTCAGTTTGTTGAAGAGCACGTATTTCTTCGAATAGCTGCGGTCGGGCAAGGGGAAGAGTCCCAGTTGCTCGAGCCGTTCCACGCGCATGAGAAGCTGGCGCGAGGAGCGGGTCCAGCGTATTGTGTTTATGATATAGTTCATCGTGAGCTCCGCCACACGGCGCTGCAATGCCGAACGGTCGTCGGCCGACAGCGTGTCGAGCAGGTCGTGCAGACGCAGCACCAGCGACTCGGCATCGTCGAGCCGCTTGACTATCGCCTTCAGGTCGGTACGGTCAATCTTCACCGGCGGACGGCGGCAGCAGTATGCCACCGACGAAGTGCTGTACACCTTCTCGGCGCGCAGGAAGAGCAGCGTGGTAAACTCATCGTCGGCATAGCAGTCGGCATTGAAGCGCAGCCCCGTCAGTATGCGCCGCGAGAAAACATAGCCCCATGGGCTCGCCTCCAGACTGTTGTGCTTCACGAGGCGCGAACCATCGGTGGGAGCCTCGTCCTCATAGTCGTTCCTGCCCTCGGGCGTGGTGCCGGAGCTGAACGTCACGATGTCAGGATGGTTGTATCTCACGATATCTATGCAATGCTCATAAGCCTCGCTCAGCAGCATATCCTCACCGTCGACAAACTGGATGTAGCGTCCCGTGGCAAGACGCAGTCCCATATTGCGTGCCGCCCCAGTGCCGCCGTTCGGCTGGCGCACATAGATTATGCTGTCGGCAGCAGGCATCATTCCTGCAAGCAGGCACCCGGCTGACCCATCGTCAACCAAGATTACCTCGCGCTCGCCGCTGCGCAGAGAGAGGCGAAGCACACTGTCAACACATTCCGTCAGCCTTTCTGCCGGAAGATTATATGCCGTGATTATAAAACTCACGAGCGGCTGTAAAGCTGTATTGTTATTCTGAACCATGATGCAAAGATAATGCAAATCAAGTGGAGAATGAAATAAAAAACGCTATTTCTTAAATACAATCCGCACATTTGCAGTAGCAACCCATCCACTTACGCATCGCAAACGGCACACTTACGCATTGTAAATGGCATAGTTATGAATCACAAACGGCACACTTACGCATTGTAAACGGCATAGTTATGAATCACAAACGGCACACTTACGCATTGTAAACGGCATAGTTATGAATCGCAAACGGTACAGTTGCGGTTTGTCAATACGCTTTTTAATATCCGTCATGCATACGATTAGGAAAAGCATTAACCTATGTAGAAGAAAGAAACGAACTGGCACAGAAACGGAAAAAGAGAGGCTAAATCAGAATAATGCACGCGTGTGTAGGAGAAGGAGAATACAAAATTGTTATATTTCAGTTAATTTTATGCAATAAAAACAGAATAACCGCGTTTAGAAGATGTAATCATGGAAAAATACAATAACGACAACAGTTATAGGCATACCCTGAAATACACAAGCATCTTCGGCAGTGTGCAGGGGTTGAACATCCTGATGGGACTGGTGCGCAACAAACTTGTGGCGCTGCTGCTCGGTCCTGCCGGAATGGGACTGATATCACTGTATAATTCCACCACCACACTCATATCAAACGGAACAAGCTTCGGTCTGTCGATGAGCGGAGTGAAAAACGTGTCGGAGGAATTCGACAGCGGCGTAAGTTCAACGAGGCTGCGCGAAACCGTGAAGCTGATACGCTCGCTGAGCGTAATATTCGCAGTGTTCGGCACTCTGCTATGCCTGCTGTTATGCCGGCAGCTGAGTATGTGGACATTCGACGACGACTCGCATACGTGGGACTTCGCCGCCCTGTCGCCCATGATTGGCATGATGGCGATAAACACCGGCGAACTCGCGATAATGAAAGGCGTGAGGATGCTGAAGCAGATAGCAAAGGTGTCGGTGTTCAATGTGGCAGCAGCAGTGGTTGTCTCCATCCCACTGTTCTATTATTACGGCATGAGGGGCATCATTCCATCATTCCTGCTGCTTACAACCGTACAGACGGTATTCACGCTCTACAACTCCTGCCAGCGGTTTCCGCTGAGACTGTCGTTCAGCAGGAGAGTGCTGCGGCGAGGCAACACTATGCTGCGGCTGGGCATAGCCTTCCTACTGGCAAGCGTGTTCGGCAGCGGAACGGAATTCGTTATCAGACTCTATCTGAACAACGCTGGATCGCTCGACACCGTGGGACTGTTCAACGCCGGATACATGATTACACTGGTATATGGCGGACTGGTGTTCTCGGCAATGGAGACGGACTATTTCCCACGCCTGTCATCGATAGGCGCCAACGATGTGGAGGGACGCAACGACATTGCCAACAAGCAGGTGGAGGTGTCGCTGCTGCTCATCTCGCCTATGCTCACGGCATTCATCACCTTCCTGCCAATAATCATACCGCTGCTCTTCAGCAGCAAGTTCAACGCCGTGCTGCCGATGGTGCAGGTGACGGTGCTCGCCATGTATCTGCGCGCTCTGAAGCTGCCGCTGGCCTACATACCGCTGGCAAGGGGCGACTCGCGCTCATATCTCTTTCTTGAAGGCTCGTACGCCGTGGTGCTCATCGTTATGATGTATGTGATGTTCAGCCGCTTCGGACTTATAGGCTCGGGATATGCCCTGCTCGCCACTTCCGTAATCGACTTCGTCATTATAACACTACTCGTGCGACACAAATATTCCTACCGCATCTCGCGAAGCACCATGCTCCTTGCCGGAGCACAGCTGCCGATAGGCGTGGCAACATACGCCATATCACAACTCACCAGTGGCATTCTCTACTGGACTGTGTGCATTATGCTGTCGGTGGCAAGTCTTGCCGTTTCGCTGCTTATACTGAACCGCAAAACCGCGCTGCTGTCATCGCTGCGCAGCAAGCTTAGACTGTAGGACGAGGCTAGATTGTGCCTCGTCCCACACTAAACCATTGGGACAAGTCCTTTCCCATCCCCAATCTACAGAGAAATTCCAACAAAAAACCATTCCAAAAGCGGAATAGCAAGAGAATAAAAAAGGTGCATCAAGAAACCTTATGCTCTTGATGCACCCGATATATCAAATATCAAAATCTACATTACTGCTTCTGCATAATGTCACCACCCACCTTGATAGCATCCATATTCAGAGGAATGAGCTTGTGGTGACGCTCAGGCAATGTCTTGAAGAGAGCCTTCTCAACACCCTTTTCACTAACAACAGGAGATACGCTGAGCATACCGCCGAGCACAATCATGTTGAACACCTTTGTGTTCTTCAGCTCAGCGGCCTTGTCCATAGCGTCGATACGGTAAACCTCGATGTCCTTGCGGGTTGGAGGATTGATGATACCGTTGCCCTCATAAATGAGGATACCGCCCGGCTTAACGCGAGACTCGAACTTGTCGAGCGAAGGCTGGTTGAGAACAATGGCTATGTCAAACTTGCTGAGTACAGGCGAAGAGATACGCTCGTCGCTAACGATAACTGTTACGTTGGCAGTACCACCACGCTGTTCAGGTCCGTATGCAGGCATCCAAGTAACCTCCTTGTCCTCCATAAGTCCAGAGTAAGCAAGAATCTTACCCATAGAAAGCACACCCTGACCGCCGAATCCTGATATAATTATTTCTTTTTTCATTCGTCAATTGTATTTTTAAGGTCGCCCTTAGGATAAAAACTAAACATCTTATCACGCATCCACTCGTTTGCCTTCACTGGAGTGAGCTTCCAGCCACTGTTACATGTGCTGACAATCTCCACGAGGCTTGAGCCCTTGCCCTGCATAGAAGCCTCGAAAGCCTTGCGGATAGCCTTCTTCGCAGAACGGATAGAAGCTACGGTGTCAACGCTCTGGCGTGTAACGTAGCATGTTCCCTGCAGTGTGGCAGCAATCTCTGTCATCTTCAGAGGATATCCGTGGAGCTCCGGTGTACGGCCGTAAGGACAGGTCACTGTCTTTTGGCCGAGCAGTGTGGTCGGAGCCATCTGACCACCGGTCATACCGTAGATGGCGTTGTTGATGAATATAATGGTGATGTTCTCGCCACGGTTCAAGGCATGGATTGTTTCGGCAGTACCGATACAAGCCAAGTCGCCGTCGCCCTGGTATGTAAACACGAGACGGTCCGGCCATACTCTCTTGATGGCGGTAGCAACTGCTGGAGCACGTCCGTGGGCAGCCTCAGACCAGTCGATATCCAAATATCTGTAAGCGAAGACAGAGCATCCTACTGGGCTGACACCTACTGTCTTATCCTTCATTCCCATTTCCTCGATGACCTCGGCCACGAGCTTATGTACTACTCCGTGAGAACATCCTGGGCAATAGTGCATAGGAGTGTCGTTCATCAAAGACGGCTTCTCATATACCAGATTCTCCGGTGCAATTATATCTTCTTTCATGTTTTTCAAATTTAATAATTAACCATTAAATCTACCGCTCTTGATATTCTCCTTCAACGAGTTTACAATCTCCTCAGGATCAGGAACGATACCTCCAAGTCGTCCGAAATGCTCTACAGGAACAGCACCGTTGGTTGCAAGGCGAACATCCTCAACCATCTGTCCGGCGTTGATCTCAACCGAGAGCATACCCTTCTTACCCTTAGCAAGCTCAGCAAGCTGCTTCTCTGGGAATGGCCACAATGTGATAGGACGGAAGAGACCTACCTTCAGACCTTCCTCGCGAGCAAGCTCCATAGCCTTCTCAGAGATACGCGCTGCACTACCGAATGCTACCAAGATATAATCGGCATCCTCGCAGTTGGTCATTTCATATCTAACCTCATTTGCTTTAACCTTCTCATACTTCTCAAGCAGGCGCAGGTTGCGCTGCTCCATAACCTCAGGCTGGAGTTCAAGAGAGGTGATGATGTTTGGCTTGCGGTCTGGTGTGCGGCCGAAGGTAGCCCAAGGGCATTCTGCCTTAACTTCCTCTTCGGTGCGGCGAGGCTTCTGTTCCGGCAGAACCACCTTCTCCATCATCTGACCGATAACACCGTCGCTCAACAGCATTGCGGGCATACGATACTTGAATGCGAGTTCAAATGCGAGGTCCATGAAGTCTGCCATTTCCTGTACTGAAGATGGAGCGAGCACAATAACATAATAGTCACCATTACCACCACCACGAGTAGACTGGAAGTAGTCACTCTGTGAAGGCTGGATAGTACCCAAACCAGGACCGCCACGCTGAACGTTCACGAATACGCCCGGAAGCTCGGCACCTGCCATATATGAGATTCCTTCCTGCATAAGGGCTACGCCAGGGCTTGAAGAAGAGGTGAAAACTCTCTTGCCGGCACCAGCTGCACCGTAAACCATGTTGATTGATGCCACCTCACTCTCAGCCTGCAGCACAACCATACCGGTTGTTTCCCAAGGCTTCAGCTCGGCAAGCGTCTCGATAACCTCACTCTGCGGAGTGATAGGATAGCCGAAGTATGCGTCGCAACCACAACGTATCGCTGCATGTGCGATAGCTTCGTTTCCTTTCATTAAAAGAACTTCTTTTTCTGCCATTGCTTAGTCCTCCATTCGTTTTTTGTAAACACTGATACATCCGTCAGGACATACGATACCACACGATGCGCAACCGATACACTCGTCGGGTTGCACTGCCACGGCGTAAGGATAACCATGAACATTGACGTGCTTGTCGGATAATGCAATGACATCCTTAGGACAAGCAACGACGCAAAGTGAACAACCTTTACAGCGGTCTGTGTTCACCACAATAGCTCCTTTGATTTTTCCCATGTCTTTTTCTTAAAATTAAATTAAAGGGTAACAGTAACTGGCGTGCGGGGAAACGCGTTCCCATGCGCGAGTCGCTATAAGCTCATATTAAATAAATTCTGTTTTGTCAAATATTTCAAAGTACTTCACACAAGCAAGGAGATTCCCCTTCATGTTTTCTCTTCTCAGGGGTTGTACATATCCTTGTTGTAGAAGTTCAGAATGCTCTCCACCATTTTCTTGGCTTCAACCGCAGGGCTTTCAGGGTCGAGTTCAATCGCCTCTATATAGCAATGGATTGCTTCCTGCCAATTTCCAGCACGGTGGAAATCCTTTCCTTTTATATAATATTCTTCGGCGGTCATAGACACCAACTTATTTGTAATACTCTTTCTTTCCTGCTGCCAACGTATTCTTCATCAGCGAGCAGATGGTCATAGGACCTACACCACCAGGAACCGGTGTTATGAAAGAACACTTCGGTGCCACTTCGTCGAACTTGACGTCGCCGTTCAAGCGGAAGCCGCTCTTGCGCGTTACGTCCGGCACACGCGTTGTGCCGACATCAATAACCACTGCACCTTCCTTAACCATATCTGCCGTAACAAAATCAGGGCGACCAATGGCGGCAATGATAATATCAGCCTCGCGGCACTCCTCCTTCAAGGTCTTTGAACGGCTGTGGCAAACAGTAACAGTGGAGTCGCCGTACTGCTTCTGCATCATAAGCTGAGCCATCGGCTTGCCGACGATGTTGCTTCGGCCAAGAATAACACACTTCTTGCCCGACGTTTCGATATTATAGCGGCGGAGCAGTGTGATAATACCAAGCGGAGTGGCAGAGACGAAGCACGGCAGACCGATAGCCATTCTACCAACGTTTATCGGATGGAAACCATCAACGTCCTTACGGTAGTCTATCGCCATAATGACCTTCTGTTCGTCTATATGCTTCGGCAAAGGCATCTGCACGATGAATCCGTCAACGTCGTCGTCCTCATTAAGTTCTTTCACTTTGGCAAGAAGTTCCTCTTCGCTGATGTTCTCGTCGAAGCGGAGCAACGAGCTTTTGAAACCGCAAGCCTCGCAAGCAAGCACCTTGTTCTTCACATACGTCTCGCTTCCGCCATCGTGACCTACAAGTATTGCGGCAAGATGCGGTTGTTTTCCACCGTTTGCGATAATCTCCTTAACCTCGGCAGCAATCTCTTCCTTGATTTTGGCGGCCGTAGCTTTTCCGTCAATTAACTGCATTTCTGTATTATATTTAAGTATTTAATTCAGGAATCCAAGGACTGGCAAGTTTACTTATCCTCACCATTGTCCTTCATTCCTTGTTGATATATCTTCCTACAAATTCGGCATTCCGGGCATATTCGGCATACCGCCCTTCATGTGTTTCATTGCATTCATCATCTGTGTCATCTTCGTTCCTGTAACCATCTTCATCATCTTGCGCGTCTGGTCGAATTGCTTGATAAGGCGATTGACATCCTGAATGCTTGTGCCTGAGCCTTTTGCTATGCGCTGGCGGCGGCTTGTATTGAGCAGTTCCGGATTTGTGCGCTCCTTCGGTGTCATACTGAGGATTATCGCCTCGATACCCTTGAACGCATTGTCATCAATGTCCACATCCTTGATAGCTTTCCCTACACCAGGAATCATAGAAGCAAGGTCTTTCAGATTTCCCATCTTCTTGATTTGCTGTATCTGACCGAGGAAATCGTTGAAATCAAACTTATTCTTCTGAATCTTCTTCTGCAGGCGTTTTGCCTCTTCCTCGTCGAACTGCTCCTGCGCACGCTCCACCAAGCTCACGATATCACCCATTCCAAGGATACGGTCTGCCATACGTGAAGGATGGAAAACATCTATCGCCTCCATCTTTTCTCCAGTACCGACAAACTTTATAGGCTTCGTCACAACAGTTCTGATACTGAGCGCTGCACCGCCACGTGTGTCACCATCAAGCTTCGTGAGGACTACTCCGTCGAAATCAAGGCGGTCGTTGAACGTCTTCGCTGTATTTACAGCATCCTGACCCGTCATAGAATCAACGACAAACAGCGTCTCGTCCGGATTTACGGCATTCTTCAGACGTTCAATCTCGTCCATCATCTCCTCGTCAACGGCAAGACGACCGGCAGTATCTATAATCACAACATCATTGTTCTTTGCCTTTGCCTCCTTAATGGCATTATCGGCAATCTCTACAACGTTCCTGTTTCCTTCCTCTGTATATACAGGCACTCCAATCTGCGCCGCCACCACCTTGAGCTGTTCGATGGCAGCCGGACGGTAAACGTCACAGGCTACGAGCAACGGATTCTTGTGTTGTTTGCTCTTCAGCATATTGGCAAGCTTGCCGCTGAATGTAGTTTTACCAGAACCTTGAAGACCGGACATCAATATTATCGACGGACGACCCTCCAGTTTCAGCTCTGCAGCCTGACCACCCATAAGTTCGGCAAGCTCATCGTGAACAAGCTTCACCATCAGTTGTCCAGGCTTCACGGCAGTGAGCACATTCATACCCATCGCCTTTTTCTTCACAGTGTCGACAAAGGTCTTCGCAACCTTGTAGTTCACGTCCGCCTCTGTCAAGGCTCTGCGGACATCTTTGAGCGTTTCTGCAACATTTATTTCCGTTATCTTTCCTTCACCTTTCAGTATCTTAAAGGAACGCTCAAGTCTGTCACTTAGATTCTCAAACATAAATTTCTATCTATATATTTCGTTATCTTATTATTTCACTACCTATAATAGTACTGCAAATATAGTCAATAACAAGAAATAATGAAAACAACTCTCTAAGTATTTAAAATATTTTAAACACTTTTTTTCAAAAATGCGCAACTATATGATGAATGTGCAATACATTATTATGTTTCTCTACTGTTTTTCAGTTCCTTCTTTCGAGTTTTTCGATTCTTCTTCGTGCTTCACCGAAATCAGGACACAGTTTCAGAGCCTTCTTATAATTTGCCATTGCAGCATCGGGCATACGTTCATGCTCGCACTCCTTTCCCAATATCAGATACTCCATTGCAAGCTCCCTCAAGAAATCGTCGCGCTCCTGTTTTTCCTTGCGGAGCTGTTCGTTTTCCGCCTTCAGGATGTTTATCACGCCAAGCTTCCGGCGTATGAAACGCCGTGGCAAAGGTTTCTCTATGTCGTAACGGCTGTGGATAGCCTTAAAGAAGTTCACGAGAAAGCTCTCGAAGTCACCGTCGTCGAACGCCACTACTGCATCATGGTATTCTTTGTCAGCCTTAGACTCCAACAACGCCTTGTTTATTATCTTGTCATTGTTATAATTGCGTGAGAAGTTCACCACCTCCTGCCGCACGAATATATCGCGCCTGTGTATCGGTTCCTTCAGACTTATCCCTTCAAGTGACGTGCAGCGAGAGAGAGCCACGTATGTCTGTCCGCCAGCAAACACACCTCCAGTAAAGTCGATATTTACGCGGCGGAAAGTCAGTCCCTGACTCTTGTGAACAGTAATTGCCCACGCCAGACGAAGCGGAAACTGGGTATAGACCCCAATCTCTTCTTCCTCTATCTTCTTCTCTTTTTCATTATATGTATAGCGCACATTACTCCATGTGTCGCGCCCCACCTCAAATTCCCTTCCGTCATCAGTAATGACATACAATACGCCAGCCTCCTCGTCGATAGCCTCTATAATGCCAAGGGAGCCATTCACCCAACGCTTGTCGAGGTCGTTCTTTATGAATATCACCTGTGCTCCCACCTTAAGGTCGAGCCGCATTGGTGTAGGCAAGCTGCTCTCCGGGAATTCTCCTTTTATGTTTCCGATAAACACTGCCGGGTTTCCGGGCAAGTGCTCCAGTTCACGTTCGTTGATGAAGTCCACGGTGTCTCTTCTTGTAGACAATGTTATGGACATATCATTGCTATGTGTACACAGCTCTGCCCCAACCCTGCCGTTGAGCAAAGACAAGTCTGAATCCATTATATTGTTTACCCTGATGCGGTCAAGCATATTAATAAATGTCGCATCCTTCTGCCTATACACCTTGCGTAGTTCGATACTGACAAGCTGAAACTCACGGAACACATGGGCATCAAAGAAATATGCCGACGGATAGAACGGACGAAGAAACTGGCGGTCTTCCTCTCTGACAACCGGTTCAAGCTGATACACATCGCCGACAAGAAGCAATTGTTTCCCTCCAAACGGCACACGCATATTCCGTGTATAGACACGCAGCACCTTATCTACGAAATCAATGATGTCGGCACGCACCATACTTATCTCGTCAATGATGATGAGTTCCACCTCACGCAGAATCTTACGCTTCTCTCCATTGTATTTCAGCGTTTCCTTTATATTGCGGTTCGAGAAGCGCGAGTCTGCCGGAATCAGCGGATGGAAAGGAATCTTGAAGAAGCTGTGCAGCGTGGAACCACCGGCGTTGATTGCAGCGATGCCCGTTGGAGCAAGAACGATATGTTTCTTCTTAGTGTTCTGGCATACATAGCGCAAGAATGTAGACTTACCCGTCCCCGCCTTTCCCGTAAGAAAAAGCGAACGACGGGTATAGTTTATTATCTGGAGTGCCTTCTGGAACTCCGCATTGCTCGTATCAATCTGACTACCTTTGTTCAATTTCTCTCCAATAAGAAAATTAAATTCGTGGTAACGGATTCTTTAGAAGTCATCGAGCGACATCTGCTGAGTCTTCGGCTTTGCATGTGTTGCCGACTTCGACGACTCTTCGCCCGCTCCATTATGCGAAGCGGCAGCCTCGCTCTCGCGGACTACATTGCCGTTCTCGTCGAGGACCTCCTCATCTTCCATTATCACCTGTGTACTGTCAACCGCCGTCGTATCGCGGCGTGCCGGAACATAGCTTGAACAGTTGAACAAGCCGTTCGCAATATCAGCGTCATGCGGTTTATCGAACTTGCCGTGGTACTCCTTGAAAGCCGGATCGCCCATAAGCGATTGTATGAAATAGCCACAGACAGGCAGTGCCGTTCGGCTTCCCTGTCCGAGAGCACCCGTACGGAAGTGTATGCATCGGTATTCGCCGCCTACCCATGCGCCGCAAACTATATTCGGACTGACACACATAAACCACGCATCGGAATGATTATTCGTTGTTCCGGTCTTTCCACCGAAATCCGTATCACGTGCCGTGTCGGTATATGCCCACAGGCTCTGCGATGTTCCTCCCGGCTCACGCATACCTCCCATCAGCAGCTGCTGCATGAAGAACGCGCTCTTGTATGGTATAGCCTGCTCTTCTTCCACCGGAGCCGTATAAACCTCCTTGCCGTCCTTGTCGACGATTCTTGTTACCAGAACCGGCTGCACGTGCTTACCGTTGTTTGCCACGCAGCAATAGGCATCAACCATATCAAGCAACTTCACGTCGGAAGAGCCGAGTGCCAATGACGGAGCATCATCAAGTTCGTTCGTTATACCCATCTGGTGGGCCGTATTAATGATATTCTTTATTCCCATCTCCTGGCCAAGGCGCACGGCGATAGAGTTTATACTCTTTGCGAACGCGCTTTTCAGGGGAATGGAATCTCCTGAGAAGCGTCCGTTTGCATTCGACGGTGTCCACAGAGTGTTCTCGTGTTTGAACTTGTCGTAAACCTCCATCCGGATGTATTCATCACGGCGTTTGTCGCAAGGTGTGAGTCCCTGATTCATCGCTTCTGTATAGACAAAGAGCTTGAACGTGGAACCCGGCTGGCGGTCAGCTGTCACCTTGTCATATTTCCATGTGTCGAAATCTATATCGCCCACCCAAGCCTTAACGGCACCTGTCTTCGGTTCCATAGCGACAAAGGCACAGTGCATGAATTTCACCATATATCGTATGGAGTCCACCATGCTCATTTCCTTTTCTATTGAACCCTTTTCATAATCGAAGAGCTTCACCTTATGCGGTTTGTTGACATAATACATCACAGAGTCCGGACTGTTAGGGAAGCGTGCCAGCAGCTGCTGGTATCCAGGCTGCTTCTGCAGTATTCCTTCTATGAAATCAGGTATCACGTTACCGTTCTCGTCGCGCCACGGCTCCTGTCCGCTCCAGTGACTGTTGAAGTTTTTCTGCACCTGTCTCATCTGCTTGCTCACGGCAGCCTCGGCATACTTCTGTATACGCGTGTCGATGGTAGTGTATATTTTCAAACCGCTCGTATACAAGTCATAGCCATTGTCCTTGCACCATCCTGAAAGATTCTTAGCCACAGCCTCGCGGAAATACTTTGCCTGTCCGTCATAGTTCTCCTCCACACTGAAATCGAGCGTTATCGGCAATGCCGACAGAGAATCGCACACCGCGCGCGACAAGTCGCCGTGGGTAACCATATTGTTCAATACAACATTACGGCGCGACTTACTGTTTTCGGGGCGCGACTTCGGATTATAATATGTGGTTGCCTTCAGCATTCCCACCAACACAGCCGCCTCTTCAGTCTTCAGGTCTTTCGGCGTTGTATTGAAATAAGTCTTGGCAGCCGTCTTTATTCCGTAGGAGTTGGAACCGAAATCAACGGTGTTGGCATACATCGTTATGATCTCTTTCTTAGAATAAACTGATTCGAGCTTTACGGCGATAATCCACTCCTTACTCTTCATTATAAGGATTCTGAGTCCCGGAATCTTTCCAAGCAGTCCTGTCGAATAGTTTTTCCTGACACGGAACATATTCTTAGCAAGCTGCTGTGTGATGGTCGAAGCACCTCGCGCACCGTGATGCAGTGCAGCATCCTTCACTGCTCCGAACAAGCCTATCGGGTCGATACCCATGTGTTTGTAGAAGCGTTCATCCTCCGTATCTACAAGAGCATTGAAGAACGATGGTGCCACCTCGTCGTATTCCACCGGTGTCCTGTTCTCGTTGAAATACTTGCCTATGAGCTTTCCATCAGCACTGTATATTTCCGACGCCTCGCTTACCTGCGGGTCGAGGATTCCCGTGAAATATCCCGGTGAGCTGCCGAACAGCCACAGGAAATTTATATCCACCATACCGAGATATATGATGAAAGCCACTATACTTGAACAAAAGCCGATAGCAGTCTTCGTGTACCATGCCTTGCCCTTGTAAAGACCCTTATACCATCTGCAG
>OQVS01001726.1_pt1 | contig 14588 bp, 10 predicted proteins | sample 1691601 | NCBI WGS metagenome assembly OQVS01 (sample SAMN03418268, study PRJEB22391) | human gut metagenome | biome: human-gut; feature: organic feature; material: feces | host: Homo sapiens | place: Tanzania | collected 2013-01
TCTTCACTTTACTCCAATTCGCACCAAGGACCTCTCGTGGATGATTAACCTCAACCCACACACTCATCTTTAACCGATACGACTTGCCTTTGCTCCTGCCCTTCAAATACCAAAGCACCATTTACAGGGCAAGAATTCACGCAAAGTGCACAAGTTTTACCTAAATTTGCACTCAAAATGTCCTTTACTTCTTGTTCTCTTTCGTTATAGCTTTTACGGGCGAGCAAATGCTGTATATGACTTGCTTCAACGCTTTGTGCTTTAAAAGCTAGGCATTGTTCTAAATTTTTTACCATAGCTACACCCATATATACATCTTTGATTTCACTTGTATTATGGCTTAAAGCACCGCTAGGACAAGCTAAAACACAAGGAAACAAATCACAAAGATAACAGCCTCTTTTGCTCGCGTTAATATAAGCTGTGCCTAAATTTACTCCATCATCAAAACCCAAAAGCTCTATGCTATGATAAGGGCAAACCTGCACGCATTGCCCGCATTTAATGCACAAGGATTCAAAATTTTCCACAGCACCCGGCGGGCGTAAATGCACTTTTGGCTCTACTTTACCAAGCATAAAGCCACTTGTGCCAGCTAATGCCAAGCTTGCCAAAGAAAAAAGAGTGAAATTTCGTCTTGTCATTTCAAAGCTTTCATTCGAGGTTTTGTATCACTAATGATGAGTGTTGGTTTTGAAAAAGGCACAAGTTTTGCTAAAAAATTCAGCCCACTCATTACCGCTGTGCCGTAAAAAAAGCGCAAATTTGGATAGTAATGCCAAAGCGTATCCAAATAAGCATAATGTTGATAAGCTAAATCCCCAAAGCCGTCTTTGTCTCTGTCAAAGCCCTCATACTCATCAAAAAAATTACCACTAAATTCATTTAAGCTCATATTTGACTCTGGTGTGTCGTTTATGGCTACTTCTATATTGCCGATGAAATCGTTATTTTCAAATATACTTTTATGTAAGGTGGCGTGAAAATGAATGCCTGTTACATTATAAAGAATTTTGTTGTTTTCATAGACATTTACGCTGTTTGGTTGAAATGGGCTTTGGTCTATGTATAAACCGCGTCCATTGTGTGAAAGTGTGTTATTTTTTAGGATAAAATCGCTCGTATCTTTCATACCTATGCCTACACCAAAAGCACCGCTTGAATTTGAAACGACATTGTGTTCTACAAGTGAGCCTTGCGAAAACATAAAAAATATACCAACTGAATTGTGCTTAAAGGTGTTATTTTGCACTAAATTTTTGCCTGCATACATAAAATGCAAGCTATAACGACTTGTTTCACCTAAATTTTCTTTGATGACATTGTTGCTTGAATACCATACTACCATATCTCTGCTTTTATAGATATGATTTTGCGATATTAAATTGCCGTGTGAATACCAAAGCCTTATTGCATCTCCGCGAAGTCCTAAATCCACATCTTTTGAGCTGATTTTGTTTTTAGAAATTTGAGCATTGTGGCATTCTTTAAAGTTGATACCAAAAAGGGCGTTTTGTATGTCGTTGTTAATGATTTGAATGTTATTTGCCTTGTCGCACGAAATAGCTGAATGCAAATCGCCGTGTGAATCCCCGCTGTTTTGAATGCTTAAATTTAAGAGTTTGACATTTGAACTTGTTATGGTGATGACATTGCCAGCGCCATCGCCTTTTATAACAGCGCGTTTGTCTTTGCCGTCTATGGTAAGGGCTTTGTTAATAATGATATTACCCTCATAAATACCTGAACCAAGCTCGATAATATCGCCACTTTCAGCTTTATCAATGGCATCTTGCAAGCTGTTTGCGTGCAAAAATGCTGCCAAAAAAAGTAAAAGATTTAATTTATAAAAATAAGGGTTTAAATTCACTACCTTGCCTTTGTCTTTAAAAATTTGTTTTTTGACAAAATAGCCAAAATGCAAAGTGTGCTCATTATAAGCATCGCCCAAAAACCTATGGTTGGGTAAGAATGTGTGCTAAACTGCGCCACTTTTCCATCTCCCAAAGCCGTTGGCATAAAGGGTTTGATTTTAAATGCACCCCAATCTTGCATATTGTGCCCATACCAATAAAGCCAACCTACAAAGGCACTCATAAACAAAATAGGCGCGATAATAGTCGGCACTAAAAGAAGCGCGTTGAATTTGCCATTGTAATATAAATACAAAAGCATCAAAAGAGTGGCTACAAGAAGATAATAAGGCGCGATAGCCCGCTCAACATTACCACCATACTCCATAGGATACATACCTATGTAGTGATTGAGCGTATTCATCTCGCTCACATCGCCGCTATATCCATCTATATGAAAATACACAGGAATGCCGTTTGGAAAGGCTGCCTTTGGGTAATTTGGTGCTTCTAATGACACATACCACACGGGCAAAGACGGCACTCCGATTTCAGCCCTTGCTTGTATGAGCTTTTTTAAGTCGTTTTTGACGCTTTCATCTAAAAGATGATTTTTATACTGAATTCTTGTATAAATGTTATAAATTGGATATACATAGCTTGGCAAATCCAAATTTGCCTTAATGCGTTCATTCATTCCGTGAAAGCAAAGCGTTGGTATAGTAAAACCCAAAGTCATTATTAACAAAGCGATAATAGTGTAAATTTGATATTTTTGCATTATCCACCTTTATGAATAGTCATCAAAAGTAAAATTTGACAAAATCCTCTCCACAAGGGAGAGGATTTATGTTATTGAAGCCCAGCGTTTTCATCTATCCATTTGAGATACTCGATAATGTCCTTAATCTCACTATCGCTCATATGTTGGTTGGGCATCCGCAGATTGAAATAATTTATCATCTCTGCAACATAAGGTTCATTATACTTTGTCGCAGGATTTTTGATAAATTCAAATACCCATTTTTCAGGGTTTTCGTGGCGTAAAAGTGTGCCTGTTAAGTCAGGTCCGCTACTTACTTGTCCTATAACATGGCAACCATTGCAACCTCCACGCAAATACGCTTGTTCGCCGCGTGAAGCTGCTCTACTCATCGGTGTAGAAAGCTCTTTGGCGAGGTTGTTTTTAGCACGAAGTCCAACATCGGCGGTTTTTACCATATATTGCCACACTTGATACTCCCACAAAATAGCCCCATTCGTGTCGCCTTTTTTATAAGCCTCATCAGCCTTTGCCTTGACATCTTTAATTTTTGAGTATTGGTCTAATGCGTCAGTAACCAAAGCCTTGACTTTTGGATATTTTTCATAGTGTTTTTCTTTTAAAAAATTCACTACATTGCCTATAACCTCATCAGTAGCTTTGTTTGTGGCGATGACTTTTTGATACTCAGCTTCAAGTTGTTCTTTGGTAAATTTTTGCAAATAAGTCTTGCGGGCTGATTCATACTTTTTGTTTGGGTCCTTTACACGCAAATAACCCATCATTTCAAGGTGTAAGGCTGAACAAAATTCAGTGCAGTAGTAAGGATATACACCTTCTATATCAGCAGTGAAATTTACACTTACCGTTTTGCCCGGCTCAACGCTGGCGTGGACATTGTATAAATCAATGGCAAAGCCGTGCGTTTCATCTTGGGCGCGTTCAAGGTTGGTAAGATATATGGTTACATTGTCCCCTTTTTGCACTTCAATATGCTCAGGATTGATGTGGCTACGCACCAAAGTTGCATATACGGTTACATTTTTGCCATTTCGCACTATCCTTTCTTGTCCAGCCAAAGTCATACCTACACTTTGCGTATCAGCTCTTGAATTTGTCCCCATTTTGTAAGTAGCGAGTGGTTTGAGCTTTTTCGCGCTTATGGAGACCACATCGTGTGGCTCGCCAAGGGGTATGGGCATATCATAAGTTAGCTCCATTTTTGCTCCACTTATGTCGATGAGCTGGTGATTTTGTGGGTGTAAGGGACCTACGGGATTAAATCTATCTATGGAAAGCTTATCAAGTGCGATAGCGTATTTACCGATAGGTTTTGCACTTTTGCCCTCCATAGTATCTAAATGCCCGATATTATAATGCACATTGACCCTATCAAGCACTTTTAAATTCTTATAATCCCACTTGACAACTTGTGAATCCACATACAAAGAGGTATAAACTACTCCGTCCTTGCTGTCAAAGCTCGTATGCAATGGTCCAAGTCCTAGCTCAACTTGTCCGTGTAAAACCTTTTTTATATCCAAGATAGGAATTCCATAAGGATCTTTGCCAGTAAAGTCTTTTTTACTAATCAAATCCTTAATTTTCCTAAAATCATACACACTTGTGTGCGTATCAAGCTTGCCACCCACTATGATATAACGACCATTTGGGCTAACATCCACGCCGTGAGGGCTTTTTGGCTCAGGGATTAAAAACAAGGCATTGTTTGCCACAGCTACTTCTATGGGGATAACCTTATGCCCATTGATGATTTTGTAGTTCTTTTTATCCTTGACAAGTTTTTCTAAAATTTGCCAATTATAAAGGTGTAAAAAATCCGTGTCATTGCGACTCATACCTGCTTCAAACGGTGGTAAGCCCTTTTCTATGCCACCTGTATACATTTCAGAGTTGAAGCTGTTTGTAAAGCCCCAACCCATACTCTCGCCCTTGCCTGCATCGCTTAAATCTTGCATATAAGGCGGAAGTTCCAGTGAAAAGGATTTGCCCTCATCTATCCTACCCTTGCCGTAGTCAAATTTCCAAAAGGTAACAGCCCCTCGGTAAGTCGCCTCATAATCTTCAATCGGATGATAATTATTATCGAGCGGAGCGGCGTATTGACTAGCCTCAATGACATACTCAGAATTTGGTGTTACAAAGCTTCCACCGTGTTCGCTTTTAATGATGGGATTTACCACAATTTGCTTTGTTTCAAAGCTTTTCAAGTCAATCACAGCCACGCGTGGATTTGCCTTATCATTGATAAAAAGGTAATCCCCCACATACTCGCCGTTTTTTTCCGTGAAATTTGGGTGGTGCGTGTCGCCCCAAGTGATATTTTTCCCACGAATCGCGCCTTGTTTAAGCACCTTTTTGCTCTCTTCATCATAGCCATAGCCTTGCCACGGTTCAGGCGTGAAAACGCCGATATACTTGTAAATCCTCATCGAAGGAACGCCATAAACGATAACTTGTCCGCTTTGACCTCCTGATGAAAACACCACAAACTCGTCTTTACGACCACTTGGTTGGTAGGTCTTTACTGCTGCTAGGACATCTTTTTCACTCAAATTTCGAGCTTTCATTATGTCTTGCAGCTCACTTGCCCCTGCACTTAAAGCAAAAATTGCTAAAAGCGCAACTTTAACGCCTACACAGCGTAGAAATAGCTTTTGCATAGCTTCTCCTTTTAAGTTGAAATGTTTTAGTTAGGATTATTATACGACATATTTTCTTAAAATAAAATAAATTTACGAAATTATGTCGTAATTTTTATTAAAGAAAAGCTTTTTTACAATGTCAAAAACACTTTATTAGGATAGAAATTTGAAATACACACAGCAAGACAAAGCAAGGATTTTACGGCTCACAACGCGCACCTTGCAACGATGGCGCAGCACCAAACCCGAGCTTTACGCCATCATCGAGGCGGGCTTTAAGCTCAAAGAACGGCTTGATGATGAGGAATTTTTTACCGCAGAGATTAAAAATTTGATTAAGGATATTGACAAAAAGCCTGTTTTTTAGGGTTTTGTGAATTTGTAAAATTTGGGCGGATTATTGTGGCGAAAATTTGGTGTTGGGCGGGCAAATGATGAGATATATAAATTTGCCCGCTAAAAAGGCTATTTAAGTGCCTTTTTCACGCTCTCAACGACTTTTGCAAAGCCTGCTGCATCGTTCATCGCTAAATCCGCTAACACCTTTCTGTCTAGCTCGATTTTGGCTTTTTTAAGCCCGTTGATGAAACGAGAGTAGCTAATGTCGTTTAGACGGCACGCTGCGTTGATACGCACTATCCAAAGTCGCCTGAAATCACGCTTCTTGCGGCGTCTGTCGCGGTAAGCATAGACAAGTGAGCGTTCTAACTGCTCTTTTGCCTTGCGAAAGTGTTTGTGTCTCGCGCTGTAAAAGCCGCGCGCGAGTTTGAGGATTTTTTTGTGTCGGCGGCGGCGGACGACACCTGTTTTGACTCTTGCCATAAATTTTCCTTACTTGTAAGGGCTTGTTTTTGCCTTGCAACTTGCTTGCAAAGCTAAAAGCACTTCGTTATTTGCGATTTGTTTAAAGCACTTTGCCTTAACAAAACGCAACGAGTCATCAAGCCTTTGCCCTTTTCTCACTTGTTTGCCTGCGCTCAAACAGCTAAGCCATTTTCTTGCAAAATTTAAACTCAAACAAGGATTAAGGGGAGTTAGACGGCTTAAAGCAAGCAAAACTTGCCATTTTGCCGACATAAAACGACTCAAAGCCACGCAAAGTAGCTTAAAATCGCACCTTAAATTCCTAGCATCTTTTCAACCGCTTTGACATTGGTTGGATGCACATACTTTGCCGTGCGCAAATCACGCATTCTCTTGGCTGGCTTTTTTGTCAAAATGTGGCTGCGAAACGCCGAGCCTCTTTTGATTTTGTTTTTGCCTACCTTAAAGCGTTTGACTGCGCTTTTGACACTCTTCATCTTTGGCATTTGCACTTCCTTTGAAATTTCAAAAGGACAATTTTAGCGAAATTTTCTTTCAAAAAAGCTGAATTTGAGTAAAAATTTGCAAATTTTTTTTGAAATTCACGCAAAATGCTTTTTTCACAGGCTTTTCGCAAAGTTTTAAGCCTCAAAGTCCTTTGTTATAGCCTTTGCGCACTCTATGCCGTCTTTTATCGCCCACACGACAAGGCTTTGTCCCATTCTTGCATCTCCGCAAGCGTAAATTTGCGCCCCCAAGCCTTTGTAAGATGAATTTTCGCCCTTGCAAGATGATTTACCCGCACAATCCTTTGTTAAAGAGCGTTTTGCAAGATAATTTTTCGTTAAAATGTTGTGTTTTTCGTCAAATTCCACGCTAAAATTCGCCCCTACTTCGTTTTCACAGCCCTCAAAGCCCATCGCTAAAAGCACCAAGTCCGCTTTATACTCTTTCTCACTGCCTTTAATCTCCACATTTATGGGCTTTCCGTCCTTAAATTCTCGCTTTAAGTCGCTAGCGATGACGCCTACAAGCTTGCCATTTTGCTCCACAAAGCCTTTTGTGAGCTTTTGATACTGCCTTATGTCCTTGCCATACTCACAAATGGCTTCTTCAAGCCCATAGTCCGTGCTAAAAATGTCAGCTTTTAGGGGCCAAGGGTTGTTTTCCGCCCGATTTAAAGGGCGTTTGGGGCTTCGCTCAAAGCGCGTTATGCTCTTTGCACCCTGCCTGATAGCCACCGCCACACAATCCACGCTCGTGTCTCCGCTGCCGATGACAAGGACATTTTTGCCCTTTGCCAGCTCGCCGCCCTTGCCTTTTTCAAGCAAATGCCTTGTGTTTGCCCTTAAAAAATCCACCGCGAACATTATATTTTGGTTATCTCGCCCTTTGAGCTTTAAGTCTATGGGCTTGCTCGCGCCCACAGCAAGCACCACAGCGTCAAATTCTTTGATGAGTTTGTCCGCTTTTGCTTTGCTGTCAATGTTTTGATTTGTCTTAAATTCCACTCCGCTTTGCTCTAAAAGTTTCACACGCCGTTCAATCACGCTTTTTTCAAGCTTCATATCAGGTATGCCAAACATCAAAAGCCCGCCCACTCGCTCATCGCGCTCAAACACGCTCACCTTAAATCCGCGCAAATTCAAAGCCCAAGCGCAAGCAAGCGCGGCTGGTCCGCTGCCTACGATAGCCACTTTTTTGCCGTTTTGTTTTTTTGCTTTTTCGCCCTTAACAAAGCCCGATTTAAAGGCGTTTTCGATGATGGCAAATTCATTTGCCTTTATGCTTACGCTGCCTGAATTTATGGCACAAACGCAGCTATCTTCGCAAGGTGCTGGGCAAACTCGCCCTGTAAATTCTGGGAAAGGGTTTGTTAAGGATAAGCGCTCATAGGCTTCTTGCCAGCTGCCTTTGTATAGGGCGTCATTGAATTCAGGGATTAGGTTTTTGAGCGGACAGCCGATTTCTTTGCCAGCACTAATGATGCCCACTTGACAAAACGGCACACCGCAATTCATACAACGGCTTGCTTGAATTTGCACGCTTTGCTCGCTTGGCAAGCTCACAAACTCCTTGTAGTCCTTTATGCGCTCCTTTGGCGCTCTTTTGGCTAAATTTTCGCGTTTAAAATCCAAAAATCCTCTCGGGTTACCCATTTTTACTCCTCTTTGTTGATATTTTTTGATTTAAGGTATTTTTCTAGCTCATCGCCCAAAATCTTGTCATATTTGGCTTTGGCTATCCTCTCTGGGTCGTTTGTTTGTATGTCTTTATTGACATTTGTGATAAATTCTTTAAAATCCTTATTTTTTCTTATAAGCATATCAAGCGTGTCAATGTCTAGTTCTTTGCTTTTAGCCTCAAATTTAATCTCATCACTTTTAAGCTCTATCACGCCTATACCAAAGCTCGCATTAAGCCTTGCTAGCTCGTTTTGCACCTCATCATCATCTTTTATCTCATAAGCGACTAAATACCCCTCGTTCGCCCAGCTTGAATTTGAAACAGCTTGAAAATAGCACTCTTTGAGATTAGCGTTGTTGATGAATTTTTTTAGCTCAAAAGAGTAAATTTTATAGCTTGGACTGCTTAAATTTTGGAGCAAATCAAGGGTGTTTTTGTCAAAATCCTCAAAAGGAAAATGAATGCCTACAATGTCAGGGTGTATCCACTCATTTAAGCCTTTGTTAGTGTTTTTGCTCGTGTTGGCGTTGATGGTTTTGCAGTAAAGATTAAATCTTTCATCATTTGCCACGAAATTCACAAGCAAGGGGTGCAAATCACCCTCACAAAAGCCTTTTTCTTTGCTTTTAATCTCTTTTTCTTGGCTTTCTTGGATTTTTTGTTCTAACTCGCTTTCCTTGCCGATGAGTTCATTTTTGCGTGCTTTGAGCCAAAATTTTGTCGGGCGTTTGCTGACAATGCAAAATTTAGAATCGCTTTTATCTCTTATATTGACATAAATTTGAGCTAACAAACTCATCTCAGGCGTTTTGCCTTCACTGCCAACTTTTTTGTCAAGCCCTAAATTCTTAGCACTTTCCCACATTTGCTTGTAATCAAGCGGATATTTTGCTTGCTTTAACACCTCTTCGGCTAACTCTAAAAAAGTCATCTTTAATCCTTGTCTTTTAGCTTTTTTGCCCTAGCAAAATTTAAATTTTTCATCATTTTTCCTTGTTTTTAAACCTTTTCAGCTCGTCTTTTCTTGATTTGAGCCAAAAGGTAACGGGTTGGCGGCTAGAAATAAAAAACCTGCTCTTGCTTTTTTCATTTTGCATATTAAGATAAAGCTGTGAAACAAGGATTATCTGCGGTGCTTTGCCCCTTGTGCCTTTGTTTTTCGCGCCGATTTGTTTATCTAGCCCCATAGCCAGCACGCTTTCCCACATTTCTTTATAAGTCAGCGGGTGAATGGCTCTTTCTAAAACCCGCTCAGCTGCTTGTAAAAAAGTCATCTTTACTCCTTTGCCTTAAATTCTAGCTAAAATTCCTAAATTTTGGCTCATTTAGCCTTTGTGATTTTCAAAAACGCGGCAAGTTCGGGGTCCTTTTCGTCCTTGCATCGTTTAAGCTCGTCAAGCATTTTCGCATAATCCCTTGGCATTACCTTGAAAAAGTCCTTTTTGTTGAAGTTTTCAAGTATATCTTTGGCGCGTTTTGAGCCTGTGAGCGCGATATGCTCGTTTATGAGCGTTTTAAGCTCGCTTTCATCGGCTTTTTCAAGCTCTTTTATATCCACAAACTCCATATTTACGCGCGCCTTGTTGTGCGTGCCATACACAAAAGCCACGCCACCGCTCATTCCAGCGGCGAAATTTGCGCCTATGTCGCCAAGCACCACGACAAGTCCGCCCGTCATATACTCACACCCGTGCACGCCTGTGCCTAGCACTACGGCTTTTGCGCCTGAATTTCGCACGCAAAATCTTTCCCCAGCGATGCCGTCCAAATAAACAGCCCCAGCCGTTGCCCCATACAAGCAAGCATTGCCAGCGATTATGTTTTCCTCAGCGATTATGTCGCTGTTTTCGGGCAACCTAGCGATGATTTTGCCGCCGCTTAAACCCTTGCCAAGATAATCATTGCTATCGCCGATGATTTCAAGCCTTATGCCATAGTTTAAAAACGCCCCAAAGCTGTTGCCCGCGCTTCCTATGGCGGTGATTTGTATGCTGTCTTCTTTAAGTCCCTTTGCGCCATAAATTCGCGTAAGCTCAGATGAAAGCATAGTCGCAAAGGTGCGCGATGAGTTGCTTACTTCAAGGGCGAGTTTGATTTTTTGCCCCTTTTGCATAGCTTCCTTGCAAAGTGGCAAAAGCACGCGGTAATCAAGCGTTTTTTCAAGTTTGTTTGGCGCATAGTCCTTAAAATGCACGGCGGTTTGGTTGTAAGTGGGCAAGGATTTTAAAATCTTATCCAAATTCACCTTTGCCGCCTTGCCTTGTAAATTCGCCTTTTGTTTGAGTTTATCAACGCGCCCTATCATCTCATCGACACTTTTAAAACCGAGCTTTGCCATATATTCGCGCAGTTCCTCAGCAACAAAAAGCATAAAATTTTCCACAAATTCAGGCTTTCCTGTGAAACGCCCGCGAAGTTCGCCATCTTGCGTGGCTATGCCAAAGGGGCAGGTGTTAAGGTGGCAAACCCTCATCATCGTGCAACCGATGACGATTAAAGGGGCGGTGGCAAAGCCAAATTCCTCAGCCCCTAAAAGCGCGGCTATGGCTAAATCCCGCCCGCTCATCAACTTGCCGTCAGTTTCAAGGCGCACCCTATCGCGCAATTTGTTTAAAATCAGCGTTTGGTGCGTTTCAGCTAGCCCTAACTCCCAAGGCATACCGGCATTCGCTATGCTTGTGCGTGGGCTTGCGCCTGTGCCGCCATCATAGCCACTTACTAAAATGCAGTTTGCCCCAGCCTTTGCAACCCCAGCAGCGACCGTGCCAACGCCTGATTCGCTTACGAGTTTCACTGAAATTCGCGCCTTGTTGTTCGCGTTTTTCAAATCATAAATGAGTTGGGCTAAATCCTCTATCGAGTAAATGTCGTGGTGTGGCGGGGGCGAAATGAGCGCAACGCCCGCTGTGGAGTGCCTTGCGCGAGCTATCCAAGGATACACCTTAAAGCCCGGTAGCTGTCCGCCCTCGCCCGGCTTTGCGCCCTGGGCTACTTTGATTTGCAATTCTTTTGCGTTGATGAGATAGTTTATACTCACGCCAAAGCGTCCGCTTGCTACTTGCTTGATGGCTGAATTTTTGTCAAGTCCCTTTGAGTCTTTGAAAAATCTTTCTTCATTTTCGCCGCCCTCTCCGCAGTTGCTTTTTGCGCCTAAGCGGTTCATCGCTATGGCTAGGCACTCGTGGGCTTCTTTGGAGATAGAGCCATAGCTCATCGCCCCTGTTTTAAAGCGTTTTACTATGCTTTGTGCGCTTTCAACTTGCTCTATGCTAATGGCTTCGCTGGTGTCAAAGTCCATTAAGTCGCGTAAATTCACGCATTTGCTATCAACAAGCGCGCTATACTTTTTAAATTCAGCATAGTCCTTGTTGCGACAAGCTTGTTGCAAGTGAAAAATCACAAGTGGGTCGATTAAATGCTCTTCCTTGCCCGAGCGAAAGCCGTGAATGCCCTTGCTATCAAGCGCGCTGTTGGTGTCATCAAAGGCGTTTTTGTGAATTTGTATGAGTTCGGCAAAAATGTCCTCAATGTCAATGCCTGAAACCTTTGAACTAAGGGCTGTGAAGTATTTATCCAAAAGCTTTGAGCTAAGTCCCACGCACTCAAAAAGCTTTGAACCGCGGTAACTTTGCAGGGTAGAAACGCCCATTTTGGACGAGATTTTTACTATGCCAGCACTTGCAGCTTTGATGAAATTTGCCACGCCCTCGTCATAACTTAAATTCAAGTCCTTTTTTTGCACCATTTGCCAAATGCTTTCATAAACCAAATAAGGATTTATCGCCGTTGCGCCAAAGCCGAGCAAGCAAGCAAAATGATGAATTTCACGCGGTTCGCCACTTTCTATGATGATACTTGCGTGAGTTCGCAGGGATTTTTTCACCAAATAGCTGTGAAGCCCTGACACAGCGAGTAATGATGGGATATAAGTGTGTTTTTCACTTATGCCCCTGTCGTTTAAGATGATGATGCAAGCGCCTTTGTGGATTTGTTGCTCCACGCTTTCAAAAAGCTCATCAAGGGCGGTTTCAAGGCTCTTTTTCTCATACTCAAAAAGCAGTGAAAATTCAGCCACTTGAAAATCCTTGTCCTTTAAATGCTTGATTTTAAAAAGCTCTTCGTTTGAAATGATGGGCAAAGAAAGGCGCACGCGCTTGCAGTTAAATTCGTTTGGTTTGAGCAAATTGCCCTCACGCCCCAAATAAGTGCGTGTAGAAGTAACGATTTCTTCTCTAATCGCGTCCAAAGGCGGGTTTGTAACTTGTGCGAAAAGTTGCTTGAAATAATTAAAAAGCGGTTCGCATTTATCAGAAAGCACGGCAAGCGGAGTATCAACGCCCATTGCGGCTAGGCTTTCCTTGCCCGTCTTTGCCATAGCCTCAATGCCAAATTTAAGCTCATCATAACTCCAATTAAACGCCTTTTGTAGCCTTGTTATCTCATCTTTTTGCAAAAATTTATGCGTGTAGCTTTTTAGGGGCAAATTTTCAATGCGGACTAAATTTTCAATCCACTTTTCATAGGGCTTTGCACTCGCATAATACTCTTTAAGCTCGCTATCTTGTATGAGTTTGCCGCGCGAAGTATCCACAAGCAAGAGTTTGCCCGGCTCCAAACGCCGCTTTGCTTTAATGTTTGTTTCGTCAATTTTAAGCGCGCCCGTTTCGCTTGAAAGGATAAGAAAATCATCTTTTGTAAGGTAGTAGCGAGACGGACGAAAGCCGTTTCTATCAAGGCTTGCGCCCATTATCACCCCGTCAGTAAAAACGATAGCCGCAGGTCCGTCCCAAGGCTCCATCAAGGTAGAAAGATACTCATAAAAGGCGCGTTTTTTGGGTGGCATATTTTTGTTTTTGTGCCAAGGCTCTGGTATCATCATCATAAAGGCTTCTTCTAGGCTTCGCCCGTTCATCGCTAAAAACTCCAAAGTGTTGTCAAACATAGCAGAATCGCTACTTTCTTTTGCGATGATAGGAAAAAGCTCTTTTATGTCGCTAAAATACTCACTCTCAAAAAGCCCCTCCCGCGCACGAATGTTGCCTATGTTGCCTTGAATCGTGTTTATCTCGCCATTATGCACCATAAAGCGATTTGGGTGCGCCCGCTCCCAGCTTGGAAAGGTGTTTGTGCTGAAACGAGAATGCACGAGAGCGATGGCTGATTTTAAATTTATGTCCTTAAAATCCAAGTAAAAATCGCTCAGCTGAGTGGATAAAAGCATACCCTTATACACAATGGTGCGTGATGAAAAGCTACAAACATAGAATTTTGGCACATTTAGAGCCATTTTTTCTATGTGTCGGCGCGCAGCATAAAGCAAGCGTTCAAATTCTATGCCACGAGCGGCGTTTTTGGGGCGTTTTACAAAGGCTTGCAAAAAATAAGGCATAGCCTTGTAGGCTGTCGCGCCTATGTCGCTTGGATTTACAGGCACTTGACGAAAGCCTAAAAATTCAAGCCCCTTTTCTTTAAGCCCTTGCAAAAAGAGTCTTTTAGAAAGCTCTTTGGCATCGGCATTTGGGGACAAAAACATAAAAGCCACGCCGTAATCGCCTTTTTGTGGTAGCTTAAAGCCAAGTTCTTGCGTGGCGAAAAAATCGTGCGGGATTTGCACGAGTATGCCCGCTCCATCGCCTGAATTTTCCTCACTTCCAGCACCGCCACGGTGTTCTAGCTGTATCAAAATGTCAAGCGCGTCTTTGATAACCTTGTGAGATGGCACGCCTTTTATGTTTGCCACCGCAGCGATACCGCAAGCATCGTGTTCAAACCTACTCTCATAAAGCGGAAAATCCGCTGTGTTGGGCTGAAAATGGGGCGAATTTGTTTCGTCAAATTTGGTATTTTCGTGAGCGCAATTTGGGCTTTGAAATTGAACGCTTTTGCTTAAATTTTGATGATTTTGGCTTGAAAATTCAGCTTTTTGGGCTGAATTTGCTTTGTTTTTAGGCGAAATTTTAGCATTTTGAGCTAGATTTGCCTGATTTGTGGGCGAAAATTGAGCTTTTTTTGCTAAACTATGCCCGCTAAATTTAATTTTTTCAAGGCTTGGGCGTGAATTTAATAAAGAATTTTGGCTAAATTTAGCACATTGCTTTGCCTTAATGTCGTTTGTATCAATGCGCTGACTTGAATTTGCTAGCTTTTTAGATGAAAATTCAACTTGTTTGGCTAAATTTGCTTTGTTTTTAGGCGAAAATTTGGCATTTTGAGCTGAATTTAACTCACTTTGCGTAAGAAATTCGGCATTTTTTGCTGAATTTTTCGCATTTTGCTTTGAATTTACCCTGCCTTGTGTCAAGCTGCTTGGCTTTT
>OQVS01001728.1_pt1 | contig 14579 bp, 8 predicted proteins | sample 1691601 | NCBI WGS metagenome assembly OQVS01 (sample SAMN03418268, study PRJEB22391) | human gut metagenome | biome: human-gut; feature: organic feature; material: feces | host: Homo sapiens | place: Tanzania | collected 2013-01
GGCAAGTGAGATAGACAATCCCATCATGGCGGATACGCAGAGGCTTTATGATTGCCATATAGGCGATTGTAGCATTGGCGTTATTATTTACGATGTTGACGTTGTTAACAAAAAGGTCTACCTCTTTGATATTGGGACTGTTTTCTCTTTGGAGCCGTTCTTCTGCGCAACGGAAAACCTTCCTGAAGCTTGTCAAAATTATATAAATCGCTTTATTGACAAAGCTCCTGTGCCAACTTTCTGCGAGCTCTTCGGAACATCTTACTCTGACGGTGTTGTTAGTATGAAGTTTACTGATTACATAGTGCGGTACTTAGATTTAAAGCCTCTTATGAAAAAAGATGAGAAGTTGAAACTTCTTACAAACTCTGACTTTTTTGAATCTGCCAGGATCTATATCGACGAAGGTTCGACAGCTTTGTGCTGGGGAGATAATTGTCAGATCAAGTTTGATTCCCAAACTCTCTACAAATTAAGTAGTGCTCATCGCCCGCATTCTTCACAAGATAGTGAAGAGGACGCGGTTGAATCAGAAGAAATTGAATCGGGTTGTGATGTCGAAGAAGATGTCGATAACGCAAGTTACGATGTTGAAGAAAATGCCGATGACGTGGAAACTGTAGAATTTGAAGGTTTTACTAATCCTCTCGAACCCTTTTCCGATTACACTATGCTAATGCTCTTTCAGGGCAATGAAGTTCGGCGTATCGATTTTAAGCCTCTTATAGAAAAAGACGAAGCTTTTAAGCCTCTAAAAGATCTTGAGCTTTTCATGGATGTTAGACAATGGTATGTGAGTGAGGAAAGCAAACATATCGATGGAGCCTATTGGGGAGAAGACGATGAACATCATCTGGTTGAAATAAGCTGCAAACAATTATATGAAAATAGTGTTCATTGCACATATCTAAATGGCTCAAAAAAATAAGCCTTTTATCGTCAAAACCAAACGCCAAGCTTTGCTGCCTATTCCCGCGCACGAGCTTGGCGTTATTCTATAATTTTATGCTCAATAGCAAAGTTAGTTTAGGCAGGAATTACCATCCTTTCTGGGAATTTTTCCGCCATCATGATCGAAAGAGCTATTCTTATAGTTATGGATGGCTGCGGCGCTGGTACTGCCCCCGACGCCGAGCTTTTTGGTGATAAGGGCGAGCTGTGCGGCAACACGTTAGTAAACGTGGCTAAAGCTGTCGGCGGCATTTCTATTCCCACTTTGCGTTCCTTGGGTTTAGGTAACGCTCTGACTTTGGTAGGTGGAGCTCCTTTGGCTCACCCTATCGGTTGCTACGGCAAGCAGCGCGAGCGTTCTTTAGGCGGTAAAGATACCGTCACTGGTCACTGGGAAATGATGGGAGTTACTGTAGAAAAAGCGTTCCCTACCTATCCTCATGGCTTCCCTAAAGAGATTATCGACGAATTCGAAAAGCGCATCGGTACTCAAGTTTTGGGCAACTATCCGGCTTCCGGCACTAAAATTATTGATGATTTAGGCCCCGAACATATGGCTACTGGCAAACCTATTTTGTATACCAGTGCCGATAGTGTATTCCAGATCGCTTGTCACGAAGACATTATTCCTGTAGAGCGTCTTTACGAAATGTGTCGTATCGCTCGCGAAATTTTGGTTGGCGATCACGGTGTGCAGCGCGTTATCGCTCGTCCTTTCGAAGGTAAGCCCGGCGCTTTCCATCGTACCGAGCGTCGCAAAGATTTCCCCATTAAGCCTCCGGAAAATATTATTGACCATTTAGCTGCTGCTGGCATTAAAGTTGCCGGCGTAGGTGTTGTGCCGGAAGTTTTCGATGGCCGCGGTTTCGCTTGGAAAAAGCGCACTCAGAGCAACGAAGAGCACTTTAAAGCTACTTTGGAAGCCATGGATACCGATTGTCGCTTTATCTTCACAAATTTTGAAGATTTTGATATGCTTTACGGCCACAGACAAGATGCTCCCGGTTTTGCCAGAGCTTTGGAAACTTTCGATGGCTATTTAAAAACCATCATGGACAAGATGGGTGACAACGATTTGATCATGCTTACTGCTGATCATGGCAATGATCCCACCAGTCCCAGCACCGACCATTCTCGCGAATATGCTCCCATTTTGGTCTTCTCTAAACAAATCCCCGGAGGAGTAGATCTGGGCACTCGCGACACTTTCGCTGATATTTCTGCTACTTTAGCTAAAGTATTCGGTGTAGAGCCTATGAAGTTAGGTACTCCTTTCTTCTAAGTCTTAGTTTTTATAGCGCCATAAATAAAATCAGCCGCTTCCACTCATTTTTTTGTAGGGGCGGCTGATTTATTTTTATCTTAAGTTGAGGCTAAGTGACAAATTAGAAGAGCTTGGCAACTTTAAGGATTCTGTTGGGGAAGAGGGGGAGCCTTGGGGGCGGCAGGCAAGACAGAAGGAGTTTCTGGAAGCAAGCCTTGCTCGATTTCTTCTTTAAAAATTTCTTTATCAGAAACTGGCCCATTAGCATCAGCTTTAATGGCTGGAGACTTTGTCGAAGAAGGCAAAGGAGAAGGAAGCTCTTCCTGAGGTGCTGTTTTATCTAGAGAAGATGGTTCTTTTTTCTCTGTACTTGGTTGAGAAGCAGAGTCGGATGGCCCTTGCTCTACTTTGGAGGAATCGTCATTAGAAGTGGGCTCCGAAAGTCCAGGAACGGCGCTGGCACCAACACTAGGCAAGGCGTTACGGCAAGATAGAGCAAAATCGACATTATAGGCCCGGTTCTTAATAGTTTCGTCTGATAATTGCTTAATAGGAAAACTATACTCGGGGCTTTGCTTCCAATCCATTAAAATTTCAGCAATAAGCTCTTGATATTGAGTAAGATCAGAATCGGCACCGATATATTTCAGAGTACCGCTATTTAGCTTGCGATTAAGTGAGGCCAAAGCGTTAGGATCCGAACGGCGTAAATTGCTAGTAAGTAATCCGTATTTGCCTTGATCTTGGATCCTAGCTTGTAAACTGAAGAGAAGCTTCACAAGCTCAATAGAGGCTTTATCTAGGCGGACTTGAGCCGAATCGAGAGGAACTGAAGTTGTGCTATCTATGAAATGTTGACGGCGAACCAACATATAGTGGAAAACTTGCGGCTTAAATTTATAGATAAACTTTAAGCCAGAAGGCAACTTGTCTTCCGAATTAAGTAACACTCCGTCGATTTGGCCACTTTGAACTAACTTGATAGCTTTTTCTGGCGAATCTACAGGTATATGCTTAAAGTCAGAACTTAGTACTGAAGCTGGCGAATTATACAAAAATAGCGAATAGTATTCACTGGGAGTACCGACAATATAAGCCAATGAGCGGCAAGGGCCATTGGCTCCGGACTTGCTAACTAAACCATAACTTTTACTTTCCGAATAGCAAGGAAAGAAAGCCTGAATATCAGCGCCTAAAGCTGCCATTTTTACAATTTGACTAAGCTCTAAAACGGCAAAATCATAGTCGCCTATTTGTAAGCTGTTGATAATACTAGCTTCATTAGTTAAGGTACTGACAGTAAATTGGCTATTATTTAGTAGTGCTGTTAGAAGCGTGCCACCTAAATTGCCTGTGAGCGCCAAGTGGACGCCGCTCTTAGTAGAGGAAGCTACTTGAGTTGAGGTAAGCGCCGTATCTTTCCCTAAGTTGGCTAGCTGCTCTATTTGCTTCTGGCGTCGGTCGGCACGCTTAAGCACCGTAAAGGCTAGACAGACGACTACGCAAATTATGACTAAAGTATGGAAGCAACCGCTCTTTAGAAGTTTTTTAAACACGGTTTATTTATTGGCTAAAAGACGGCGAATGAGCTTTTCTACTGCTTCGCTCCAAGCACTTACTATTGAAGAAGATTCTTTTTCCAACAAATTGAGTTGCTCGGCATTTTGGGCTTCGGTAATTTTTTTTACTAAATTTTCTAAGTTGGCAGTACACTTTTTGTACTCTTGGAGCAACGTTTCGTCGGCAACAATAGAAGCCAGTTCTTCCACTAAACCTACTGATAAAGCAGCCTTACGCGATATTTCAACTCTGTTGGCTTGGGCTTCAGCCGGATTGGTGGCAGCTTGGCGACACATGGCCAATAAAGTTTCCGCGCTGTTTTTAAGTTCGTTAAGATTGCTCAGTACTTTCTGATGTTGGGATATTGTATGTTGGGCTTCCATGATAATGGTTTTAACCTCTGCAAAAAAAGTCTTTATAATTTAAATCGGCAAAAAGCGGAGTACGCTTCTGTAAATTTCGCAGGGATTCCAAATCTACCCTGCCTTGGCAACAGTCTTCGTACAGTTTATTGAAAGCTACCAAATTATTGCGTAATTTTTTTCTGGCCGTTTGTACATTTTGACCTGAAGACAACAATAATGGCCAATCGGCTGATTGGGCCAGCATAAGTTCACGCAAAGCTTGGTTGACAGCCGGATCTAAGCTAGCGTTGGCTTTGGCCATATCTACCATTTCATACATATGGCGTGAAGCTAAACTTAAAGCAATGATTAGCCAATCATTGCCGCTATTGAGCCATCTAGCTCCGAAACCGCCATCCATCCAAGAGCCGATATTGGGTATGGCGAAATCAAAATTTTCACTATATTGTAGCAATTGACTGCTGGAAGCGAGGCTTATTTTCTCTGATTGTTCGGCTGCCAAACGTATGACTTGTTCTAACCATACATAACCTTCATACCAAAGACAACCTAAAAATTCGGTATTTAAAGTTAGAGTTGAAAGAGGTGGGTGAGCCAGTTTAGTCTTTAGGCGTTCAATCTTGCGCATGCGGCTACCAATAAAGGCTCTGGCGTGCACTTTGGCCATAGACCAACCTTGCTCCAAATTATAATATTTTGAAGACGCTGCCGGGCCGTTACTGAAGTAACGGAAGCCGGTTTGGGGCTTTTCCTGACTAGAGGGCATAAAATCGCTTAAATCTAAATCAGGTACTTCGTCGCACAAATCTCGGAAGCCGTTACGATAGCTAAAGTCTGTATAATAGCCGCTTTTTGAGCTCCACACTTCCAATTCTGCTTCGGTGTCGCCGGGGAAAAATACAAAATTGTTTAAGTTGCGCAAAGGGGAGACTGAAGCCAAACTAGGATGAGGAACAGCACCTACATTTTCACAGACAGTGGTGTAAGTGTATTTGAGTCCATTTTCCTCCAGCAATTTGTCTAAACCAGGATTAAAAGCACACTCTGGCAACCAAAAACCTTGCGGCTTAAAACCAAAATGATGGTAAAAAGTGTCTATGCCAACTTTAATCTGAGCGCGTCCCAAGGCTCCGTAAGGATAAAGAATAGGAAAAATGGAACTGGTAGCTGCGGTAGTAATTAGCTCTATACATCCATCTTTGGCTAGTTTGGCAAAAGCTTCAACAATTTGTCTATTGTAAACAAAATTAAATTTTTCTCTGTAGTAGCGCAACCTAGTCAAATAATGATCAACTAATTCGCTCAACTCGAGCTCAAAAAGGCAGCGATCGGCTTCACGTACAGCTAAGCTAATTTTTTTTTCTAAATATCGATCAAAACGCTCTTGAATTTGAGGATCGGCCAGCATCTCTAATAGAGTAGGTGATAAAGACAAAGTCAAGCGATAGGGAACGCCCTCTGTATAAAGACGCTCTAACATATCCAAAAGCGGAAAATAACTGTCTAAAATGTGATCAAAAAGCCAATAATCGTCGTTATGCAATTGTGGCTTTATGTGATGGATGTAAGGAGTATGGGCATTTAGAACTATAGCCAGATACCCTGAAGAATTTTTAAGCGGCGGCAGCAAAGAACTCATAATTGTGGATGAATCCCTTCCGGCATAGGTGCTCTTCCCATTTGCAAGTCAAGCAGATCGGCCATCTTTTTTAAGTCTATGTTTATACGCTTAGCTAAATGTTCTGAACTATCGGTATAAGCAAAATCTTTGTCTTCAATACTACAAGCTCCGGCGTAGACAGAGGGCAATTCGTTCTGAATACCGCACGATTGGCCAGTTGGCAGCAAAACGGCATTACTTCCGGTTATAGTATAAAATTGATTTTCTGCGGACAAGTAGCCTAATTGAGCTTTAAGGCGTACATAATTATTTTCTTTTATTAAACTTGAATCTACGGGAAGATAGCGGGAGCGGTGAGGGCCGCTGACATCGTAAATAATGCTCAATTCGTGGTTGGCAATGTCTTCCAAGCGAATAACCAAGCGGCTGGAAGCAAAAGCGCTTTCTCCCAAATTGGCTGCCAGCTGATTTTGGGTTTGGTAAGAAATGTTCCAGGTCGCGAAAATATTGACGGGATCTACCGGAACGATCAGCAACAGATCTTCTCTCAGTACATCCGGTAAATCGTTGGGTTGCCCCAATTTAGAAACAGACCAAGGGAGTGTGTGAGAATATCTGTTAATCATAATTGCTCAAAATATTATTTTAGCTTGGCCAAAGATCCTGCCGCTCAGTTTACTAGCTATTCTTGTACAGAAGAAAAAAAACCGCTTTTCTTTAGCTCTATAGAGCTTGAGAAGAGCGGCTTTGGCTAGATCCATATACAGGGAAGCTACGTAAAATTAGTTATCCTTCCAACCAGGATTGGAGGAGTAAACTTCCATAAGCGATTGATCGTTGTAAAGATAAGCGTAGTCGATTCCTAATGATTCGGAAATAAAAATGCCATGTTGCATAACTTGCTCTTGATCAATCCAAATATCGCAAGAGCGGGTAATAACGTCGACGTGAGTCATACAAGACCAATCGGCTCCTGTCTGGCTTCCGTAAGGATCGCCGAAAGCAATATGGACACCAGGCATTTTCTCATCTTGCAATAAGTTGCCGGTAAATTCAAAGACGGCCAAGTTGGTGCCGATAGCAAATTCACCTACTCTGTCAGAATAAGGGTGGCGGTGGCAGTATTCCAGAAACTCTCTTTCCAATTCTTTGTTGGCGCAGTAAGCCTTCTTTAAGTAGCCGCCTTCCACTTCCAACGTCATAGGCGTTTTATTTAAAACGCCGTATTTAGCGCTAAAGTGATCGCCAACTGTACCGTCAACCACAAAAATGCCATCTACGCTGGCTGGACAAGTGAAAACTTCTCCGCCGGGCAAATTTGACCATACTTCTTCAATAATGCCACTAGTTTTGCGCCAAGTGTAGTCAGGGCGAAAAGTGCCCAACAAATCCGTGCCGGCTCGGCTTTTTACCCTCACTGTACGGCATTTTTGAGCCAAATTGAGCAAGCGTCTACTGACGTCGTCCACTTTTTTGTAGTCGGCGCGCATGCCTTGGCACATAATATCTTCGGTAATGCCTACCATGTGGGCATATTTTATATGGTTGGCTTCTATAGCTCGGGTAAACTGGATACGTGAAGGCAATTCGTTAGGCTGAGGAAAAACACAATAAATAGCCGCATCCAAGCCTTTTAATGAATTGAGGAAGGAATCTGGAAAAGCGGTAGTAGGACGCGGCCCTAAGTCTTCAACGATAACGCGCCGACAGGAAGCGTCCACTTCTTTGGCAGCCAATTCCATAGCATCGCTGATGCGGCGACTATGCTCGTCGGCTACAATGAGAATGTGCTGCCCGGGTTGTACATTTAAACAAGTGTGTACTGCGTTGCGGGCGCCGGGAAGCAAATCTTCGAATGAATGTTTAGTTTCGGTAATATTGACCATTCCGTTTCTTTCTTTTGTTTTGAACTGGAGCGTCTGGGATTATTTCTTCTCTCCAAAATAAGGGGGAATGTGCGCCGCAGTTAGCGTAAAACCTGCCGCAAAATTGTCCTCGGAGACGCAAGCGGAAAATTTGACGGGATTGCCTTGGGGGCCTGCTTATCCTGGCAACGTGCTTGACAACTTAGCAAATGGAGTTTTTCTTTGTTTCTCAAAAGATTAGAACTGAGCGGATTTAAAACTTTCGCCGATAAAACCGAATTGGAATTTATTCCAGGCCTTATGGCTATTGTAGGGCCCAACGGCAGCGGAAAATCTAATTTAACTGATGCGGTGCGTTATGTTTTGGGAGAGCAAAGCGCCAAAAATTTACGCGCTGCTAAGCAAGAAGAACTAATTTTTGCCGGTTCTCCCGAGCGGCGTCCGGCTCAAAGTTGTGAAGTTACCGTAACTTTTGATAATCAGGATCACACTTTGCCTATCGATTTTTCAGAAGTTTCCTTAACCCGTAAAGTTAATCGTCAAGGTGAATCACAATATTATATCAACCAAGTTTCCTGCCGTTTAAAAGATATTCAAGAGCTTTTGATGGGCTCAGGCGTAGGCCCTGGCTCCTTTTATATTTTGGGAGCTCGCGAAGTTGATATGGTGCTTTCGTCTGATCCTAAAGACCGCAGGCTAATGTTGGAGGAAACGGCTGGCACTAACCGCTATCGTTTTCGCCGCAAAGAAGCTGTACGCAAGTTGGAGCAAGCGCAGCAAAATTTAGTGCGTTTGCACGATTTACATACTGAAGTTGAAGCAAGTACTTCTGAAAGCAGCAAGGCTTTGGCGCGTTATGAGCGCTATCGCAAAGCCCAGGACGATTTGCAACTTTGTGAAGCTCGGCTTACTTGGGCTCAATTTCGTAAAGCTGAGTCGGCTTTTAAGGAAGCTATAGAAAAGACTGCCGCCTTACAAGAGAGTTCACAGGAGGCCGACCGACGCCAAAGTTCTTTAACTGAAGAAGTTGAAGCTTTGCAAAAATTGCAAAATGAGCGGCGTGCTCAGCGTGACTTTTTGCATCGTCAAAATGCCGACTTAAAAGCCGAACTTTCTTTTGCTAAAGCTTCTCAAGATGGTGTCAGCAGACGATTAAGTCAATTGGAAAGCGACTCTCAGGCGGCAACTGAACATTCCCAAAGCTTGGCGGCCCGTTATTTGGAAAGAAACGAAGAATTGGGCAAGCTGAAAGAGCAGTTGCCTGAGCTACGTCAGAAGTGTACCCAAGCTGAAGAAGCTTGCTCGCAAATTCAACAGAAAATTGCCGAATTGCCTCAAGAAGTAGGTGGCCAAGGACGTACTTATCGAGAGTCTTTAGCGGCCAACGAAGAGCGACAGAGAGAGTTGCGGGTTAAGTCTGAAGTCTTAAAAAATGAGGCTGAGCGTGACGCCAAACGTTTGCAAAATGCCCAGCAAGAGTTAGTCGAGCTTAAAGGCGATACTGAAGGCGTCAACGAGTTGTTGCAAGAGCGTCAAGCTTTGCTTGATCGCTGCGCCGAAGCTAAAGAAAATAGAGAAAATGAGGCTGCACTTTTAAAAGGGCTGCGCTCAGAACTTGTGCAATTGCGCTCGCAACGCTCCGAGTTGGAGCGCCGCCGCCGCCCTTTGAATGGTCGGGTTATGGAATTGGAAGCAGCCTTGGAAGAGCGAGTGGGCGTGCCTTTGCCAGTTAAGGCGGTCATGAAATGGCAAGATCTCGGCACGGTTGGCGTTATTGGCGAACTGGTTAAGGTTCATGAAGGTATGGAGACGGCCTTGGAAGTAGCTCTGGGTGGCCGCCTTAACGACATTGTAGTAAAAGATCGCGCCGCTGCTTCGCGTTTGGTAGAGCGCTTAAAAAGAGAACGAGTCGGCAGAGTTACATTCTGGCCTTTAGATTTGCAGCGTCGCGAAAGTGAGCCTATCCCTTTGCCCACTCGCCAGGGAGTGGTTGGCTATGCTTTGGAGCTTATAGACTTTGAGCCTAAATTGCGTCCTGTGCTCAGCCAAATTTTGGGCCAAACTTTAGTAGTCAAAGATTTGGAGGCTGCTTTAAACCTGTACGATCGTTTCAAAGGGCGGCGGCCTCACTTGGTGACTTTACAAGGCGAATTTCTCTCTGCTGTCGGCGCCGTTACCGGTGGCGTCAGCCGAACGGAAAAGACCGGTATGTTTGTCAGAATGCGTGCTTGTGAAGAAGCGCGGCGCAATTTAGCCGATTTAGAAAAAACACTAAGTGAACAAAATCGCCGAGAAGAGCGTCTGGAACAACAGTTAGTTACTTCCGAAGCCAAAATGGCCACTTTAACTGAAGAAGAGCGCTTGGCTAAACAAGAATTGGCTGATTTAGAAGCTGAAAACCGGCGAGTTGAGCGCGAACAAATGCGTTTGCAATCTATTCGCGATCGCTTAAATGGCGAGATAAAATCACTCGAAGGCGCTTTGGCCGACGGAGAAAAAACTTTGGCCGCCCACAAAGCGGAAATGGAAACTTTGGCCCAAGAGTGGATTTTATTAAATGAGCGTTTGGCACTTTCTGTAGAGCAAGAAACGCAATTGACAGCTAAGCGCAGCGCCTTGAAAGTGCGTTTAATTGAAGAACAGATGCATTTGAAAAGTGCTCAGGAAGCTCTGGCGGCCAGAGAACGCGAATTGAGCAATTTACAACGCAATTTAGACGAATTGGATGAAGATGCGCAGAGAGCTCAAGCTGAAGCCCAGCGTTTGGTTGCTGCTCAGGCGCGTACCCAAAGTGAAGGGGATAATCTAACTCGTTCTATTGCCGAAAAACAAGAGCAATTGCGCCAGGCTATCCAAGAGTTGGAAGAGGCTTCTTCTGTTTTGGAACGAGAAAATGGTAAATTGCTGCAAATGCGTCAAGAACAAGCCAAAGTAGCCAGACAGGCGCGAGAGTTGGGCGAAGCGTTGAGCAGCGCTATGGTTAATAAAGATACGTGGCAAGCTCGTTTTAGAGCTGAACAAGCTCGCTGGCAAGACTATGCTCAAAGCCATTACGATACGCAAGCACCTGAATTTGGTGAAGTTAATGCTGTCGAAGTGGCGGGACAGGCGACTAAATTGCGCAATTATTTGGCTAATTTCGGCAGTGTCAATTTGGGGGCACGCGAAGAATATGAACGACTTAAAGCTAGATTGGATGAGCTTAATAGTCAAATAGGCGACATCGAGCAAGCTTCCGACGGGTTTAAACGCATTATCGCCGAAATGGATCAAGCTTTAATTACGCGCTTTAAACAAGTGTTCAATCAAGTGAACCACACCTTCTCGGCCATTTTCCAAAACATCTTTGGCGGTGGCTGGGCCAAGCTTGAGCTATGTGATCCTGACGATTGGTTAGATTCAGGCGTAGACATTTGTGCTTGCCCTCCCGGCAAAAAAATGCAAAATCTAACCCTATTTTCTTCTGGAGAAAGAGCCCTGTCCGCTATTTCTTTCTTGTTTGCTTTGCTTACTCATAAGCCCAGTCCGGTAGTTATTTTTGACGAGTTGGATGCTCCTTTGGATGACGCCAACGTCGAAAAAATAGCGCGTAAACTCCTAGACTTTGCTGCTTCTTCGCAATTTTTAATTGTTACCCACAATCGCAAAACGATGGAATTTGCCCAACGGCTTTATGGTGTGACTATGGACAAGCCAGGTGTAAGCCGCTTATTAAGTGTAACTATGGAGAAGCAGCAACCCGATGAGGATGATGAGGAAATGCCTCCCCATTAGGCTCTTTCTCTGTCTTTGCTTTTGGCCAAGCCACCACGTAAAAGGGGCCCGCAGCCGGTTGGCGCTAAGCGCCAAAGTCCACTGCGGGCCCCTTTTGTGTTGCAGTTATTTAGATAAAAGTTTTATCGCTTTAAGCTTTAGCTGGAGCGGTTGCTTCTTCTGTAACTTGCTTGGGAGCAGATTCGGTAGATTCGTTATTCTGTCCATCAGTTTTTTGCGGATGGAGATAAAGCCAAATAAAGCCTAAAATACCGGCTGTAGTGGATGAGCAAAGGATGGCCAATTTGGCGGTATCCAAGTGTGAGCCGGCGCCTAAAGCCAAGTTAGAAACAAATAAGGCCATAGTAAAGCCGATGCCGCCGAGCATGCCGGCGCCGAAAAGCTGAATCCAATTGGCACCGCGAGGCAATTTGGCTAAGCCGCACTTAATAGTGAGGAAGGTACCTAAAGTAATACCGACCGGCTTACCTACAATCAGACCCAAAGCAATACCATGAGTGAGAGTGTCGCTCAAGAAACCGGGATCGAGTTTGGTAATAATGACACCACTGTTGGCTAAAGCAAAGAGTGGCATAATAATCATGGAAACGAAAGTGCCAATTGAATGCTCCATAATTACCAGAGGAGGCAAAGCTTTGGAGGCATTTTCGTGCAAAAATTCTACTGCAGAGATAACTTTGGTGTCGCCTATAGCTCCCTCTTCGTTGTCGGGACGTTTGTCTAAGACGTCTCGGACAGTGGCTATGGCTTTAGCTAAACGATCTTTGTCTAAAGCTGTCCAGGTAGGAATAGTAATAGCTAACATTACGCCGGCTAAAGAAGCGTGAATACCGGAATGGAGTACGCAAAGCCAGAGAATTATGCCACCTAAAGAGTAGACAAGCAGAGAACGGGTTCCGAGTTTGTTAAGAAGGAGCAAAATAGCAAATACAGCCAAAGCTGAAACTAAAGCGGCTACGTTAATGTTGCTGCTGTAGAACAAAGCAATTACTAAAACAGCTCCCAAGTCATCGGCAATAGCTAAAGCTACCAAAAAGACTTTCAAACTATTGGGGACGCGCTTGCCCAGCATAGTAATAACGCCTAAAGCGAAAGCAATATCGGTAGCCACGGGAATGCCCCAGCCATGAGTGTAGGGAGTGCCCATGGCGCAGAGACTAAAGAGAATAGCCGGTACCAGCATACCGCCGGCAGCGGCAATAACTGGCAAAATAGCTTGGCCAAAACTGGAGAGATCGCCAACTTGCATTTCACGTTTTATTTCTAAGCCGACTTGCAAGAAGAAGATGGCCATTAAGCCGTCGTTAACCCATTCAAGTAGCGTATGCTCCAAGCTGAAAGAGCCTATGCCTATGCGAGCGTGAGTGCCCCAGAAGCCAAGATAGCTTTCAGGCATAGAGTTTGCCCAAATGAGAGCTACTATAGTGGCCAACAAGAGGACGATACCTCCGGAGGTCTCCATATTCATAAAACTGTTGATGGGACTTAGTACCGCCTCTAAGGGCGCAGCTAGTTTCATGTTTGTCTTGCTGCTGCGTATCCTATTGGCTTTGGTTACATCTTTTACTATTTTTTTACTCATGTATCCATCTCCAATGTTGCCAACTCCTCCCCCTAATTCGCTTGGCGCGATTTTTACGCTTAGGCGCGATTCCCTGCCAATATTTAGTAAAAATTGGGCTGCAGACATAAAAACATATTTAAAGGCCACAGCCAGAAAATAGGCCTTTCAGCAAGGTAGGCAGGTAATAAATACCTTCTTAAGAATAGTCCCGAAGGCGCTTTTTGGGGGCTTTTAGGCCCTGACCAAGCAAAGGAAACGGAAGGTTTTTTATGTCTCTATCTGAGAGAGTTTGTCCTGTTTGTGGCAAGCCTTTTGCCAAGCAGAATGAAGATGGGAGCAGCGGCAATGCTTTAGGATGCACATTGTGTGGTCAGTGTGGCTATCTTTATCATGACGAATGTTGGGATAAAATAGAGCGTTGTGCTGTTTTTGGTTGCCGTTGTACCCATTCTGAATCCGTTTCTAAAACTTTGAGCTTGCCCACAACTGTGAAGTGCCAAGCTTGTGGCAACGACAATCCTTACAAAGCTTCTTTGTGCTCAAAATGTGGAAAGCCCTTAGAGGCTCGTTTTGTAGGCAAAATTTTTAGTTCCAATTCTGTCAAACATTGGCAAGCCTCTACAGACAAAGAGCTTATTCTTAAGGCTGATAAAGATTGGAATTCTTCCGTACGCTATTTATATAATGGTGATTTTGAATATTGGTTGGAAAATAACGGCTACGAAGAATTGGCCCAAAAAGCTAAGGAAGCCAGGCAAGCTAATCGTCAACGTTCTGTAGGGCTAGAAGTCTTTTTGGAGTCCTCCGGCTACGTCAGTAAGCCTATTTTAAATCTTTCCACCAATTCTTTAACTGTCGAATGTGCTGACGATGAAGTAGATACTATTATCAATATCAGCAATGTGGGCAGGGGCTACCTTTATGGAACTTTACGCGCTGACGTAGATTGGATTATTGCTCAACCTCAAGAATTTGCCAGTAACAATCAGCGCATTATGCTTACTTTGGATATGACTGCTTTGGGTGGCAACTCCGGAGAAGGCAAGATCGTATTCAAGACTTCAGGGGGAGAGTCTACCGTCACAGTTAAGGCTAGTCGTATAGCCGTATCTACTGCTATTTCTCTCTATCGTGATGGCAACTACCTTAAAGCTAGAGCTTTAGGACGTAAGCTCTTAGATAATCGCATTTCCATAGCTGATGCTTCAGTATTGTGTGCTGCCTGCTGTTTGCATGAAGAAAATTATATCGGGGCTGTCTCCGACTTGCGTCGTCTTTCTGGCAAATGTAAAACTTTGCCGGGAGATATTGCTTCTCAAGTTTATGCCTGGCTTAAAGACGATCCGGCTCAAGCTGTTACTTTGGAAAAAGGCGCCATTTATGAAGCTATTGCCGAAGTGGCAGACGAAGAACTAAAAAAAGATCTTCGCAAAGATTTGGCTAGGGTAATCATAGATAGGGCTTCCATGTCTGTCGATTCTGGTTCCGGAAGCGCTTCATTGTGGAATAGTGGTAAAGAAGCTGCCAAAAGTATCAAAGAAACTTTGAAACAGGCTGAAAATCTCGATCCTGAATTGGCTAAAGAAGCTTCAGATGTGCGCAAACGTTTGCGCTC
>OQVS01001733.1_pt1 | contig 14567 bp, 14 predicted proteins | sample 1691601 | NCBI WGS metagenome assembly OQVS01 (sample SAMN03418268, study PRJEB22391) | human gut metagenome | biome: human-gut; feature: organic feature; material: feces | host: Homo sapiens | place: Tanzania | collected 2013-01
GTTGACGCCACGTGCCAAGGCGTCATAGCTCACTCCCTCGGCGGGATAGCTGTCGTAGGGCGCGGCGCCATAGGTGTCGAGCAGACTCAGAGCCATACAGACTGTGCCGCGCATCGTGATGGCGTGGCGCCTGCCACCGAGCATGGCCTCGGCAGCCCCTTCCTCTATATAGCGACGCAACGGGAACGCCACAGAGAGATTGACGGAGTCGCCCTGGCTGAGCCGATCGGTCTCAATGGTCGAGAGCATGGCATACATCCAGCACACGCTGCTCGCCCCCTGGTTCTTGACAGGTGTGGTGGCAAGCCGCAGCTCGTCGGTGAATTCACTGTCGGCTGCCGGGTTGGCTGGCCTCTCGCAGGCCATCATCACCAGCGCCGCCAAGACTAAATACGTTATTCGTATATACATTATTAATAAATATAGGAACAAAGTTACACAATAAATACAACATAAGCAGCGAAATAATCATGGAAATTGCTTGGCTAATAGAAAATAATGGCTTAACTTTGGAACTGGAAATAAACAGCAAGAGTATGAATATCGACACCGTAGACTTTATCACTTACTGCATAGGTAACCTCTCGCGCAAGCTGAACCTATGCCCCAAAGAAGTCTATCATCGACTGAAGTCTTCTGGCATATTGAGCGGTTACATCATCCCAAGTTACGACGTCCTCCATACCTTCGGCAAAGATTACCTTGTCGAAGACCTGATTGACTATATGAAAGAAAAAGGAGTAATTGGCTAATGGAAGTATATCATGCGTCAAGCGTTATTGACAGATGTCTTACCTATAAAAGCAGTATCCGATTATGAACGTACACGACGATTCCTTTCATGCTATACTTGAGGCCAAGTATGCGCGAATCATCAAGGAGATAAGCGAGATGCACGGCGTCACGCTGAAGGAGGCAATGGATATGTTTTATGACTCTGATATGCTGCCGCTCCTTGAAGATGGAGTTGCCGATTTGCACTGCCGCAGTGACAAATACCTGGCTGAAGAAATCTGGAATGAGAATAAAGACAACTCTCATGAAAATAAGCATCAAAATGCTTGTGGGAATTGATTATTTGGCTTAACTTTGTAATTACCAAGTTTATATATAGACACATACTGTATTACTATGATACCTAAGAAGATACATTTCTGCTGGATGAGCGGCGACCCGTACCCAGCCAAGATTAAACGGTGCATGAAGACATGGCGTCGGGTGATGCCCGATTACGAGATAAAGTTGTGGAACGCCCAGAACTTTGATGTCGAGGGTGCTCCCGACTATGTGCGCGAGGCCATCCGCCAGCGCAAGTGGGCCTTCGCCGCCGACTACATACGCATGTACGCCCTCTACCATGAGGGTGGCATCTATCTTGACTCCGATGTGCTGGTTCTGAAGCCCTTCGACGATCTGCTCAACCACTCTTTCATGTCGTCGCTGGAGTATCACCCCATCCAGATAGAGCGCGATGGCGCGATGGCGATGATAGACAGTGAGGGCAAGCGCATCAAGGAGGGATTTGTGTCGGGCATCCAGATACAGGCAGCCGTGATGGGCGCCGAGCCTGGCTCTCCCTTCATCAAGGATGTGCTCGACTGGTATGAGGACAAGCCATTCATCAAGCCCGACGGCACCCTCGCCACCGACGTGGTGTCGCCGCAGATTTATGCCCGTGTCGCCGAGAAATACGGATTTATCTATGCCGACCGCGACCAGCAGCTCAGCGACAACATCATGATCTACCGCTCAGAGATTTTTGCCGGCAACCGCCACGAGGTCACCCCCGCATCTTACTGCATACACTACTGCGCCCACAGCTGGCACCCCTCGGTCAAGGAGAAGCTGCAGAAACTGTGGCGCCGTATCACCCGAAAATAACACAGCACGTCATGGAGAATAACGAACACAAGATTTCGGTGGTCATCAATACCTACAATGCCGCCGCCATGCTCGAAGAGGTCATCCGAGCCGCCGAGGGATTTGACGAGGTGCTGGTGTGCGACATGGAGAGTACCGACGACACCGTGGCCATAGCCGAGAGACTGGGAGCACGCGTGGTTACATTCCCTAAAGCTGACCATAAGAGTGCCGAACCAGCCCGAACCTTCGCCATACAGTCAGCTCTATGCCCCTGGGTGCTGGTCGTCGATGCCGACGAGATTATCACCGCCGAGTTGCGCGACTATCTCTACCAGCGTATCAGCCAACCCGACTGCCCGCAAGGACTGTATATACCGCGAAAGGGATACTTCATGCACCGCCTCTTTGCCTATCCCGACTACCAGTTGCGCTTCTTCATCCGCGAGGGAACCGTCTGGCCGCCTTATGTACACACATTCCCCACCGTCCAGGGCCGCATAGAGTATATCCCGAAGCGTCGCCGCGAACTGGCGTTGATACATCTGGCCGACGACTCGATACGCACACGAGTCTACAAGACCAATGAGTATACCGACAACGAGGTCGAGAAGAAGCACGGCAAGCACTATGGCGCCTTCAAGCTGGTCTTTGACCCCCTGTTCCGCTTCGTCAAGGCCTATTTCTTCAAAGGACAGATATGCAAAGGCGTGCCCGGTTTCATCAATGCGTCGCTCGACGCCTATTATCGGTTTATCACCATCGCCAAGGTGATAGAGTCGAGAAACGCCGAGCGCGACATACGCCACCGGAAGTGACCCACACCATGACAGCCATCACGACCAGCCGTCTCACCGTAGGATATCGCGGCCACAGAGTAGTCGAGGACATCAGCCTCTCGCTGCCCTGTGGCCGTCTGGTATGTCTGCTCGGTCCCAATGGTGCAGGCAAGTCGACCCTCCTGCGCACGCTGTGCGGTTTCCAGCCACCCATAGCGGGCACGGTGACCATCTCCGGAAGCGACATCACTACCATGAGCGCCGCCGAGGTGGCACGCCTCGTGAGCGTGGTGCTCACCGACCGTCCGCCCACCCCCTCGCTCACCGCCGCAGAGATGGTGGGCATGGGCCGAGCCCCCTACACGGGGTTCTGGGGCAGGCTGAGCGACGACGACCGCCGCCTCGTCTCCGAAGCCATGACTACGGTAGGCATAGCCCAGCTCGCCACCCGCCGCATGGGCCAGCTGAGCGACGGCGAACGCCAGAAGGTGATGATAGCCAAAGCCCTGGCACAGCACACGCCCGTCATCGTGCTCGACGAGCCTACCGCCTTTCTCGATTATCCCAGCAAGGTGGCCGTGATGAAGACCCTCGCCCGACTCGCCCACGACGAGGGCAAGACCATACTCATGAGCACACACGACCTGGAGCTCGCCGCACAACTGGGCGACGAACTCTTGGAAATAGAGAACAAGCATATCCGAAGAATCACCGCCGATGAGGTAAGCCGCATCATCGGACGGCTGTTGCGCGGCTAACCCTGCAATATTCTGTCTACATCTTCACGACTGCCCATGAAGACTCCGGCACGCTCTATCTTGAGTGTGCACATGGCGGCAGCCAACCGGCCCGCCGCGCCATAATCCATACCCATAGAGCGACCGTAGAGATAGCCCGCCGAGTAGGTGTCGCCACAGCCCGTGACATCGACCACCTCTCGCGGAGCGTAAGCCGGAACATCATAGAAGGTGCCGCCGGCATAAATCATAGACCCCATGCCGCCAAAGGTGAGCACCACCTCGCTCACGCCCATCGATGCGATTAGCCGGGCAGCCTCGTGGGCATCTGTCATGCCCGTTACCACCTGCATCTCCATCTCGTTGAGCTTCGCCACATCGACCTGAGAGAGCAGCGAGTGGCTCTGGTCCCAGTCTATGTGCACCACATCCTCGCCCACCACCTGGCGCAGATAGCCCTGCACATCGACAGACACGATGCCACGCTGACGGAGACAGGTAATGGTGTCGAGCGAGAAATCGTCGGGCAGCAGCGTGCCGAGATGATAGACACGGGCAGAGGTGTGCATCAGCTCGTCGATGGTAAACGGCTCTGCCTTGGCGAGCACGCGCTGCCGGCGGTCGTCGAGGTTGGCGCCGTAGACATTCTCGAAGAACACGGAGTGGGGGCAGCCGTATCGGGTCACATCGACACCAGCCTCGCGGAGCCTACTGACCTCGTCCATCGACTCGTCGCCCACCTTGGTGACCAGACTGAAGTCGAATGTGGGGTCTATGGCGTGGAGCGCCCACGAGAAGTAAAGCGCCGTACCTCCCGCCATCTCCATGGTGCGCTGGGGAGTGATGATACGGTCGTGAGTGATATGTCCTATACAGCAGATTTGGTTCATACTCGTCGGTTGTTGTCGCTCTGGGGCGCGTTATCGTTCATCATTTTACCATCTGATAGCCAGCCACCACCGCCGCCATGCCCAGCACCATGCTCAGCACGGTGTAGAGCAGCGCCGCCAGCATCTGTCCGTCGCGGGCCATCAGCAGGTTGTCGTTCATGAATGTAGAGAAGGTGGTGAAGGCTCCACAGAAGCCTGTCACCAGCAAGAGCTTGGCCATAGGCGATATTCCGCCGACATTGGCCATCGCCGCCAGCACGCCTATCAGGAAGCACCCCACCACATTGACCGCCAATGTGGCATAGGGAAACGACGCTGCCGGCACCCAGAGCTCCATCCATCGGCCCACGAGATAACGCAGACAGCCGCCGAAGCAGCTTCCCACACATACACACATCATTTCTTTCATGCTGCAAAGGTAGTGCAAGGTGAGAGAAATACAAAATAAATTCTTTATTTTTATTTCCGAACCGCCGCCTACCTTCACGGCGATAGCCGTAGAGGTAGTGCAAGTCGAAGACAATGCAAAGGAAAAACGAATGTTTTTTACTGGCATTGTTGAGACGCAGCCTACCTTATTCAAAGGTAGGCTAAAAGGTGAGAGAAATACAAAATAAATAAAACATTATTTTTGCGGCTCCTGCCCAAACCCACTTTACCTCCCTGAAATCTTACTCTATCACGCATGGAGTCAATTCCAGCCACACTGTGACCGCCCTTGCTGGCTCGTATCAATAGTCACGAGGGCTCGTATCGTAAGTTACGTGACCGCGTATCATAAGGCACGTGACCACGTATCGGAAGGCACGAGCCAGCCGAGGTCCATCCCACTGATGCTCATTGGCTCTCCACGACCGCCGGAAGTCATCGCAGCAGCCGTGGAGAGGGTAGGGCGCCGGGCAAGTAGCGCCCCGAGAGTGGCTGAAGTGGTGGCGGGAAAGGCTAATTTCTCTCTTTTTCAACCAATTTTAACCTCGGGATAAGCCTCGTGTCGGAAATAATACGTAACTTTGCACATTATTTATATAGATAACACGTAATTATAACAATAACACGACTATGATGAAAAAGTCTCTTACGCTGGCGCTGCTACTCATGACAGTAGTGATGGCGCAAGCCCAAATGAACATGACGGTACCTATGGATACCGCAGTACGCATGGGTAAGCTGGATAACGGTCTGACTTACTACATCCGCCACAACGGATGGCCCGAGCATCGCGCCAACTTCTACATCGCCCAGAAGGTAGGCTCGCTGCAGGAGAACGAGAGCCAGCGCGGTCTGGCCCACTTCCTCGAGCACATGTGCTTCAACGGCACCGAGCACTTCCCCGACAACGGACTGATACGCTATCTGGAGACTCTGGGTGTAAGATTTGGAGCCGACCTCAACGCCTATACCAGCATTGACCAGACGGTATACAACATCGACAACGTGCCCACTGCGCGCCAGTCTGCACTCGACTCGTGCATGCTGATACTCTACGACTGGGCCAACGCCCTGACTCTGGCTCCCAAGGAGATAGACAAAGAGCGCGGAGTGATACACGAGGAGTGGCGACTGCGCTCGAGCGCTTCGCAGCGCATGTTTGAGCGCGCCCTGCCTGCCCTCTATCCCGGCAGCAAGTATGGCCAGCGCATGCCCATCGGTCTGATGAGCGTGATAGACAATTTCAAGTATCAGGAGCTGCGCGACTACTATGAGAAGTGGTACAACCCCGAGAACCAGGGCATCATCGTGGTGGGCGACGTGGATGTGGCCCACACCGAAGCACTCATCAAGAAGCTCTTCAGCGGCATCCAGGCCAGCCCCGAAGCCGGTAAGGTGACAGAGGAGCCCGTGCCCGACAACGCGAAACCAATCGTAGTGATAGACAAGGACAAGGAACAGAACAGCAACGTGGTCCAGGTGATGTTCAAGCACGACGCCACCCCCGACAGTCTGCGCTCTACACTCATGTACATGATAAGCCGCGAGGCCCAGGCTCTGGGAGAGGCTATGCTGGCAACCCGCTACAACGAGGCGGTGCAGAAAGCCGACTGTCCCTACGTAGCCGCTTCGGGCAACGATGGCAACTACATCTTTGCCAAGACCAAGGACGCCTTCACCATTGGCATCATTCCCAAGGAGGGACAGACAGAAGCCGCTCTGACAGCCGCTCTCGTAGAGGCACGACGCGTGGCAGAGTTCGGATTTACAGCCTCTGAGTTTGACCGCGCACGCAAAGACGCGCTGAGCATGCTCGAAAAGCAGTATACCAACCGCGACAAGCGCACCAACACCCAACTCTTCAACCAGATACTGGGCAACTTCCTCAACAACGACTGTCTGCCCTCTATCGACTTCAGCTATACGGTGATGAAGCAGGTGCTGCCCACACTCACCGTAGACATGATCAACGCCATGTTCAAGGAGTATATCACCATGAACGACAGCAATATGGTCATCATGAACTTCAACGTGGAGAAGGAAGGCGCTGTCTATCCCACCCAGGAGTCTCTGCTCGCCGCCGTCGAGGCTGCCCGCAAGGCTGAAGTGACCGCCTACGTGGACAACGTGAAGAACGAGCCTCTCATCCAGAAGCTCCCCAAGGCAGGAAAGATAAAGAAAGAGACCGAAAACAAGACTCTGGGCTTCAAGGAGCTCACGCTGAGCAACGGCATCAAGGTGGTACTGAAGAAGACCGACTACAAGAAAGACGAGGTACGCATGACCGGCGAATGTGCAGGCGGCAGCTCGCTCTACGGCATGGACGACTGGGCCAATCTGCAGCTCTTCGACGAGGTCATCGGCGTAAGCGGACTGGGCAACTTCAGCAGTACCGAGCTCGACAAGGCGCTGGCAGGCAAGATAGCCAATGCTGACCTGAGTCTGGGACAGACCTCGGTCAACGTGACTGGCAGCTCCACACCTCAGGACGTGGAGACCATGCTGCAGCTCACATACCTCTATCTCACCCACATCAACAAGGACCAGGACGCATACCAGAACCTGATGACCACCATGGCTCTGACGCTCAAGAACCGCGCCTCAAACCCCATGTCGGCATACTCTGACTCGCTCACTGCCACTCTCTATGGCCACAACCCACGCCTTCGCGCCGTCAAGGAGAGCGACCTGCAGCACGTGGACTATGACCGCATCCTGCAGATAGCCAAAGAGATGACCACCAACACAGGCAACTTCACCTTCACCTTCGTGGGCAACTTCGACGAGGCGGCTCTGCGCCAGCTGGTGTGCCAGTATCTCGGCTCGCTGCCCTCTAAGAAGAAGGCCAAGAAGGGTCACCGTCTGGGCCAGCTGGTCAAGGGCGAGGTGGTCAACAACTTCAAGCGCAAGATGGAGACTCCCAAGGCCATGAACGTCACCATGTGGTACAACGACCAGATGCCCTGGACGCTCGAAAACAGCATCAACAGCCAGGTGGTAGGTCAGGTGCTCTCCATGATTTATCTGGAGAAGATACGCGAGGAAGCCAGCGCTGCCTACTCTGTAGGTGCCTACGGCGGACAGAGCCACGAAGAAGACGGCTATACCCTGGCACAGATTATGGCTCAGTGCCCCGTGAAGCCCGCCAAGGCCGACACCGCCCGCACCATCCTGCTGGGCGAGGTAGAGGCTCTGACCAAGACCTGCGACGCCGAGAAGCTGCACAAGGTCAAGGAGCAGATGGGCAAGCAGTTTGAGCTCGCCGTCAAGACCAATGGCTACTGGATGAACACCATCAACACCTACAACAAGTATGGTGTGGAATGGCACACACGCTATGCCGATGTGCTCAAGAGCATCAAGCCCGAGGACATCTGCAACTTCATGAAGGAATTTGTAAAGCAGGGCAACCGCATCGAGGTGGTTATGCTCCCTGCCGACAATAAGGAATAAACCAAAACCAAAAGAAAGAAGACATGTCATATCTATTTTCATCTGAGTCGGTATCCGAAGGACATCCCGACAAGGTTTCCGACCAGATATCAGACGCTTTGCTCGACCAGTTCCTGGCTTACGACGACAAGGCACACTGCGCCATCGAGACCTTTGTGACCACCGGACAGGTGGTCATCATGGGCGAGGTGACCTCTGAGGCTTACATTGACCTGCAGACCATCGCCCGCAAGACCATCAAGAATATCGGCTACACCAAAGCCGAATACCAGTTTGACGGCAACTCATGCGGCATACTGAGCGCCATCCACGAGCAGAGCGCCGACATCAACCGCGGCGTGAGCCGTGAGGAGGAAGACAACCAGGGTGCCGGCGACCAGGGCATGATGTTCGGCTACGCTTGCAACGAGACCGAAAACTACATGCCCGTTTCGCTCGACCTGGCCCACCTCATCATGACCACTCTCGCCGACATACGCAAGGAAGGCAAGGAGATGACCTATCTGCGCCCCGACTCCAAGAGTCAGGTCACCGTGGAATACAGCGACGACAACGTGCCCCAGCGCATCGACACCATCGTGGTGAGCACCCAGCACGACGAGTTCGACGATGACGACGACCGCATGCTGGCCCGCATCAAGGAAGATGTGCTCCATATACTCATGCCCCGCGTCAAGGCCCAGATACACAGCGAGAAGGTGCTGGCGCTCTTCGGCGACGACATCAAGTACTACGTCAACCCCACAGGCAAGTTTGTCATCGGCGGTCCCCACGGCGACACCGGTCTTACCGGCCGCAAGATTATCGTCGATACCTATGGTGGCAAGGGCGGCCACGGTGGTGGCGCATTCTCTGGCAAAGACTCGAGCAAGGTAGACCGCTCGGCTGCCTATGCCGCCCGCTATATCGCCAAGAACATGGTGGCAGCCGGAGTGGCCGATGAGATGCTCGTGCAGCTGGCTTACGCCATCGGCGTGGCAGAGCCCGTGAGCGTATATGTAAACACCTACGGACGCAGCCACGTGGCTATGAGCGACGGAGAGATAGCCCAGGTCATCAAGGATATGTTTGACCTGCGCCCCAAGGCCATCGAGCGCAAGTTCAAGCTGCGCCAGCCCATGTATCTGGAGACTGCAGCCTACGGACACATGGGTCGCAAGAACGAGGTGGTGACCAAGACCTTCACCAGCCACTATCACGAGACACGTACCATCGATGTAGAGCTCTTCACATGGGAAAAGCTCGACAGCGTGGACAACATCCGTAAAGCGTTCGACCTGAAATGATGCAACAGCAGACTGATACGCTGACCCACACGATGGACACGGCTGCCACACAGCAGCCCGCGGCCCATCACGAGCTCACCCCCGCAGAGGTGCTGAGCTGGCTGCCGCGCACGGCTACGCCCGCCCAGATGGACTCGGCCATCAGGGCCAACATCAAGCCATGCAAAATCACATGGAGCCAGTGTCCCGACACGCTCCATCTGCCTGGCTGGCCTGCGGGGAAGAGCTACAAGAAGTTCAGTCTGCCACAATATTATAAGGAATCCTTCTTCGCGAAGGATTCCCTTTTTCATCCCGAGCTGCGGGGAGGCCGACTGGGAGTGGCAGGCACACCTGTGCCCTACACCATTGCCAACGACGACTTCTTCGTAAGCATCCTCCTGGGTGGATTCGTACTCATCATGGTAGCCTTCACCCAGAGCAAGGGTTTCTTTATGCGCCAGGTAAAGAAATTCTTCTACACCAATCACAGCGACAACACCACCATCATCCCCGAGACCTCCAGCGAGATAAGATTCCAGGTGGCGCTGATGATACAGACCTGCCTGATGCTGGCACTGAGCTTCTTCTTCTATACCCGCACCCGAATAGGCGAAACATTCATGATAGAAACCTATCAGGTGATAGCCATTTATGTGGCAGTAATCATGGCCTATTTTCTGGTCAAAACCGCCCTGTCATGGGTGGTCAACTGGACGTTCTTCGGCAGTAAAGAAAATTTACAGATTCAGAAGTCCAACCTCTTCGTGGCAGCCACCGAAGGCGTGGCGTTATTCCCTGTAGTCATGCTACAGACTTTCTTTGAAATGCCCGTCTATTTCACGCTCTTTTATGTAGGCTTGACCATCGTATCTGCCAAAATACTGACTCTTTGCAAGCAGTTTATCATTTTTTTCAGTAAGAATTCCCTTAGTTTCCAAATAATTTTGTACTTTTGTGCCCTTGAAATAGTACCTCTACTGATGCTTTGGGGAGGACTGACGATAATTAACGGGTTTTTGAAAATAAATTTTTAGGACAAAATAATGAAGAAAATTTTAATCTCACAGCCAAAACCATCCAGTGAAAAATCCCCTTATTACGACATAGAGAAAGACTATGGAGTAGAGTGTGTCTTTCGCCCATTCTTCAAGGTTGAGGGATTAACCGCAAAAGAGTTTCGTCAGCAGAAAATAAACCTTCTCGATTATACAGCTGTAGTCTTCACCTCGCGCCATGCCATAGACAACTATTTCAAGCTGGCCAAGGAGATGCGCATCACCATCCCCGAGGACATGAAGTACTTCTGCGTGCTCGAGACCATAGCCCTGTACATACAGAAATATGTGCAGTATCGCAAGCGCAAGGTATTCTTCTCCAACACCGGCAAAATCAAGGACCTTATTCCTCTCATGGTGAAGCACAAGACCGAAAAGTATCTTGTGCCGATGAGCGACGTGCACAACGACGATGTAGAGAAGATGCTCAACGAGAAGAAGCTGCACCACCAGGAGTGTGTGATGTATCGCACGGTGAGCAACGACTTCAACGAGGAGGAGAAGAAGAAGTTTGACTTCGACATGCTGGTGTTCTTCAGTCCTACCGGCGTCAAGGCACTCAAGAGCAATTTCCCCGACTTCGAGCAGGGCGACATCAAAATAGCCGCCTTCGGTCCTGCCACAGCCAAGACCATCACCGAAGAGGGTCTTCGCCTCGACCTTGAAGCCCCCAACAAGGAACATCCGTCAATGACCAGCGCCCTCAAGGCATTCCTCAGCAACAGCAAATAAGCACAACCATACCCATGTCGGCTGCTGAAAGATTCACGCTATCCAAGGAAGAGCGTATATGCAGCAAGAAGCTGATAAACGAGCTCTTTACAGGAAACGGACGTTCGATGACGGCGTTTCCGCTGAGAGTTGTGTTTATGAAGCGCACCATCGTCGACGACCAGCCCCGTGCCGCGATGCTCGTGAGCGTTCCCAAGCGCTACTTCAAGCATGCCGTAGACCGCAACAGGGTGAAAAGACAGGTGCGCGAGGCTTTCCGACGCAACAAGTCGATTATTACCCAGAACCTCACCGACGACCACGAAGCCGTAGCCATGGCCTTCGTGTGGCTCACCGATGAGAAATTTCCCTCCTCTGAGGTAGAAAACCGTATGGTCAGACTCCTGACCCGTATCAGCGAATGTCTATGAACGCCCTCAAGTCTATAGGCCGCTGGATGGTAAAGGCGCTGACATGGCTCCTGCTTTTACCCATACTTTTCTACCAGAAATGTATCACCCCATTCACTCCGGCATCATGCCGATTTACCCCCACATGCTCTGAATATGCGCGACAAGCCATCGTCAAGCACGGGCCCATACGCGGACTCTGGCTCGCCGTGCGTCGCATACTGAGATGCCATCCCTGGGGCGGTTCGGGCTACGACCCCGTGCCTTAGAGACCAAGACAGAAACAATGAACAAAAACATAAACAGAATGAAAAACTTTGTAGAAGAACTGAAATGGCGCGGTATGCTGGCGCAGATAATGCCAGGTACCGAAGAGTTTCTGCAGAAGCAGATGGTATCGGCATACCTGGGCACCGACCCCACCGCCGACTCACTCCATATAGGCCACCTCTGTGGCATCATGATGCTGCGACACCTGCAGCGCTGCGGCCACAAGCCCTACCTGCTCGTGGGAGGTGCCACGGGTATGATTGGAGACCCATCGGGCAAGAGCCAGGAGCGCAATCTGCTCGATGCCGACACCCTCTACCACAACCAGGAAGCCATCAAAAACCAGGTATCCAAATTCCTCGACTTCGACGGCAACGAGCCCAACAAGGCAGAGATGGTCAACAACTACGACTGGATGAAGGACTTCACCTTCCTCGACTTCGCTCGCGAGGTGGGCAAGCACATCACTGTAAACTATATGATGGCCAAGGACAGCGTGCAGAAGCGACTCAACGGAGAGGCCCGCGACGGACTCTCATTCACCGAGTTCACCTACCAGCTGCTCCAGGGCTACGACTTCCTGTACCTCTACCAGCGTCATGGCGTACAGCTGCAGCTCGGCGGTAACGACCAGTGGGGCAACATGACCACCGGCACCGAGCTCATACGTCGCACCCTCGGCTCAGAGGCCGAAGCCTACTGCCTCACCTGTCCGCTCATCACCAAGGCCGACGGCAAGAAGTTTGGCAAAACCGAGAGCGGCAACATCTGGCTCGACCGCAACCGCACCACGCCTTACGCCTTCTACCAGTTCTGGCTCAACGTGGGCGACGAGGAAGCCGAGAAGTACATCAAGATATTCACCTCGCTCGAGCGCGATACCATCGAGGCGCTCATCGACGAGCACCGTCAGGACCCAGGCCGCCGCGTGCTGCAGCGTCGTCTGGCAGAAGAGGTTACCGTAATGGTACACTCAGAGGAAGACCTGCAGATGGCTATCGAGGCCAGCAACATCCTCTTCGGCAAAGCCACCAAGGAGAACCTGCAGAAGCTCGACGAGGCCACACTGCTCGATGTCTTCGCCGGAGTGCCCCACTTCACCCTCGCCAAGGACCAGCTGGGTCAGCCCGCCGTAGAGCTCTTCACCCGCGACGATGTCAAGATTTTCGCCAGCAAGGGCGAGATGCGCAAGCTCGTACAGGGCGGCGGCGTATCGCTCAACAAGGAGAAGCTCGCAGCCTTTGACCAGGTCATCACCGCCGACGACCTCATCGACGGCAAGTATCTCCTGGTACAGCGCGGCAAGAAGAACTACTATCTTGTCACTGTGAAGTAAGAACATAAATATAGATAGCCCAAAGCGTGGTCCGGAGTCTCCGAGCCACGCTTTTTTGTTTCGATTATCCAACAAAGAAAACGCCAGAGAAAACAATCATTCATATAGTTTCCATCACAATTCCCATCATGACAAGCCCAACGCCGATAGGAGAAATTGCAGGGAAAATGATTATTTTCATTGCATTTCTTTTGTTTGTTTGATTTTTTTTGTAACTTTGGCCGATAGTTGGCAAAGAGCATCTCTTATGTCCTAACGACCAAGAAGATAGTACTGTCGCCGACGCGTTCTAAGCCTCGATTACTCACGCCGAGCCTTGTTATCAAGGAGAAGTGGGTGGGCAGAGAGGCACGACATATTACAAAGGCGTTTACTTGACGCCCTGTTCCTGACGTAACGAATCTAGCAAATTCACAATTATCAAAGTCTCGAACTTGGCCAACGGTAGATGTCCCGGGTGTGATTATATCATTCCGCGAGAACACTTGCAAGCCCTTATTGTACCCTTACGGGGAGATATAGGGCGGGTAAAGCTGTTTGTCATAGGAGTGGTTTTCATATCGGCGTGGGCTCTGACGTTGTCTGTTCAACTTTGATAGGCAATTGCTAGAGCCTCGTTACGTGGAATGGACAACAGGTAAGTTCTCCACGTCTTTTTTTATGCCTACAAAATCTATCTATCTTATTAACTTGCCGACTTAGGAGAACAGAAGGCACAAAAACAAGAGATGATAGAATATGAAAAGACTATTATTTATTTGGCTATTAGGCAAAAGGGCGCGTATGAACCAAAATAAACAATTGCCTATTATTAATTTCTATGAAATGGACTTGATAGACGAACAGCGAGTAGCCAAACAGAAAGCCTTGGCTGCTTTTGGGGTTACCACCAACATAAAAACACTTTTGAAGGCTGAAGAAAATGAAATAAATAAGGTATATGCAGAGTATTTAGAAACTCTTGAAGCAATCAACAAAACTATAAAACTATAATTTTTTACCAATTATGAAACAAAGACTACTATTATTCATCACCGCCCTCATGCTGTGCATAGGGGCAAAGGCTACCACTATCCAGGTCATTGATGGGCTGAAGTATATTATCTATACCGAACATAACTACGCGGAGCTGACAGGCAATAACTATACGCAAAACGAGATAGTAATTCCAGCCAACATTACATGGGAGGGGAAGAAGTATCCTGTAACGGAACTGGGAGGTAGGTGTTTTTACGACTGTTCGAACTTGACCTCTGTCACCATCCCATCATCGGTGACGAGTTTAGGGGGGTCGTGTTTTTCTGGTTGCAGTAGCTTGACCTCTGTCACCATCCCATCATCGGTGACGAGTTTAGGGGGGTCGTGTTTT
>OQVS01001734.1_pt1 | contig 14565 bp, 28 predicted proteins | sample 1691601 | NCBI WGS metagenome assembly OQVS01 (sample SAMN03418268, study PRJEB22391) | human gut metagenome | biome: human-gut; feature: organic feature; material: feces | host: Homo sapiens | place: Tanzania | collected 2013-01
ATAGATTTTCAAAGAAATCCCTCCATTCTAAACGATGATGTGATATAATAGAGGGCGGGAATGATACTAGCCATATTATCCCGCTCTCGGCTGTCCTGTGTGCTGGTAACACATGGGGCAGCTTCTTTTTGTTTGCGCTATTCATTCCTTCGCTCTCCTGTCGATGCACTCAAAGCCCGGCTGTATTCTTCCTGTATCTCTGGCAGAATCCACTCCCACCACCACAGATTACCGGTGACTTCGTACCGCCTGCAGGTGGGGCAGGGACTGCCGCCGGGCGGGTGGTTATACTGCTTGATGTGCTGCAAGCGCAGTTCTCGCAACGTCACCGGGCAACACCCCCTGTTCTTTTCTAAATGCCTGGTTTATGCTGGCTTCCTTCACAGCACGGTCAAAGCTGGGCTTAACGAATCGTAGCAAATCCGACTGTGAATGATCAAAGAGGTCTGCCAGATCAGCCGGTGAACCCGCCCACGCTTGGATAGCTGGGGGCAGCTCTCCAAACAACCGTCGATTTTCTTCACTTAACTGGTACGGTGTGATTTTGCCCTCGTGGGTTACAATGCCGCCATACTGGGCATGATAGGCATTATCTTGAATCCTCTTTGCAATCCGCCGGGCTTGCGCCCACGATTCAGAAGCAGAGGGCAGGGCAGCGGCTTGCAGCTCTTTGATAGCGTTGCTCCAATCCACAATGAATTGATTTTGAAAGCGACAGACCGCAAAGGCAGCGGGCAAGGCTTTTAATGCAATCTCGTCCGGGACGCTGCCCAATACAGAAATGTACACTTGAATTTCAGCCCGGCGGGCTTCTGGGCTTGGCTGCTTTCCAAAATGACGGTCAATAGTAGACAGGCATTCAATCAGCGCCTTTTGTGTCACGGTGTACCACCTCCACAGACTTCATTAAACAAGCGGGTATATTCTTCTTCGGCTGTCGGTTGTCTTTGCTGGCTCTGCTGGGGTTTTGGCTCGTCCAATGGATAGAACCTCAACCACCCTTGCATAGTAGCTTGTTTGACGATTGCAAGCCATTCGCAGGGCTGGAATTCACTGTTAAGCTGTTCGCACAGGCTGCGCCGCATTGTGTCGGTTAGCCCTTTGCGCTTCTCCTGCCGCATGGTGTCGTAATCGCTAAGGGCTTGCAAGAGGGCTGAATCTTCGCCTGCAAACTTTGCAAAAATATCTTGCTCATTCTGTTGGGTTGCGCCCTCACTCGCTGCGTCAGCAGTATTATTCTCTTTATCGTTCTTACTCTCCTTGTTATTCTCATTATTCTTTTCTTTCTTCTTATTATTGTTTGAACCAAAACGGCTTTCTTTTGACGCTTCACCGCCTTTTTCGCCTGCGTCATATCGCTGCTTAGACGTGTCTAACGCTTTCTTAATCATCGGCCAGTAACCCGCAATGCTGCTTGGAAGTGTTGGCTTGTTGCCTGTAACTCCGTATTCTATGATGGCTTCATAGAAAGCGGCTCGCATTTTGGGCTTCATCGTTTGGGCTGATTCGTAGAATGTGAAGTAAAACGGAAAGTATGTACGGGGCAAAAGTATCAACCTCACTTCCCGGCGGCGTTGGTGTCCAGCACAGACACAGCGGCACGGATTTCATTGCTAATGGTGCGGAGTGCTTCAACAGCATCGTGCAAGCTCTGGACTTCATCGGATGCAATGCAATCCCGGAGTGCGCTATTCGCTGCGCCCTGCACTGCGTTTTCAAGCGTGGTATAATATCTCGCCTCACGCATGACGGGGGGCAGTTCTCCCGCTTGCTCTGCGGCGGTCACTGACTGCGGACGGGATGCCAACAGTATAACTGTTACTGTCGGCGGTGAGATAGAACTTGCCATAGAGGTGAATCATGTTAAGCTTCCTTTCTATTAGAGGGTGACACGGCGAACGCCCTGCACAGTATCGGGCTGGTTGGATTCCGCCGGGATGCCTTTGCAAAACTCGGCAACCGATTCAGCGTTGACAAGCCATTTATTACGGCTAACGGCAATGTATCGGACTTGCCCGGTGTGGCAAAGATTGCGCAGGAAATAGGGGGACAGCCCAAAGCGGGCGGCTGCTTCCTTAACTGGCAGCATGGTGGGCAATATAATGGTGTTGCTCATTCTTTGCCATCCTCTCCACTGATGTTTTTAATAATTTGCATGATTTTTTCTTTCTCATCGGCGGGAAGCTCCCGGCGGAGCTTTCGGCTAAAATTTGCATCGGTGATTCCCAAAGAATCCGCAATCTGCCAAAGGCAAACGCCAGAGAAGGCGGCGGCTCTCCGAATATCACGATTGGGGCGAGTGTTCGTTACCATGTGTTTTCCTTTCCCTCTGTTCGTATTGACAGAGAATCACAAAGAATGTATAATCGATATATCGAAACAACATTGTAGCCGTTCGACATACTGATTGTACCACATGATTGGCTGATTTTTCGTCTAGATGGATATAAAAAATAATATCGAATAAACAGTTCTATCAATTCGATATATCGAATAAAGGAAGGGCGTAAATGAGAAAACCAAAAATGAAGAAACCAGAAATCAATACCCCTGCTGTTGTATCTTTTGCTGGAAACATGGGTGATTTAATCGATGATTTGAAACATGATGAAAAGAAAACACACAACGAATGTGCAGAAATGTTGGAGTGTTCTGGTTCGTCATTGACTGGATATTTAGCGAAAACGCAAGCAGCATCTATTGAAGTGCTTTATCGTGCAGCGGTGTTATTTGGTGTGTCCGCTGATTGGCTTCTTGGGCTTTCACAGAAAGATATAAGTTTTATTTTTTATTAGATCAAGGCAATTTGAATATCTTGTAAAAGGTTTTATATAGACAACCTTTCCGCTTTTATAGTGCCTAACAAATCCACGAACATTTACGGCTTTAGTCGGTTTTGTATACTTTGCTTCTTCCCACGCAGTCCGAATGATTTGTTCTTTTGTGAACTTTTTGAATCCATAAAGGGCAGTCATTATGCGAGCCATTATTTCATCTTCATTTTCATCGCCCCACTTGAACTTAAAGCATATTTTAAGAAAATCAACCAATTCTTCAATCTTGACATATTGCTCCATAAGCTGCTCCTAATGAAAATCAATAACCTTGCTCTCGTCACGAGCATCACATTATGCGAATGTTCTCCTTCAGATAAATCTTGCTGCAATATTCTTATTTAACTTCTTCCGCAAGCTGATTGAGCCTACGCTTCAATTCGTCTGCATCATAATACAAGGCATCAGCAACGGCGCTGAGAACATCAGGCTTATCGGTGTAATCACACAACGTTTCAATGAGCTTCAAACTCTGTTCTGACAATTTTACGGTTTTCATGCTTTATTCCTTTCTCTGACTATGTAAAGTAGGCTTTGGCTCTTCATCCCCAAGCATCAACTTGTAGCGAAGATACTTTTCGATAACATCATGTCTTTCTGCCAGCGTACCGTAAATAAAAACGAAAGCGTCTTTAGTAGCATCGTATTCATCTGGAAAAATGACAATTCCTTCGTTTGCAAAGGTAACGGTGCAGTTTTCCGAATGGCAGGCTTCCAAAAAACGCTTGATTTCAAGGAATCCTCCAAAGTCAAGCATAGACCGCAGTGTAATGCTGCCATTCTTAACAATCAGTTCTTCTCCCTGCATATTATCCAGCCTTTCTCTGTTCAGCAATCCGGTACCATGTCTGGCGGGTCACGCCAAGCTGCTTTGCGGCATCTGTGACCGTGAGAATGCGCTTCTCCACCTGCTCATGCAGAACGTCAAAGAGGTTGCGGTCATACTCGGTGGGCTTGCGGCCTTCCTTGTAATCGGGACGCTGGCTGGCAATCTTCTTGCCCTCTTTAGTGCGCTCAACAATCATGTCACGTTCAAACTCCGCAAAGGCAAGCATAACCGTGCGGATGACCTTGCCAGTAGGGGAGTTGTTCATAACCCCCATGTTCAGGATGTTTACCGAAACGCCCTTGTCAATGAACTGGTCTATCAGTTCAAGGCCATTCTTAGCAGAACGAGCAATACGGTCAAGTTTTGCCACGATCAGCGTATCTCCCGGCTGGATTTCAGCCATCAACTTATCCAGTTCGGGACGATGCAGCTTCGTGCCGGTGTAAACGTCCGAGAAGATTTTCTGTGCGCCGTTGGCTTTCAGAAGTTCCGACTGGGCTTCAAGGCTGTTGCCGTCAATCGCCTGACCAGCGGAACTGACACGAGCATAACCGTAAATCATTCAGAATCACCGCTTTCCGATTTGTTGCTTGTTAAGACATATTCGTTCAGAGCATATTCACGAGAGTCTTTCGGCACAAGAACCACGTCATAATTTAGTGCATCAGAAAATTCAATGAGATTTTCAAGCGAGATATTTTTTCTTCCCAGACGCTGCGAAACAGCATTAGGGCTTGTATAGCCAAGTCGTTCATTCAACTTTTTCACTGTCAGGTATGGATTTTTCTTCAAAATGTCTTTCAAAGCAAGAATGGCGTTCATTTTTAGCACTCCTTCTCTTTCTTGACGCCATTATATCACACAAGTGTGATTATTGCAAGATAATTTTGAAAAAACATAGCCAGCAGTTAGAAAACATCTAGCCGCTGGCTTTTTTGTTTACGGAACTATGAATCGGCAATCGGTGAATTTGTTTCCGTCAAAATCACCGACGAATGTAACGGTTTGACCGGGAGAAAGCCTAGAAATTTTATCTCTTTCGTTTTCTGCGAATCCAGCCATATAAACTGTATACCCGATGCTATGCGATGTAACAAAATTAACGCTGAACATAACGGTATAGGGATTGTCCGTTTTGACCATCATATCAGAAACACTGTTAACCTGATACGTTACCTTATATTGCTTTCCTGCATATTTGTCTTTTGCTTTTACAGCATTGTCCGCAGCTTGCTTTGCATAATCATCCAAATCGAGAATAGGAATATCATCATCCGGGTTATGCGAAGAAGCACTAGATGCTACCTGTTGTTCACTGCTTGCAGGTTCAGAACTTGCGGGGTGTTCGGTTTCGGATGCAGCTTCTTGAGATGCAGAATCGCTATCCGATGCACTTTCTACTGTTTTGCCGTCAGAGCCGCTGTCAGGCTCTTCTGCCACAGATTCAACAGCAGAAGAAGGTACAACACTAGAACTTGCTGATCCATCGTGTGACGGCTCTGGCGTTACGGCCAAACATATAACAAGAACCGCAAACGATGCAAAAAAAGCAATCAGCATTCGATTATCTTTCTTGTGCGTTGCTTTGTTATAAAGGCACAATGCACCAAAGACAGGCGTTGCGACTAAAGCAATCATTCCAAACAAGGCGTACATTTTATGATTTCACCTCTTATTCAACAGGAGTAAACAATACTTGTGTTTCTAGTGATAGCTGAATATTGTAACCATCCTCTACGGTTACTCTTTGCTTTTCACCTGTCTTAGAAAATCTCAACACAGCCTTTACATCGTCCGAATTATCATTATTCACCACAAAAACAGTAGCCATCTTTTCCCCGCATTTGTTTTCTACGGTGTATTCACCAGCAGGAATCAAATAGCGTGTATAGGTATATTGTCCATAGGTCTGGCTTGGAATAGTAACCTCTTCACCATATTTCCCAAGAGCTCCGTCAACCAGCATAAAAGAATTGTCCTCTTGAACTGGTTCAGAAGAAACGGAAGATATGCTTTCTGATTCTTTCCTTACGGATGATGCGACAGAAGATATTGGCTTTTCACTTTCAGAACTAGCTGCAACATTCGTTTTATCTCGTGGGTTTACTAGGTCTTGAATAAAAGATATAACAATTAAGGCGATAAGAATTTTGAACCAAAGCCGTTTATAAACTGGCTTTGGCGGTGTATTTTCTCCGCCGCACTGCGGACAGGTTTTAGCGGTCGCTGCTATCCTTGCGCCACAGTGTTTACATTTTACGAGTTTTGCCATTTTACAATGCCCCTTTCTTACGGTCAAGTATAACACAGATTAGACCGGGAGAGGGGTCTTTTTGTATTTTTCGGAAAATTTGGAATATTGCACAATGACAGACGTTTCGTTTTGTGAGGATGGGGTGGGTCTTTTTTATTTTTTCGGTGGTTGGGAGACTGACCGGGCGGGGCTGGGCAGTGGCTGTATACCCCGCCGGTGCACCCCTGCACACTCCAGCGCACCCGGACGGACTGCACACGGCAGACAGCAGCGCAGGCCGTACCAGAACCAGGGCGGGGCAAGTACCAGGGCAGACCGCGCACCGGCACACACGCCCGACCGCTGGACACGCTGCACCGATCTGCACCCGATACCAGACAGGCCGCGCCAAGTAGATCAGGACGGCGGCGGGGCTGGAGCGTCTGCACAGCGCGTCCGAAACTGAGCAGATACGGACACGCACAAGCCGCCTTGCGTCAAGTCACATTTTTGTGACGTTTTGTTGCCCGTGCAACGGTTTTACCCTTTACAAAGTCACACAAGTGTGATATTATAATGTCACAAGATGAGTCACACAAGTGTGACACACACCACCACAAAACAGGAGGACAAAAACCATGAAAAGAACCTCTAGTATGACCTACCACGAGACAGACGAAAGCAGAGAGCTTGAGCTGTACACCACCAACAACGGCGGCCTGTATCGCCAAATGATAACTCCCATTATTAACAGCCTGCGCAAAAAGTACCAGCGCGGAACCTATGACGCAGACAAGGCCGTTAGCCTCTGGTATAACGTAGCTACTGAGGGAGCAAAGCTGTACAACAAAGAATTTGGCAGCGACAGCCAGTGGAACCGCCTGTTTAACGTCCAATGCCGCTATACTGTGGCGGTCAACCTTGAAAGCTACTATAAAGAGGAGGTAGAGTATAATGCTTGATGCTTCTCAAATTTACGCCCTCTGGTACGTGGGCGGCATGATCTCCGGCGCACTTGTTATGATTGCATTTCTTAATAGCTAAGGGAGGGCTAAAAAATGACCGACTTAGAGCGCAAGTGCAACGAATACCGTGAATATAAGCGGCTGGCAGAGCAAGCGGAGCAAATGCGGGACAGCCTACGGGACGAAATTATCACCATGATGCAAGGCGCGCCGGAGGTTATGGCAGGGGCTTGCAAGGTGATGTACAAGGACGTTCAGAGCGTCCGGTTGGATAGCAAGCTACTCAAGACGCTACACCCTGATGTGTATGCGGAGTGCAGCAAGCGCACCACCTACAAACGTTTTAGCGTGGTATAAGGGGGTTATAATATGAGTATCAATCTTATCAGGCGCATTTTTGCGGACTATCACAAAGGCAAGGACAGCACCAACGGCCGCAAATACCGTTATACAATCGAGTATAACCCGCTAGCAGCTATGCCTATCTGGATTGTACGCCAGCCGCTAACGGGCGGCGTTTGGGACTGGGTGCAGCCGCTTCCGTCTAATCTGCAAATTACTCCGCTATACTCCGCCCGTTTGGGTCGTATGGTCTACTAAGGGGGTGCGACAAATGATATTTTCCTGTATCCTGTTTTTCTTCTGGTTTTTCAGCGCACTTTTCAAAGCATCAAAATAAGAAGCATTCCACCCCGCCCACGTGGCGGGGCTTTTCTTTTGCCTTGCATCCTGACACGGTGCAGGGCTTTTATTTTGCCCGGATGCAATACAGCCCCATACAAGCGTTTACAACGTGTTTTGCCGTGTAAATGCAATTATACCACCCACGACGCAAAACAGCGCACATGGCTTTACAGGGGCTTTTCCTGCGATTATACCCGTTCAGCTACCCACGATAACAGCCCGACGCAGGCGGCTATAATGCCACCTGCGACACGCTGGAGCGCCTACCAGCGCCCGGATGCGCTCCACCGATACCAGATACCACCGCCACGCCGGGACGCTGCACAGGTCAGCACAGGCCGCCTATTATAATAAGGTATATAAGAGGGTGCAGGGGAGCGCCCTGTTATGGATCCATGCCAGACGACGCAGCATATCGCAGACCATGCCAGCGGCGGCGGGTCAGCTCCTACCGTGTGCGCATCACTGGCAAGTGCTGACAGTGTGTCAGCAATACAGACCCGGCGCACCTGCTGAGGGGTCAACGTCTCCACCTGCACAGGATCAGCCCGTCGGCGTCTCAATACTTCCCACGCCCGGCGGCTTGCACTCTGGCACCGGGTCAGCGGTCAGGACGGGCGGTTTGGCACCCTCCACACGGCGAGGCGGTCCAGCAGCAAGGGGAGCGGCAGGCGGCGCGGAACCATTGGCGGCTTCCGCCGCATCTCTTTTCGGGCTTTCGCCCGATAGCCAATAAGGGCGAGCAATAGTCGTAGCGTTCCGGCTGGAATAGTCGTAGCCAATAGTCGTGAAATAGTCGTAGCCCTTCCCGGCGGATAGTCGTTGCATAATATCCATAATTATATGTATATATACATAATAGTCGTATAAAAAATAGTCGTAGAATAGTCGTAAAGTCGTCAGATGACCGCCGTTTGAAAGTCCTATATATCGTATAGTAACGAACTGCCCGCTGATAGTCGCAGAGTAATAGTCGTTATATTTTCTTGCGAATCATCGTCAAATAGTCGTGTATTTTTTGTGTGAAATAGTCGTTTGCCTTTTAGAGGAAGAGAGGTGCGATAGTCGCTAAGCCATCAGACCGCATAAAATTCATAATACATTGCATATATTCACCAATTTATTCATTCTCTAGCCATACCAAATTCGTATGCCAACCGTACTTATTATAATATACACCCTCATATCCTAGTAACTATCTAGGGATTATTCCACTGAAATAGTCGTATCATCCGATTCGGTCTGTTCCCGCTCGATTTAATTCCCAGTAAAGCACTATGATATTTTATTTAATCCATAGTATTTTACTAGGAATAGTAGCAAGCTAAACACCTCAATATTTTTAACCAATAAAACGGACTGCTTCTGCTGGTCAGTCGCTTTCAATCTGTAATCAGCTCTCAATACAGCTATGCAACATTTCTACATATTCAACCGACTACAAAATGAAATCAATTCTCCATGTGGAATAGTCGTAGCCGTTGACGGATTAGATGTCGCTATCCTTTGCAGGCCAGATGATACTGTCCCTTACAGGACAGATGCTGCTACCGTTGGAGGTCACCCGGTCGGCGCGGTGCGCCGGACGATAGAGGGTGACGTAACGTATAGGTCTGCTAGACGGTCTGCCAATATTCAGCAAAAAAAGCCTTGCGTGATATGCCGCTGGTAGTGTTCGCTGGTCGTGGGGGCCTCAAACAAATAAATTGTTTGAGGGGGGAGTTAGAGAGATAGATAGATAATAATAGGGGGTTGTAGGGGGGAAGAAGAAGGAAGGAAGAGAGGAAGATTGGCATACCACGATACCAACGCATACCATTCGTATCAACTGGTGCGATTCGTATCACTTGGTATGTTCGACAGTCGTAGCCATTTCGTCTCACACATCATGCTTTCGTCTCAAACACCACCCGATTTAGACGATTCCTACCCAAAATCCAACCTTGCCGTTTTCTCTCGATAAATAACAGACGAAAAAAGCACGGAATAGTCGCAGAGAGTAGTTTTACCACCTGATGCCATTCCGTGCTTTCTGATACAGTAGTTCTGTAGCCGTACGAGCTGAGATTAGATATTCTTGCTCTCTCTTGCCTTACGCAGTCGTTCTGCCAGTGCTGCACGCTGCTCTTCGCTGATTTCACGAGTGATAGGCGAACGGAATTTCACAAGACGTTTCGGCATCGAATAGGCCTTGGATTCCTTGCACCGCTTGGCAGACAGCTCCTTCATGAACTTGTACGTGTCAGGGAACTGTTCGCAGAGCTTGTCCAGCTTGCGGATATAAACTGGGTCTGCCGTGTAAATTTCTGCGGTGTCCTCTGCTGCGTTGAAGGTGATGATGGTTTCGCGTTCGATGTTGGTAAGCGCCATAGTTGTTTTCTCCTTTGCGTTATTTCTGATTAGCTTTTGTTTTTGAGCAGTCGTAGCAATACATACACCACTCGCATGGAGACGTTTTGTAACAGATTTCTCCCTGCTCTTTTGCCTTGCGATATTTAGCTTCTCTTGCTTCACACTCCTTGCGTTCTTTTTCATGCCGCCTGTGTGCATTGGCAATGATGATAGCATGAACGCCAGCCATGTTTGGAACCATAGTCTTTTCCTCCTGTATTTTGTGTAGCGAAAAATATTTATGAGGTTCAGACGGTAACTTTATCGTCCAAACCCTGTTATCTGTTTTTCTTGCCTATTCTACTGGGACGATACGAGTGCAGAAGCGATGTTAGACTGTTATCGCTCAACCGCTTCGTATGTTTTCTCGAAAATATCAGGCTTGCATGGGTAGATTTCGCCATTTACGCCACGAATGATATAATCGCCAGTCCTTGCAATCATAGTCCCTTCAAGCGTTTTAATCTCGCACCATGCAGGGTCATCGTGGAACTTCCCGAAGTCGTGCGTGATAATATCGTTGTTGCTTACTGCGTCCCAAAACCAATCTTCGCCAACAAGACCTCGTGCGTTCAGCTTGAAAGCTTCGACCACAACGGGTTTCTTTCGGTATTTCATAATTGCTCTCCTTTACGCCATATAGTCCTCAAACCGTTTTACCGACTTGAAGATAATCTTGTTGTTACACCATCTCTGCAAGTGCCGAATCTCTTTCGGTGCGGATGGCTTGTTGTAGACCATCACATAAGGGGCGTAGCCCAGATCACGAAGTGTGTAGATGCGATACAGGTCTTGTTCCAACGTGCTGTTAAAGTTCGTCAGACAGTAAACCATACCAATATTTGACTTGCGCCGAAAGCCCTTTGCGAAGTACTCAAACTTGACCTTCAAGTCATCATTCGGGTTATCCCATGCAAAATGCAACGTGCCAATCCGCATTTTGTTGATGTCCTCAATGTCTGCCTGATTCAGCAATCGGATGTCTAACCCTTGCGTAAAGTCGATTTTGGCATGAGTGTCAATGTACTGCTGCATGAGGTCACGCTTTTCACGGCAAGCAGTGATGTTCGGGTCAAGCACTTTGATTTCGTCCTGACCACACCAAAAGTCGCTCACATCCGCCACTTTCACGGCACATCTTCCCTCTTTGGCTGCAACATGGCAGAAGGAACATCCTCTTGGGCATCCTCGACTTGTCATGCTGACTGCAAACGGAAACTGTGGGTAAATGCTGTAATCGGGGAAAGACTTTTCGATTTCAGGCGGCAAATCAACGTCTTTCGATTTATCGAATATTTCTTTGCCGTCTACTGTGCGGATCGCATACCCTGTGCCGCCTTTAATCACCTTGTCGGCGTTCAAAGGTTCTGGCACGTCAGGGCTGTATACGTCAGAAAAAATTTTGCTCATGTACACGATGTCATAGTGGATGAAATCACTCCACCACCATTCCACATCATCGCCTTTTGCCTTGTGATAGCTTGAAATCCGCATCAATGCGAGGTTTGGGAAGTTGTGCCCGTCTACGTCAATCAATCCAATTTTCATGTTTTTACCTCACATCCACACGCATTCTTTGAACTGCTGTGTTTCCATCTGGAACGTGATGTCAAGTGACCCCACGTTGCCCTCTTTGTTCTTCTCAAGCGCAAAGTGATAATGCGGCTCTGGTCGTTTTTTCGTTGTCACGTTCTGCGCCAGCAGGATGATTGCATCTGCGTCCTGTTCAATCTGTCCGCTCTCTCTCAGGTCTGCGGCAGTCGGTGGGATTCCTGCTCTTGCCGTCTCTCGATTAAGCTGCGCAAGGGCTACCACCAACGTCCCTGTGGACTGAGCAAACTCATGCAGCGCCATGCTGATTTCCGTGACGGCACTGTATCGGTCTTTCGCTCCGGCTTGGTGGATAAGCTGCAAATAATCGATGAATACCACTTTGGCTTGCATTCTGATTGACTGGGTTCTAATCCACCCCACGCTCTTGCCAGCAGCAGAACGGACGAACAGCGGATATTTCTTAATGTCTGCCAGTCGGTCAAGTTCATTGATGCTGACGGTCTTGTTCTTGACTGTATGAAGCGGTACGCCTAGCTGGTTTGCGATGATACGAGCGTAGAGAGTATCCGGGTCGGTCTCTAGGCTGAAATACGCCACCTTGCGCCCGTTTTTGGCAATTTCACAGGCTAGTTGCAGAGACAATGCAGTCTTGCCAGCAGACGGTCTGCCGCCGATCACAACGAAGTTGCCCGGCACAAGATGCAAGTTGTTGTCCAGAGCTTTAAGCCCTGTACTGATATACTCAGGCTTATCATCCAGCTTGCGGATGTAATTATCTATGCCATCGCACATCGGGATGAAATCGCTTCTTTCGCTGTGCAGATTGATTGCTTCACCTAGCTGCTCATAGATGCCTGTCAGGTCTGTGTATCTTGTTGAGCCGTCAACAATCTGGAACGCAAGTCCTCTGGCTCTGGCTAGTGCTGCCTGTTCCTTGACGATTCTAGCCCATCCCTGCATCATGTCGTGGGTGACATTGCGGATGAACTCTGCACCGAAGGCATCCAGACATTCGCCCATAGTCTTCTTGCACTTGTCATCGTACTGCCCCATCACTTCTACCGGGTTCCACTTGTCGTTGCGTTCCCAATAGCCGCGAATGGCAGCGAACGTATCATGCAGTTCGGAGCAAAAGTCGTCGATTTCAAGGTCTTGCAGTACATCGGCATACTCCGAAAACGTGAGGACTGCTCCCAGTAGGATGTATTGGGTCTGATTTTCAATATTCACCGCAGAAAGTCTCCCTCGTCAGGCAATTCAGCCATTGTCTGCTGATAGCCACCGTTCCAGTCCTTCACGTTACGCATCCAGTTCCGTGCAGCAGCTTTCCAGTCTTTCATAGGCGATTTACCGACTTTCCATCCATTCGCTGTAAAGTGGTCAACAAATCGCTCTGCTTCTGAGTCCATGTAGCCCTTATCGGCAAAGTATTCTTTGGCTTGCTTGATAGTCGGTGCCTTGAAGCGTTTTATGGCATCGCCATTTTTCTTTTCTATATTTTCTTTTTTATCAGATACAGAATCAGATTTATATAAGCTATTTTTGCCATTAGCATTATGGCATTTGCTATTTTTGCTATTGGCATCCATAGTTTTGCTATCCTGATTCCAGCGTTTTTCTGCACCTTTTCGCCCCGCTTCTCGCCGTGCTTCAACCGTCAAACTGTATTTGTGCTGGTTTGCTTCATCGAATGACTTGATTGTTTTCCACATCATCCGCATAGAGCGGTCTGGAAAGCCCGACTCGATTCCGTTTTCAACGTAATCAGCATAGGCACGAATGAATTGTCCAAATTCCTCGTCTGTCAATTCGTCCATCGCATGAACGTGTTCCAACAGAAGAATCATTGATGTTCTCGGCTTGCGTTCCTGCTCCATATTCAGTCCTCTTTGTAGCGTTTGTTCCATGCTTCGATAGCATCTTTGCGTCCATCATGTACGATTTTAATTTCTCCGCTATTGTTCATTTTGAACTCGATTTGATAGCTTCTGTTAGGAATTGTTGTTTTGCATTCAGAGCATCGAATACTAAATTCATACCCTCTCAGAAGGTTGCACGAAGAAGTGGTATTAACGAAAAATACAGCTTCCCCACCGCAAAACGGGCATCTCTTAAGTTCTTCCATCTTTATTCCTCCTCAAAACGGGCACTTATCGTCAGATTCACGCAGCCAGCCTTCGCCCGGAATGTTGACTGTCTCATAATACTGCCGTGCAACGTAGATTGTTTTCTGCCCATCCTCAGCAATCAGACCGACAATCAGATAGTCGCCAGTAGCCATAAAGAACCAAGGGTTGTTCTTGTATGTCTCGCCCTTCATCCAGTTCTTCATCCTGTTCACGGCTTTTTCAATGTCTTTGTCGGGGTAGTTTGGGTTGCCGTATGCAAAGAAATCCTCAGGAAATTTAAGTTTTTTCATTTTCTGAACCCCTCTCTCGTTCTCACAATTCGCTTGTAGACATCATGCAACCTTTCGCCTTTGCAGTACACAGGTCGCTTGTTCTTCCGCTTGATGTGACCGCACTGCGTTTCAGACTGTTTGATGGCTTTTGCAAGCTGTTCAATCGATGCAGCACATCGATTCATTGCTTCTGTGAGTGCTTCAAATCCGTCCATATTTGCTCCTTACGCATACCATTTCGGTGCTTCGTTAAAGATTTCCACGCCCTTTGCAAAACCCAGCTTTTCTAAAGTTTCGCACATGATGCCATCCATCATGCTGTGAACGATTTCTTCATCATCACCGTACTTTTGGTATGCTTCCTGCATTTCTGCCGTAAACGCGTCAATCACATCTTGCGTAACAACGATATTGCCCTTCATAAGACCTCCTATACCATCGGAAACGCCATCCAATGCGTCACCGTCACATCTTTCGGCAATCTCTCGCCTATCTCATCCCAGAACTGACCATTTGCGTAACAGCCGATGCAATATGTTGTTGGTGAAAAGCCTTGCAACATTTTTCCATTTCTATCACGCCACGTTGTCTTGATTGCAAGTAACAAGTCATATGTCCGTTCTCGTGGCGGTTCGCTTGCTGGATGCCAAAGTGCGTTAGCCATCGGTTAATCT
>OQVS01001740.1_pt1 | contig 14527 bp, 8 predicted proteins | sample 1691601 | NCBI WGS metagenome assembly OQVS01 (sample SAMN03418268, study PRJEB22391) | human gut metagenome | biome: human-gut; feature: organic feature; material: feces | host: Homo sapiens | place: Tanzania | collected 2013-01
GTTTTTCTGTACTGCCTTTGTGCTGAACGTCGCACCGGTGCATCCGTCTATGTCTGTGCGTTCGGTGAGCTTCTTAGCCTTTGATACTTTCAGGTTGTTGTAAAGTGGCAGCAAAAACTTCTTTATGCGGGCGAAGTAAGGCACAGTTTCTTCATTTTTCAGAGCCACCACTTTCAGCACCTTTCCGTTCTTGAAGTACACCTCTACTGGTGTGCCTTTGCGATAGCCACGGGCTTTACATATCGTGCTGGTGTTAACTGAGCAGGTGCCGTCGGCGTGTCGTTTCATCACGTTGTCGGCTTGGATGGTGCTGGCTGCGAGGAGCAGCAATAGTGTAGCTGCTCCTCTTTTTATGCACTTCTTTATTGAAAGCATATTCTTTGTCATTTTTTGTTCTTTTCCTAAGTTATTTCATTGTTACCTGAATGCGATTGCCGGGCGCTGTAAGTTGTCGGCAGAAGTCGCGAATGCTGTCAGTGGTTAGACTGTCCACCTTCTGCAAATAGTCCTTGTTGAAGTCGATGCCCTCGCGCAGTTCGTGATAGCGCACGTATTCCCACCATCCGTTGGTGAGCACGGCGCGGCTGTAGTTCTTGCGGGCATATTCCTTCACCTTCTCCAACTGCTCCTCGGTGGGACCCTCTGCTACCATACGTTGCAGTTGCTGGTCTATTACGGGCAGAAGCTCGTCATATTTGTTCGGGTCGCAACGGAAGCTGACGGTCATTGAGCATCCGTCTGTAGGATATCTCCAAAACTGTCCCTCCACGTTAACGCCGTATGTGCCTCCCTTTTCCTCGCGCACCTTTTCTGTGTAGACGCCGCGCATAATCTGAGAGAGCACGTCGAGCTTGAGGTCTGTGTCAGCGGTATAGGCTATTGGTGCAGAATAGACGATGTTGGTCTGTGCCGAAGGTGTTGCCATTTCTTTGTGGAACACCTTTGTCACCTTTCCTTTCTGAATGTCTAGAGTGTATTCTCCGGGCTTGCAGTTGTTGTTGGTGTTCTTCTTTCCTGGCAAACTTGCAACGTACTGGCAGAGAAGTTCTTCGAAGTCGTCCTCGCGTATGTCACCCGTAATGATAAGATTCATGCCTGCAAGATTGCTGAAGCGCTCGTTGTAAATCTGATAGATGCGGTCGAAGCTTACCTCCTTCATTCTGTCAGCCGTGAGCGGTTGGGTGCGTTTGCGTTCTCCGTATACGGCTACGCGCAACGAGTCGTTGTAGGTGACGTTAGGGCTTGCGTTGCGGTTACGCAACATCGACTGCTGCTTGGTTATCATATTCTGGAATATGGCTTTGTCCTTGCGCGGATTGGTGAGGTAGAGATACATTATCTGCAACCACGTCTTTAGGTCGGATGCCACGCACACTCCCTTTACTCCCTCTTCTTCTGCGTCGATGTATGGCACCACGCGCAGCGCCTTGCCCCGGCGCTTCTTCTCGAGAGTGAGAAAGTCGAAGTCGGCTGCTCCGCTCTCTTTCACTACGCTTCCGAGGAATTGCAGCGTCGGAGCGTCTGTGTCAGGATAGAGCGAGCGACCGCCCATGCGAAACATGTTTATAGTAAGACGGTTGGGCTCGATGTCTGACTGTCGTGCGCTCACCTTTATGCCGTTAGAGAGGAGATATTCGGTGTAGCCGTTGGCGGCTGTATGCTTGGCGAGAATCTTGCCCTTCTTGGGTAGCTTCTTCATGAATACAGGGTCAACCTGATGTGACGAGTTGTCGTTGGCATATTCATGCTTCTGTGCGTTCTCTATCCATGACTTGAACTGATCTGCCGAAGGCATGGTGTATGGCTTGCCGTCATATTCTGTCGGACCGAAGACGATGCACACCTGATTCTGATTGTCTGCCATCTCCTTCATCGTCTCGTTGATGTCGTCAAGAGTGACGCTGGCAGAAAATTCTGCCTCCAGCGCTGCCTCGTATTCGATGTTCATGCAAGGCTCGTCGCTGCAGAAGTTAGACACGATGTTCTTGGCATATTCGGCGTTGCGTGTCTTGTCTTTGTTGTCAAGACGGTGTTCGATGTTGACGGTGTGCTGCACCTTGGCATGCTCCAGTTCGGCTTCTGTGAATCCGTAACGTCTTGCCTTCTCCACAATCTCTATGGCAGCATCAATACCAACCTGCGGATTGTTGGGCATCAGACCGATGTTGAGAGCGAAGGCGTCCTTCTCGGTGGTGACGTAGAAGCTGCCTGCGCGACAACTTGCTGACATCACTCTCGGCTGAGCCTCATGTGAGAGTTGAGCCAGTCGCTGACGCAGTATGAACATGGCGAGTTTCGACTTGTAGCTGCCGAGGAAAGCCTCGCGTGTGGCTCTCGTCTCTCGTGGCTCGGCGTCATGCTTCATGTATAGCGAGAAGTTGAGCGTGGGCTGCTCTTTGTCGGCTTTGGTGTATACTATCATCTCCTTGTTGTCAGGCACCGTATAGTAAGTGCGCTGTGGGGCGCCGGCTGGTACCGAGTCGTCATTAAAGAGGCTCTTTATCTTGGCTTCTATCTCGTCCACATTGATGTCGCCCACAACGATAATGCCCTGCAGGTCGGGACGATACCACTTGTGGTAATAGTCGCGCAGAACATCGTAATGGAACGTATCCACCACTTCTATATGTCCTATCGGCAGACAGTCGGCATACTTCGATCCAGCGTATATCACAGGCATGGCATTCTCCATCATACGCTGCGATGCCATGCGTGAGCGTCGTGTACGCCATTCCTCACGTATCACGCCACGCTCCTGGTCGATTTCGTTGTCCTTGAGCAGCAACGAGCCAGCCCAGTCATGCAGAATGATGAGGCAGGTGTCGGTCACGCCCGCCTTGCTCACGGGAGCGTTGGATATGTTATAGACGGTCTGGTCTATGGAGGTGTAGGCATTGAGGTCGGCACCGAACTTTATGCCGTTGCGTTCACACCAGTTACGTACGGAGCGTTCGCCGCCATTGCCGTCGGGGAAGTTGCGTGTGCCGTTGAATGCCATGTGCTCCAGGAAGTGAGCCAGACCGCGCTGCTCGGGCTTTTCAAGTATTGAGCCCACACGCTGAGCGATGTAGAAGTCGGCTTGTCCAGGTGTCTGGGCGTTGTGGCGTATGTAATAGGTAAGCCCGTTGGCGAGTTTGCCTTTGCGAATGCAGCTGTCGAGAGGCAAGGTCTGTGCCGAGACAGCTATGCAGCTGCCAAGGCACATAAGAAGAGAGAAGATTCGTCTTTGTCTCATATTGAGTATTTAATAGGTTGTTTTTAGAGTAGGGTGTCTGTTTATTTCTCAACCATCTGAACGCCTCCGACTGTATATTCCTTGTTGTTCTTGACAATTACGATCTTGCCGTTTTTCAGGAATACGCCGTTGACGGTCTTGTTTACATTCACGTCGCTGATGCCAGTTGTGTCTGTCGGATCGAGAGGCAGAACCTTGAGTCCGGCTCCTATCACGTTGCCATCGCCAAGAGCAATTGTGGTGTTGCCGCGCAGGTTGCCGATAAACTCAGAGGTGCCAGTAGATGTTACCTCGCCATTGTTAGTGCACTTCACTACCGTTACCAGTCCTTCGGCACGTGCCGAATTGCCTACGATGCCGGCTACGTAAAGGTCCTGTCCGCTTACTGCTCCGTTATTGACGCAGTTGCTGATAGCCGTTGCTGCCTCGTCGCCCTTCATCACGTTGCCGACGATGCCGCCCACGTTCTTCACGCCCTTAATCGAACCGCTGTTTGTGCAACCCTCGATGTCTACAGCGTTGGTGGTGCAGCTTACGATGCCGGCTGTATACTGCTTGGTCTTTGCCGTACCCTTAGTGTCGTCCACGTTGCCGCTGTTGGTGCAGTTTCGTATGGCGCCAGAGTAAGAGCCGGCAATGCCTGCCGAACCAAGTCCGTTGCTGGTTGAAAGATTGCCGTTGTTGGTACAGTCTTCTATAAGATAGCTGTACGTAGTGATGCTTTTGCCCGACTGCGATCCACCGCAGATGCCAGAAGCGTAAGTCATAGCCGTCACGTTGCCGTAGTTATGGCAGTCTTTCACGGTTCCGTTGCCGTTGACCATGAATCCGCATATTCCGCCGGCAGCGAAGTTTGTGGCTGTGATGTCTGCATAGTTGGTGCAGTTCTGGATGGTACCCATATTTAGCGAAGCGATGGAGCCGACGTAGTTATAGCTTGTGATGTGGTTGTTCTCGCTGAAGACGATGTTTTTCACCACGCCGTTCTTGTCGATGCATCCGAACAGGGCGTTATACTTACCTTCAGCATTATTGCCGTTCTCGGTGTGATAGATGCCACTGACGGTGTGTCCGTCGCCGTCAAAGGTTCCGTCAAAGCCATAGGCTATCTTAGTGATCTGGGCGTTGCCGTCCTTGCCGATGGCAGGCAGTTGCGTCGGGTTGGCTTCCGAGCCGCAGAAGTCGATGTCGTTAATCATCTTAAAGTACTCGCCGGTTCCCTTGTGGTCTGCGTTGCAGTTGTTTGCCATTGCCGCAAAGTCGGCTGCTGTGCTGATGATGTAAGGGTCTGCCTCCGTGCCAGAGCCGTTAAGACCCCATGATACTGTAGAGCCGTCGTTCTGAGCCGTTGCTGTCATCGCTGCTATGCAAGCGAAGATAAATGTAAAGATTTTTTTCATATTCTGATTTTTTAAAAGTTGTTTCCTAAAATGTTGCTGCTGCGGTTACGGTCAGCGTGTTGCGTGTCAGTCTTTTCATGTCGCCATCGGTGGCTTGGCGGAAGTCATACCTGAGCGATATGGCAGGACGTAATGGCGTGCCTTTGAACGGCATTTCGTATTTGACGGCTGCATGTGCTGCCACTTGGCTGAAGCTGCCCATTGTGGTTATCACTCCTGCTTCTGCTGACCATAGCTTGCCTCCTCGTGTGAGCAGACTGCGTCGGGCGCTTACAAACGGAGCGATGATGTGGCGCGATGTGGTGTATGTGTCAGGATAGACATAGGCGGTCTGTCGGCGTGTCCAGTAGTGGGTGCCTCCCATGATGTGCCATAAGAAAATCCGTCCCGACGGTTTCCAGTAGGCGTTCACAGTAGCCATGCCGTAAGTCTGCACCTTGTCTGCCATCTTGGTTGGTTCAAAGTATTCGTAGTATGTGGCAGCCGTGCCGTTTGTGGCTGTTGTCTGCCGATAGTTCTCGCGTTCTGATGTAAGGCTTTCGGTGGTCAGGTACAAGTCCATCCATACGAGACGCTCCACGTTTTGTGTCATGTCGTAGCGCAGATGCGTTGTGAGGCAGTCGCCGTGGTGCTGTTCGTGTGACGCGCTGTATTGCGACTTTCGTCCGTAGTAGCCGGTGCGGTGGCTGTACGTGATGTCAGCGAACAGGCGGTCATACTTGGCTTGAGCCGTCACGCCAATGTGTTCTGAGAGCAGTGGCAGACGGTTTTTACTGTCGGTAAACCCTTCGGTGCCGAAAGTCTCTCGTTCGCCGTGACGGTTGGCATAGTCGATGAGCGTGTAGTAAATCTGGTCCGTAGTGCCGTAGGTCTTAAACTGCATAGCCTCTATGCGACGGTTATAGACCAGTCCTACACCAATGCCACTGTTGTGAGACAATGCAAGGAAGGCGTCCGTCCTTACGTCCATATCCGTCAGTGTATTGCTGTGACGAAGATCGCGCTGCTTGGCGTATGTGCCGGCTGTATAGTTGAGGCGTGCGCCTACAGCCAAACGTCGCCATGCTCTCCAGCCGATGGCTCCGTTTATGCAGAATGTCTCCATGCTCTTGTCGCCGGCATTGTCGTTTGTTTCCTCAACGAGGTCAAACGGCTTCAGCTGCATTGTAGGCATAAGCATGCTGCCTGCAGCATCTGAGATGTTGTGTCGGCTGTACGTGGCTCTGCCGTAAGCCACAACGTCAGCCGAGAGTCTACAGTATGACTGCACGTCGGCATCATAAGCGTCCTGACGCTTTCCTTCAGATATGGTGTGCAGCTTGCCTTCGTCGTGACGATAAGAGAGCGTGGCGTGAGCTATGGTGCTGTCGTCGAAGGAGGTGAGAGCAGCGGCGTTGTCCGATGTCAGCCATGCGTTACGCTGCTCGGTCAGCCGGAAGTCGCGTTGAGCCATTGCCGGCAGACACAGCAGATTAGCGAAGAGAACTATTTTCAGCTTCATAGAAGTCATTCGTTGAATTGTTAGTGTCCTGATATACGGCATGCCCATCCACGGTCTTTTCCACCTTTCTTATCAAGGCATGTCCGTAGCCTCCGGTAAGAGTGGCATAGCCATTGTCCAGATCGGACGTGAGGCGCTTCTTGCAGTTGGCAAGAGCTGTGGCGTTATACACCTCTACTGCGTCAATCACCCAGCTACGCGGCATCTTCAGACATGCATACACGATGTTGCCCTCTTTTCCCGTCGGATATATCATATTGGCATTGTCCTCGCCGAAATCCTTAGGCGTTACGCCCTCGGTGCGGAACATTATCACGGCTGGAGAAGTCTGGCTCATCGCCCAGGCATTGCCCTTGCCGTATTTCACCGCTTTCAGATAGTGGCTGACCGGAATGACGTTGGCAGGCGAGGGATAATACAAGGTGTTGTTATACTTACCTCCGTCGCTGCTTGTCGCCTCCACGTCGTACATGCAGTAGTAGGCTGCGTTGGCATAGTTGACAGAGTTGCTGTAGGTCTGCGTATTGTCAATGGCTCCATGCACGTTCACCACGAGTTCCGAGTAAGGCGCTATCGTGCAGCCCGGTTGGAAATACCAGATGCCGTTGAGCGCCGGAATCCAGTCGGCGTCGGCATAGTCCAGCTTGCCTCCGTTGAGGAAAGAGTGGGTGTTGGCTTCTGCATTGTACGGCTCGACGATGCCGAAGCCTACATTGTCGAGCGACACCGTCTCGGATGAATTGTTGTAGATGATGATGCACTTGTCTATGGCGAATTTGCCTGACCCGTCGTCTTTCTGACAACCTCCATTATACAGCTCCTTTATGAGAATAGGGTTGGCTGTCTGCATGGTTGTGACGCTGACTGGCAACATTATGTTAGTGTTGGTGCTGCCTATTGCCACGTCGGACAAAGCCCCGTTGCATACATGGCGGAAGTATTCGTCGTCGCTCACCTTCGATGCGCTGACACTGTATATGCCAGCGGGCAGAGTGAAGCGGGCAATGCCGTCGCCGTCTGTGGAAGCTTCGAAAGTGCTGCCGATGTTGTTTGTCATCTTTACCGAAACATCAGCTACGCTTTCGCTCAGCCTCACCTCGATGTTGTAAGTGTCTATATGCTCGTCGTAGCTGCACGATGCCAATAAGGTCAGCACAGTAAGCAGCAGGGCAAAATAGTATTTCGTTATATTGTTCATATTTCCTTGTTTTTATTCGTCGATTGTCCATTCGTCTACAGTCTTACAACTTCACTCTGACGGATGCTCCATAATAGAACTTCGGGACGTATCCGCTGTCAAACAGCGATGTCTTCAGTCTGGTCTGTGCATTGCGAACGGACGCCAAGTTGTTGAAGCAGTTGTTGGCGTAGAACGAAAGACTCACCCATCTGCCTATCTCCTTCGTTACGGAGAAATTGGCTGAGCAATATGCCGACACATCCTGCGGATTGAAGTAATATGCAGTGTTGCTTCTTACTATCAGATTGCTCAGTTGGCGATATAGTGTAGGATTGTTGTCCTTGGCAGCCAGAAGAGCCTCAGCGAAGGGAATGCGTTCCGATGGATTGTCCCATGTGGAGTAATATTCGGGATATACAGCCACATAATGGTCGGTCTGTCCCGTGTATTTCGTTCCAGTCACGTCGCCTGCTTCATTGAGCGTTATGGTTGTGCGATTGTCCGAGAGATTGCGTCGGTAGTTTAGCAATGTCGTCTCCAGACGCATGGTCATGATGAGTCGCAGTCGTGGTATGCGTGCCGTCAGAGTGGTGTTGAGGCTGCATCCCTTGTCCAGCATGCCGTTGCTCACCGTTGGCGTGCTTGCCGTTGAGGCAGATGTGACGTTGCTGCCTACGTAATAGCCTATAAGCGGTTTTACGTCGGAACTTTCGGCTTGGTCGCCAATGCCATTGGGACTGCCCGCAATGAGCGTATTGTCGATGCCACGATAGTGATAATACTTGCCGTCTATGCGCAGCGACAGACCTAAGGTGTGGCGGTTGCTGATGATGGGCATCTCTGCCACCCATTCCAGTCCGTAGCGTGTCACGGGCGAACCGTTCACATACTGTAGGTTGGCGGTGTATGTGCGGCGGGTGGAGTTGGGCAGCGTCACCGTGTGACCGTCAGTGGCTGATGTCACGCTTATAACGCCAGTAGTCGGGTTTACGCCGTATATGCGGTCTGCGACGGCAATCCCGCAACCTTCAAGAGCCGACTGCGATGTCTGGTTGTAGGCAAAGGGTGTGTATACGTTCAGAGTCTGATACGGATTGTACGTACGGCTCCAGAATGCCGAAACACTCAGCCGCGCCTTGCCAACGGTTGCGTCCAGTCCTGCTTCCACCTGGTTAGCATGCTGCCATTTCAGGTTTCTGTTATATAAGGCGCGTTTCACGTCGGTGTAGTAGGCATAGTAAGCCTTGCCGTCGGCTGTTGACCCTGGTGTGAATACGAGGCGGTCTGTGTATGTGTCGGCAGGATAGAGCACCTGAAACGACGGCAGCTTCACGCTTTTGCCATAGCCGGCATGCAGCGTGAGCGACCATTGCCTACCCTTTATTATATTATATCGTGAGTTTATTCGTGGCGAGAGGCTTGCAGCGGTGCCGTAGTCAGAACCGCTGATCATAGTGATGTCGTCACGCAGTCCGCCTACGATCATCAGTCTGCCTATCGTCAGGCGTTCCTCTATGAACATCGCCAGACTGTGCATCGTTGGCAGGAGGCTGTAGTCGTAGGGTCGCCATGTGGGAGCCAGACGCATGTCGTCGTAGTATGTGCCCTGACCGTTATTGCGTGTAGAGTTTAGTTCGGTGCCGACAGTCAGCTTGTTCACGGCTCCGAGAATGCGTCGTGTCCACTCGCCCTTTAGCTTAAGCTGCATGGTCAAAGGCTTCTGGTCGTTGAAAGACCGCACATACCAGTAGCCCGTCGGACCCAGTATGATGTCGCCCGTGCCCATGCCGTCAGCGTAGTCTTTGGCTATGGCATAGCCGTTGGTCATGGTGTGCAGGTAAGCTTGGGTGGATGATGACGACGTATTGGCATAGTTCTCCGAGCGTCGGTCGGCTGTGGAGAAGGCTGCCTGCAAAGCTACGTTGAACACTCCGGATCGCTTGCTGTTGCAGAGCCAGTCTATCTGCAGGTTGGCACGTAGCTGATTGTCGCGTTGGCGCTGATAGGTGTCGCGAAAAGCGTCCGGGTCGGCTTCTGAGTCATATCCTCCGATGTTGCCAGTCAGACTGGCTGTCAGATTGAGGCTTGAGCCTTTTATGCGAAGTACATTATTGTATGTAACCGACATGATGTTTCGGCTATACGCTGTGTGAGGCGATGCTATGTCGGTGAATGAGCGTGCGTGTTCCAACGAGAAGTTGAGCGTACCGGCATTATGCGCCAATGCCATGCCCTTGCTAAGCGCCACCTGACGTGTATACGGATTCATCGACGCCTCCATAATCCATGGTGTATGTCCGCGACGAGTGTTCACCTTCACCACGCCGTTGCTTATGTCGCCATACTCCACGCCCGGTATTCCGGCTATCACCTCAATGCTTTCGATGTTGGACGTCGAGATGTTGCGTGTGGATGCCGACTGCGTCTCGCTCATGCTGGCATTGTTGTTCAGACGCATTCCGTCTATCTCGATAGCTGTGCCGAACGCGGCGTTGCCTCTCTCGCCAGAAGCGGAGCGCGGCGCCATGCGCGAGTCGTCCGTCAGAGTGGAGTTGACGGTCTGTCCGCCGGGCAGCAAAGCCATGATGTCGTTGAGCGATAGGGCTTGCGAGTGGTCGAGCGTGTTTCGGTCAATAGAGTAAGTCGTGGTGCCGATTGTCGATTTCTTGCGTGCCGTGACCTCCACGCCCGGAATGCTTAGGTTTTCTTCCTTAAGGCGTATGTTCTTGAGGTCTGTGTTGCGATTGATGTTGAATTGCACGGTGCGGGTGACGTATCCCAAAGTCCTCACCTCAATGGAGGTTGGTCCTTGGGGGATGTTCTCGATGACGAATGTGCCGTTGACATCGGTGGTAGCCCATAAGTCAATATTTGATACCTTGACAATGGCATACGACAATGGCTGTAAGGTGTGTTCGTCAATCACGCGTCCCGACACCTTGAAACGTCCGTCAATGGCTATTGATGTTGCTGATATGTTGGCTGTTGTTACTGCCGATATTATCAAAAATAGTATTAATGCTATTGCTTTTCTCATTCCGTGACAACTTGTTGGTTGAATATTATAACACGTTGTTTCTCAATCTGCAAAGTTATCACCGTTTCTCTTTTTATACAATACCGATATTTGGGTAATTTGTGGCTCACCCGACAAAGTCCGTGGCAGGGCTAACCAAACACCAACGATACCCGATAGAAAAAGAACGGAATGTCCCTTACCCCACGCAGTTGGCTTCTAAAAGCCTTCAGCTTGGAATTGAGCGATTCTGCCGATGATTGCAGTCGTTGCGGTCATTTTAAGTCATTATTGCGGTCGTTATTGCGGTCGTTATTTGCCTTAACAAGTCACAAACTACTTATACATATATAATAACACTGTACGTAAAAAAAGTTGCCATATCTCCCAGTTTCGGCATAACTCATTGTATATAAGCAAAATAAAGGCTGGCAGCCTCAACAAGCCATCCTCCAGCCTCAATAATCCTTCTGCCAGCCTCAACAATCTATCTGACATGGCAGTTCTTTACAAGTGAGCACATTTTTATACAATTCAGTTTGCATTTTATTGTGACACCTCAAAGAAAAGCATTATATTTGCAGAAGAAAAGCAGTTTAAACGAAGTCTTCCATATGCTGAAAGACAACGAGATACGCCTGTACGGAGAATACCGCACCAAGCGCCTCGTCCTCGAAGCATGGAACAAATTTGGATTTGACAATTAAAACGAGCAATTACAATGGTAGAAAATAGTATAAACGTCCAAGTACACAATGATTTCAATCAAATTTTTGAAATCATCAATTATCATCGTCAACGGGTTTCAAAAACTGTTGATGACGAATCCCTGCGTATGATATGGGAAGTTGGAGGCTATGTTAGCAAAAAACTAAAAGCATCAGAATGGGGATCTAATATTGTACGTCAACTATCAGAATACATAAGAACTCAAGACCCAACTATTAAAGGTTGGAGTTATCGTACTATATATAAAATGGTGCAATTTTATGAGGTATATAGCTCAACATCATTTAAGAATCTGTTGCAAACCACAAAATTAGTTCAGTTTACAAAATTAGAATTACCATCAAAAGATTTTGTGCCATTTGAAACGGCACAAATTCCTACTATTCTATTTTCTACTGGTTGGACTAACCATCAAATCATAATGAATCGCTGCAAGAGCGATGATGAGCGTCTGTTCTATATTTTGTTTGCTCAAAAAGAACATTTGCAAAACAAATAATTAGAGCGGGCTATCAAGACAGACACTATGGCATCAATTTTAAGAGCTAAAGATATTCAATCAGAAGCTCTGCATACCACTTATACAAAATCGCCAGCCCTTTTCAAAGACACTGCATACCTTGACTTTCTTGGATTACCACAAAGATATAAAGAGACAAGATTACGCAAAGGAATTGTTGAACATATGAAGGATTTTATTCTTGAAATGGGTAAGGACTTCCTATTTATTGATGAAGAGCATCCTATAAAAGTTGGAGGGAAAACGTACAAAATTGACTTGCTTTTCTATCACAGGCAATTGCAGTGTATGGTTGCATTTGAGTTAAAGACAACAGAATTTCACCCCTCTTACCAAGGACAGTTAGAATTTTACCTCGAGGCACTTGACCAGGAAGAGCGCAGATCTAATGAGAACCCAACCATTGGCATTATCCTGTGCAAAGAATCTGATATGGAAACTGTCAGATTTGCTCTCAATCGCAGCATGAGCCCAATGATGATCATGCAATACAAAGAGCAATTGAAAGTTGGCAGCGTTATACAACGCAGTATTGAAGAATATTGCAAGTATATCAATGCTGAATTGTAAAACCAAGTATATTCCAAGTAGAATAAGAACATTTAGTGGTCTTGAAAAGTAAATAAATAACTAATACAGATATTAATAATTTAGACTTGTAGCAAGATGAAGAAAACGACATGGATCAACGATAACGGAAATTTATGTTTCTTTTGGGGAAGGAGACTCATATAAAAGTGTCTTGTGTTTTTTCTCAGCGATCCTCATAGTACTAATCGTATCAGGCATTATAGACTACTTTTGGGTTAAAGGGATCTGTTCAAGAGTTCTAATAGGTGTATTCATAGCCATGTTTATAGCATATAACTATGTGAGCCATAAAAGCAATAAAAAAGATGCTATTCTCTTATCTATAATAAAGGATAAGTTTGAAGTGATTATTCAGATAAAATTGTAATGACATTTTATCTGAAGAGTCACTTGTACGTGAAAAAATCTGCCATATCTCCCAGTTTCGGCATAACTCATTGTATATAAGCAAAATAAAGGCTGGCAGATAACTCAAAAATCGGGTTATCTACCAGCCTATCTACCAGCCTTAACAAGCTATCCTCCAGCCTCAATAATCCTTCTGACAGCCTCAACAATCTATCGCTACTAATTTTTATTTGCTTTTAGTTGCATCCCTCAAAAGAATGTGCTACATTTGTAAAATCTTAAATAGAAAAAGATAATGATCCTTAAAAACAATAATAGTGTGGAATATGAATGAGAATACACATACCTTAAATTCTGAACAAGAAAGGCTATTCTTAATGTTAAGAAATAAAAAATTAAAACATTGGGAAACATTCTCTGATCCTGATAACATCGGCATTTGGAAGAGTGTAATAGAAAAATATCCAGAAACGGCTCATTTTATTTATGAATTAACTCAAAATGCTGACGATGCGATTGCTACTATAGTAAGAATAGTTCTATATAAACATAAATTAGTATTCATTCATAATGGGAAAAGACAATTTTCATTAACAGATTGTTACTGCGACAAAAGCCCTGTTGGTGATTTAAATTCTATAACCTCAGTTGCTAATTCTTCAAAAAAAGATGAAGAACAAACTATAGGTAAATTCGGCGTAGGTTTTAAGTCAGTGTTCCAATATACAGATACCCCATCTATATATGACGATACTTTTTGGTTTAAGATAGAAAACTATATTATTCCAACATTATTAGAAAACGACCATGAACTCCGCAATGCAGGCGAAACTCTTTTTGAACTACCTTTTAAGGACCCCGAGAAAGCGTATCCAGAGATTCTACAAAGACTGCAGAATCTTAATATGCCTGTACTGTTTCTGCCTCATATTCAAAAAATCACCTGGTGTATTGATGGAGAAGAAATGATACATGAGTACTCAAAAGAGGCAATACAAACTGGTGAACGTCATGGCATAAAATATGAATTTTGCCGTATACATGAATACGACAAGAACCTGTTAATGTATCTGTTCCATCGTGACTGCAATACAATAAAAGGAAAGTACAATATAAGTGTTGGATTTTATGTAAACCCAGACGGATCATTGGATATTGATGCAAAGGGACAAATATATTGTTTCTTCCCGACAAGCGAGCACTTTGATAGTTGTTTTGTAAGCCATGCTCCATTTTTACTTGTTGACAATAGAGATCGATTTAAAGACTTTGAAGTTATAAATCAAGAGTTTTTGAATTGCATTGCCGAATTAGCGTCTGATGCCTTATTGTGTCTTAAAGAAATTGGTGAATGCAGGAATTCAAGACTATTAGAATCTGAAGATAACCAAATGTCGACTACGGACAAAAACATCCTCATAAACGACAACATATTCCATATTCTAAATATTAAATCAACAAAAGACAGAGACATCTATTTGAAACAGTGTTATTTCAAAATAGTAAGAGAAAATAAACTGCTTCTTAATAGGTCAAAGCGTTATGCTTCTATAAACGATGTGTTTTCTGCAACCATTGATTTGGAAAATTTGATTTCCTCTTCACAGATTGCACAATTATGCCAAAACAACGATAGGGATTTTCTTTACTTAAAACAATATAGATCTGATTTTAAGGAAGTCGAAGCAGAATTAAAAATTAAGCCGTTTGATAATGAATACCTAGCAAAGCATATTTCAAATTCCTTCATGGCAAACCAACCATTGGAATGGGCTCACAGACTTCTTACATATATAGAGGACAAAGCACGCGTTTTATGGAGGTCTGATGAACCAAGAACTATTAGCGACACATGGAGTGCTTTCTCCGTAGATTCTTGGAACAAGCTCAAATTTAGATTTGCTTCTATAGCAAAAACGCAAGATGGAGAATGGATAAGTCCGTATTATTTGTATAAAAAGAATGCAAATGTCTGTCTTCCATATTCAGGTTTTAAGGATGTAGAAA